>ENA-OQAS01001546-OQAS01001546.1-human-gut-metagenome-genome-assembly--contig:-NODE-1546-length-10611-cov-1.628195_pt1 | contig 10611 bp, 17 predicted proteins | sample MGYA00242733_ERZ504523 | MGnify/ENA primary metagenome ERZ504523 (study PRJEB26092, sample SAMD00036239) | human gut metagenome | host: Homo sapiens | study: EMG produced TPA metagenomics assembly of...
TTTCGGCCTGTAAGACAGGTTTCCGTTACAGAGATTCCGATTCCGGAAAAGAATTTGATCATGGAAGAACCAGAGATCTGGGGATTCGGATGTCGGATGCAGATATTGTGGTCATGATGACCCAGGATGCAGTTCCGGTAGATTCGTTTCTTTTGGAAAAGCTTTCAGAAACGTTAAAGGAGCATTCGGATGCTGTGGCAGCTTATGCCAGGCAGATACCGGATCAGAACTGTGGTCTGTTGGAAAAATATACGAGAGTATTCAATTATCCCTCAAAAAGCCAGATTAAATCTCAGAAGGATTTGCCAAAACTGGGAATAAAAACTTATTTTTGCTCCAATGTGTGTGCTGCCTATCGGAGAGGAGTCTATCTGGAACTGGGAGGATTTCCGCATCCGGCCATCTTCAATGAAGATTTGATCTTTGCAGCAGGAGCAATCCAAAATGGATGGAAGATTATTTATAAAGCAGATGCACGGGTGATTCATTCTCATGAGTATACTTACAGAGAGCTGATAAGGAGAAATTTTGACCAGGGTGTATCGCAGGCATGTCATCCAGAAATATTTGAAAAAGTAAAGTCAGAGAAAGAAGGCATACACCTGATTTGCACACTTGTGAAAAAGCTTTTAAAAGAAAGAAAATATTTGCAGATTATACAGCTGTTTGTGGAAAGCGGGTGCAAATATCTGGGCTACCAGATGGGAAAACATTACCGACAATTACCGGAAAGTTTCATCATGAAACTGACAATGAATCATAATTACTGGAGAGGAAGGAATGACGAGGATGCTTAAAAAAATTGCAGGATGGTCACGGAAGAAAAAGATAATAGTGATTATTTGTGTAGTGTTGACACTTGTTCTGGGGGCGGCAGGTGCCGTATTCGGATATGCTGCCAGTAAAGTGAACAAAATTCAGAAGATTGAAGTAAAAAAAGAAACGTTGAAAGAGTCTATTACAGAAGAAGTGGAGCATAAAAGCGGATATCTGAATGTGGCAGTATTCGGGCTGGATTCTAGGGATGGGTCACTAGATAAAGGAAGTCGAAGTGATACGATCATGATCGTAAGTTTGAATCAGGAAACTTATGAAGTGAAAATGGTATCGGTGTACCGTGATACTTTTATGCGGCTGAAAGATGGGAGTTATAATAAGGCGAATGCAGCCTATTCTTATTTCGGACCGGATGGGGGTGTTGCTCTTTTGAATGAGAACATGGATATGAACATTGAGAAGTATGTATCTGTGAACTTTAATGCCTTAGTCGATGTAATTGATGCGGTGGGAGGAATGGATCTGGAGCTGACTGATGCAGAAGTAGTCCACATGAATAATTATTGTGTGGAGACTTCTGAAGTAACCGGAAAAGTTATAAGAAGATTGAGCCGGAAGTCGGAGGTAGCTATCATCTGAATGGAGTACAGGCGGTTTCTTATGCGAGAATCCGTTATACAGATGGTGGAGACGCGCAGCGTACAGTGCGTCAGAGAATCGTCCTTCTGAATATCATGCAGAAGCTGCAGCAGATGGACCTGACGACGATCAATAAGATTGCTGACAGTGTTTTTCCACAGATTGCAACCAATTTTTCTTTTACTGAAATTCTGAATTATGCGAAAGGTTTTCAAAAATATAGAGTAGGTGAAACACTTGGATTTCCAAATGTAAGATATTCCAAAATGCTTTCTGGAGTGGGAAGTACAGAAAATTGCAGATACACTGGCATCCAATGTTGCGAGGTACATCAGTTCCTGTTTGGAGATACAGATTATCAGGTATCCGGGACGGTAAAAGGAATTGATGATGAAATAAACGATGCGCTTTCCAGTGGAAAATATGAGGAAGCAGACGAAACTGAAAAAGAGGATGAAAAATCGGAAGATAAGACATCTGAGGAAACAAATCATACAGAAACAAATATAAAAGTAACGGAAGATGGAAATACAGGAACGGATTCTGGTGGTACATCCGAAGACAGTAGCACTGGCTCACTGACGGTGACAGAACCGCAGCAGCCGGATACAGAAACACCACCGGATTATTATGAGGAAGATTACTATTACGGTGATGATTAGAGGAGGAAAAAGGAAATGAGAAAGAGAATAAAGTGGTTATGCAGTGTATTGCTTGTTGCAACAATTGGTCTGACAGGATGTGGACAGAAACAGAAGACGGAAAGTACGGCAGAGAAATCCAATAAAAATCATTTTGTGGGAGAGTGGATCGTTGAGCCGGAGTATGCAATCAGCAAGGTTGGAGATGAAAATACGCTGTTTGTAGATGGAAGGGGAGAAAAGCAGGCGATTCTTGGAACTGTAAAAGGTGCAATTGCTACAGTATGGCAGGACTGGAGTATTACAGAAGGAAAGCAGGGAGATGAGAAATGGGGGTGCATCCAGGAGCCGGAACAGCTGGAAGAGACTCTTGGCAATCTTGGAATTACAAAGGATAAAGAAATTATTCTGATCGGTGAGACCTAGATGGATGGGGAGATGATGCGAGACTTCTCTGGGAACTCCGGGCAGCCGGATATGAAGATGTGAAGATGGTAGATGGCGGATGGAAGGCGTTGAAAGACAGTGGAATCAAGACACAGTTCCTCGCATCCAAACCGGAACCGGCAGAAGTAAAAATCGATGAAATTGATTATTCCCATGTGATGACAACCGAAGAATTACAGAAGAATTATGACGAGTACAAAATTGTGGATGTGCGTACCGATGAAGAATATGAAGGAGCAATTCTGTATGATGAAGCAAAGGGAGGACATCTTCCGGGAGCAATTCATATCCGGTACACAGATTTATTCGATGATGCAGGATATCTGAAATCCAATGAAGAACTGACAAAAATGTTTGAGGATGCCGGACTGTCTAAAGATGATGAGATCGTCACTTATTGTACAGGAGGAATCCGTTCGGCATATACACAGCTGATAATGGAAATGTGTGGATTTGAACATACATACAATTATGATCAGTCATTCTGGAGATGGGCTGTTGTTGGAGATGTAGAATAATGGTTAGCGTTTTGATGTGTACTTATAATCGGAGATTTTGTTTGAAACAGGCGATTGACAGCGTACTTTGTCAGACGTATCCGAATTTTGAATTTGTCATCGTAGATGACGGATCGACCGACGGAACAGAAGAACTGATTAAAAGTTATCAGGATTCACGGATCAGATATTTTAAACTGGATCGGAATTCGTTTTACTGTTATGCGGCAAATCAGGGGCTTGATCACTGCCAAGGAGACTATGTGGCATTTATGAACAGCGATGATGCATGGTTGCCGGACAAGCTGGAAAAGCAAGTGACAGTTATGGAAGAGGATCGGATGCTCGGTGCATGTTTACGAGAGTATATCTGGTTGATGAAAGTGGCAATGATCTGTCAGAAGAATGCAGGGATATGGCAGAGCTTTTTGACAGGAAGTGTTCGACACAGAAAGAATATCTGCATACGCTTTTGCAATCTGGGAATTTTCTTTGTCATCCCTCAGCTCTGGTCAGAAAATCTGTATTGGATAAGATCGGATATTTCAATCTTTTGTATCGCCAGCTGGCAGATTATGATCTGTGGCTTCGGATTGTAAGTGAAGCAGAGATCACGGTTCTGGAAGAGAGACTGATCCGTTTTCAATGGGATATAAAAGGAAAGAAACAGATCAGTATGTCAACAAGAGAAAATTCAGTCCGCGCATTTAATGAATCTGTCATGATTCGGAAAAATTGTGTTGAATCGATGACGGATGAAAAATTTTGTCAGTTTTTCCGGGAAGATTTCCGAATCCGGATTCTGTATCACATTTACAGCTGGAATTTGAAAAAGCATTCTGGTTGATGAAATGTATAGAGGAAGTACCGGGACTGAAAGCAGCGGGAATGGAAATACTGGGGAAGACTATGAGAGAAGCAAATGCAATGGAAACTTTAAGAGAGCATTTTCATCTGGATATTTTTGATCTGTATCAGTGGAACGGGGAACATATGTATAAGACACCATGGCTGATAAGCGAAATTGAAGAAGGAAGCCAGCAACTGGCGTATTATAAAGATATTCTCAGACAGAAAGATGAGTATATCGGGCAGCAGAAAGAACAGCTTGAAAAACAAAATGCAGCGATTGAACAGCAGCAGGAATATATAGAAGGACAGCGAAGGCAGACCGCGCATTATGAAGAACAGCTGGATGAACTTGGCAGACGGATGGAACAGAAAACAGGGCAGCTTAAGAAATATGAGGATAAGATCAGGGAGCAGGATGAAATGATCCAGACATATGCAAATTCAACCAGCTGGAAAATAACAGAACCGATGAGAAAAATCATGCGTCTGCTGAAAAAGTGATTTATAGAAAAGATGAATATACTTAATCCGGGATAAGGACAATCAATTAGTGAATAGATTGCAGATATGTTATAGTTAGAAGAAAGAAGATTAGACGAGGAGAAAAGATTATGAAAAGAACAGCATTATTTCTTGCAGGATTCTTGCGATTTCATCACTTTCAGGATGTGGTGCAAAGAATTCGGCATCCGACAGCAGTGAACCATTTGAAGGAAAGTATGTAGTAACTGCCGACTATGTGAAAGAAAATCTGGACGATATCATCGTAGTGGATGCAAGAGGTGAAGATGAGGCGAAAAAAGGTACTGTAAAAGGTGCAGTGGCAACGACATGGCAGTATCTGGCAACCTGTGAAGACGGGGAAGCGGGAGATGCAAACTGGGGATGTATTCTTGATACAAAGCGCCTGAGCGAAAGATTAGGAGAGCTTGGGCTGGCAAAAGATAAGGAAATCGTGCTTTTTTCAAATGCGGAGAAAGGCTGGGGAGAAGATGGCAGGATTGCATGGGAGCTGATCGCGGCAGGCTATGAGGATGTGAAAATCGTAGATGGCGGGATCAAAGCACTGAAAGCAGCAGGAGTTGAGACTGTCAAAGGAGCAGCAGAGCCGAAACCGGTATCGGTAGAAATTGATTCGATTGATGAAACGCATATGATCAATACGGATGAGTTGAAAGAGATTTATGACGACTGTAAAATTGTGGATACCCGTACAGATAAAGAATACAATGGAAAGACAATGTATGGGGAGGCAAATGGGGGACATCTTCCAGGGGCAATCCAGATCCGTTATACGGATTTATTTAACAGTGACAGTACATTAAAGAGTAATGAAGATCTGACCAAGATGTTTGAAGATGCAGGACTTTCAAAAGAGGATCATATTATTACTTACTGTACCGGAGGAATCCGTTCAGCTTATATGCAGCTTGTAATGGAAATGTGTGGCTTTGAAATTCAGAAAACTATGACGAATCTTTCTACAGATGGTGTGTGGAAGGAAATCTGGAGAAATAAAAGAGAAGCAGATCAACGAGATCTGAACATCGTATGAATATGAATGGATTTGAAAAAGCGGGACGTTGGCAATTTAGTCAGCGTCCCGCTTTTGTAACCTTTTTGGGAATAATTATTATTTTACAATTTTTTCTTACCGAATGCAATGATTGCGCCAAGAGCAGCGAGCATTGCAACTGCGAGAGCAGCGATAGGAGCGGTATCTCCTGTCTTTGTTGTAGCAGCAGTAGTGGTTTTACCGTTATTCTGGTTTTTATTGTTATCTTTGCCATTGTTGTCTTTCTTTGTATCAGGATCAGCGACAGGATCTGTTACAAAATGCTTCTGGATCACTTCACTCTTTGCACCATTTTCGATGGTGAATACATTTGTGATTCCGGCTTCTTTGAGAAGCTGAGTTGCTTTTGCAGCACCTCTTGCACCACTGTTGCAAAGAACATAAATTGTTTTTCCTTCAAAATCTGCTTTGTGAGCAGCTACATATTCTGTAAATGCTTTTGCAAGATCATCCGGAAGTTTGTTATCTTTGTCAAAAAGTGGAAGGGAAAGGGATCCCTTTAAGTGTCCTTTTGGTGTAAGATTCTGTAGAACGTACATCAAGGATCAGGTAATTCTTTGTATCAGACATTTTGTTGATCACATGAGTATCAGATACATAAATGGAAGCAGCTTTTACATCAGCATCTTTTGCACCACCAGTGATAGTATGAACTTTTGCAAGATCATATCCAGCAGCTTTTAATAAAGCAGTAGCAGCTCTTGCACCACTTGCACCACTGTTACAGAGAAGATAGAGATCTTTTTTCTCAAGAGTGGCTTTGTTGTCTGTTACATATTTTGTGAAATCTTTGGAAAGCTGGTCATCTGTAGTTTTGCAACACCATCAGCATTAAATACTGGTGTTGAGATAGAACCTTTCAAATGTCCGGCACCATAGTTGCCTGTTGCACGAACATCAAGGATTGCTACATCGTCTTTTCCAACAGCAGCAACAGCTGTTTTTCCGTCTACAGCATTTCCATCTGTTCCTGACATTGCGTACAGGAGTTCCAGGCCTTTTGCACCGTTTGTTATGGTGTATACTTTTCCATCTTCCTTAGTGCTTGTGTTATAGCCAAGTTCTCCAAGAAGTTTGGTTGCTTTCTGAGCCCCTCTTGCACCACTGTTGCAGATGATGTAGATTGGTTTGTCTTCTGTTATTTTGGAAGGAATTTCTTCTTTGAAAGCTTTTTCAAGTGCTTCAGCTTCAGCTGTGTCAAGTTTGTTGTCGGCGTCAAACAGAGACTGTGAAATGGATCCTTTCAGAGTGCCTGTTTTAGCTGTGCTTTTGTAGAACGCACATCAATGACATATGCAGTTCCTTCTTTTGCAGCTGAAATAGCATCGTTTCCAGATACAAATTTGTAACCATCTACAGTTACGAAAGAACCGTTTACAGTTTCATCTTTCGCACCACCGGTGATGGTATAGATCGTGTTTTTGTCAACACCGTTGTCTGCAAGTAAAGCAGTAGCGGCTCTTGCACCTCTTGAACCACTGTTGCAGAGAACGTATACTTTTTTGCTTGTGAAGTGGAAATGTTGGCTTTTACATAGTCAGCGAAAGAAACGGCATAAGAATCCTTATTAGTTTCTGCAATTGCCTGCTCACCTTTTTCATTAATATAGAACACAGGAAGAGAAATAGAATTCTTCAGATGTCCCTTTGTATAGTTTTCTGTTGTACGTACATCGATGATTACTACATCAGATGAATCAACAGCAGCTACGGCTTCAGCACCGGTTACAGCGTTGTTTGTTCCAAGGAATGCGTAACGAACTTCAAGACCTGTTGCTCCGTAAGTAATAGTGTGAATGTTGTCAAGAGAATATCCTGCAGCGTTTAATAAAACGGTAGCAGCTTTTGCACCTGCGTTTCCACTGTTGCAGAGAACATAGATTTCTTTTCCTTCAAGAGCGGAATTTCCGGTTACAGTTTCTGTGAAAGCTACAGCGGTAGGTTCATCGGAACGCTTAACAACACCATCTGAAGTAAATACTGGTGCAGAAATAGAACCTTCAATATATCCCTTGTTGTAGTTTTCAGGTGTGCGTACATCTACGATAACACCAGAGCCGGCTTTTGCATTTTCGATGGCTTTTGATCCGTCTATAGGATTACCATCTGTGCCAAGTTCTGTGTAGCGACCAGCGATATCAGTAATAACATTCGAAGTTTCTTTAGAATCATCAGCTTCAGTAGAAGCTTCTTCTTCAGAAGTTTCTCCTTCAGGAACTGTTACTTCTTCCTGGTTTTCCTGATCTTCAGAAACAGTAGTCTGCACATCACTTTCTGTAACGGCATCAGCAACCGGATCAGCGGCAAAAGCTGTCAGAGAGCCGTTCGCAAGTAATGCGAAAGACAGAAATACTGGTAATAATTTTCTTTTCATTTTTCCTCCTTACTCTCAAAAATAGGTTACGATTACATTGTAACAGTTTTCACAAAAATTTCATAATTGTTTTAATCTATATATAAAAACGGAATAGATAAAATCTATAGGTATAATTGAGAGATTTTATTAAACTAACTGCTGTTTCGTGGTAGAATAAAAAGATAAAAGTAGAAAAAAATGCAGGTGGAATAGAAAGGACTCTGCGTGATCGAACCGTCGGTGCATGGTGATCAGCGTGGATATTTTATGGAAACTTATAATCAGAAGGATATGGAGGAAGCCGGACTTACGATGAAGTTCGTACAGGATAATCAGTCCGGTTCTGGAAAAGCAGTGTTGAGAGGACTTCATTTTCAGAAGAGATATCCGCAGGGAAAGCTAGTCCGGGTGATCCGAGGAACCGTATTTGATGTGGCGGTGGATATCCGGAAAGGAAGTGCCACCTATGGAAAATGGTATGGAATTGAACTGTCGGAAGAGAATAAAAAGCAGTTTTACATTCCGGAAGGATTTGCGCATGGATTTCTGGTGCTGAGCGACCAGGCAGAATTCTGCTACAAATGTACGGATTTTTTATCATTCGGATGATGAGGCGGGATTGCCTGGAACGATCCGACGATCAACGTTGCATGGTCAGAGCTTGATGTGCCATACAGAATGAGTGAAAAAGATAAAAAAGTGGGGAAAGGCTGGGGAGAATAAGATGGAAAGAATTCAGGGATTAAAAGAATATGTACAGACAGAACATTATCTGGAAGGAATCGGGATCGGGAAAGAAGAGCAGAAGGAAATTCAGATTGCCTATCAGCACTGGCACAGGGCGAATATAATATCAACTACTGGTTCGTACACCCACTGACCGGAAAGAAACTGGTGCTTCGTGTCAATACAGGAAGCAGATGCATCTGGAAAATCAGATTGAATACGAATATCATGCATTGGAGCTTCTGGCGGATTCAGGACGGACGCCAGTGCCGGTTTTTGTAGATGGAAGTAAGAAGGAACTGCCGTATGGTGTGATGGTTATGGAGTTTCTGGAAGGGAGTGCACTGGATTATCGGAAGAATCTGATGGAAGCGGCAGAATGTCTTGCGGATATCCATAGTGTTCCGGTAAAAGAAACGGATGGACTGATATCGCCATCGAATCCACTGCAGGCGATTTGGATGAATGTAATCAGATGGTGCAGACATACTACGAGTCTGATCTGGGAGAAGAAAAGAAAAAAGTACAGATCCGGCGTCTTCTGGAGCTGGGACAGGAGAAGATCAATGAGATCCGGGATTATAGTGGATACAGATGCTGTATTAACACAGAGCTGAATTCAGGAAATTCCTGATGAATGGCGCAGGAAAAGACAATTATCTGGTTGACTGGGAAAAGCCACTTTATGGTGATCCGGTTCAGGATCTGGGGCATTTCCTTGCACCAACGACAACTTTCTGGAAAACAGATGTGATTCTGACAGAAGAAGAGATGGCTGATTTTACAAGAAAATATATCCAGGCGGTAAATGGCAGATTTGATGTGAGTGGAATCGAAGAACGTCTGAACATTTTTATTCCGATCACGCGTCTCAGGGGAATTACATGGTGTGCAATGGCGTGGGTAGAATATCAGGAGCGGGGAAGAGCTGATCCGCAACGAAGAAACATTTAAAAAGATGGAAGACTATTTAAACCGGGATTTTCTGGATATGATCGAAGAAAGATATTATAAATAAAGATTTCAGGGATACGGAGTAATAAAATTCTGCGTTTTTCCACATACTACCCATATCGAATAAAATATGGAAAATATGTGGAACACAGGAGGAATAGAATCAATATGAAAGCTACAGGAATTGTCCGCCGGATCGATGATCTTGGCAGAATTGTCGTTCCGAAGGAAATCAGGCGCACACTACGTATCCGTGAGGGTGATGCACTTGAAATTTTCACTGACCGGGAAGGAGAAATCATTCTCAAAAAATACTCACCGCTTGGGGAAATGGGAAATTTTGCAGACCAATATGCGGAAAGTCTGGCGCAGACGCTTGGATATCTGGTGTGTATCACAGATACAGATCAGGTGATTGCAGCAGCAGGACCGGGGAAGAAAGAATTTCAAGGAACAGCTGATCACAAAGACAGCTTGCGGAAGTGATCGCAAGAAGGGAGCAGTTTCTGGCATCCTCTATGGATCGGAAGTTCACGGTCATCGTGTCGGGACAGAATGCAGAACTGAAATGGCAGGTGGTAAGTCCGATCATCTGCGCCGGAGATGCGATCGGTTCTGTCGTGATCCTGGCAAAGGATGGTAGGAAAAAACCCGGTGAGTTGGAACAGAAGATGATACTCTGCGCAGCAGGATTTCTGGGACGACAGATGGAACAGTAAAGGAATATTTCATAAGAATCTCTCATAGTATAAAGGACAGGAGGGGTTCTTATGGAAAAAAAGCTGTTTGAAAATATCTGTTTTACAAGACTTGTGAAAGCACTGATGCTTTCTTACTTTCTTACGATGCTGATGCTGCTCGGGCTGTCTTTTGGACTGTATAAGTTTGACTTAAGCGAGAAAACAGTCCGGATCGGGATCCTTGCGGTTTACATAATTTCCACATTTGCCGGTGGATTTGCCATGGGGAAAATGGGGAAGACAAGGAAATTCCTGAGGGGATTTATGCTTGGAATGCTCTATTTTCTGCTACTGCTTGCAATTTCAGCAGGAATCTACCGGAGCGTGCAGGGTGGAATGCAGATGATGATCGCCTGGATCCTCTGTGGGGCAGGCGGAATGCTCGGTGGTATGGTGTCCTGAAGGGG
>ENA-OQAS01001547-OQAS01001547.1-human-gut-metagenome-genome-assembly--contig:-NODE-1547-length-10610-cov-2.559477_pt1 | contig 10610 bp, 12 predicted proteins | sample MGYA00242733_ERZ504523 | MGnify/ENA primary metagenome ERZ504523 (study PRJEB26092, sample SAMD00036239) | human gut metagenome | host: Homo sapiens | study: EMG produced TPA metagenomics assembly of...
GGAAAACAGTTATGAATGTATCTATTCTCATAACAGGGGGATTTATGATGATGTAAAACTGCAGGAACATATGATGATTTTCTGAAAGTATATTGTGAAAATATGATATGTGAAAAGGATTGTGAAAAACTGCAGGAATTTTTGAAAAGCGATTCGTTGACAGAGCATTTGAAAAAGGGCTGTTCAGAAGAAGATATCGTTTATCAAAGAAGAAGCGAGAAAAACTCAGAGACTTATGTTTGGATGGAAGTAAAAAGATTTGTGGATGAAAATGAGAAAACTGCTGTTATTACATTCCATAATGCAAAAGTTATTCCTAACACAATTGTAAATATGGAACGGGAATTAAGACAAAAAGCACAGGATGAGACAAAACAGTATTGGGAAATGGTTTCGCTTCTGGCTGCAGTGTTGAATCACAATAATCTTATAGAAACAGAACATCAGGATGATCTCTGTTTTTATACAAAACAAGTGTATCTTCAACTACAGAAAAACTATCCGGAGTATGGGATTACAGAGGAAGAAATAGAAAATGTCTCTCATCTGTCTCCAATTCATGATATTGGAAAAATCCGTGTGCCGATAGAGATATTGAACAAAAACGGTAAATTAACAGCTGATGAGATGGGAATTGTAAAGCAGCATCCTCTTACAGGGGCAGAGATGACATTGCGGTTTCCACGAGGAGCTACGACAGAAAAACTTAATAAGTATAGCTATGAAATATGCAGACATCACCATGAAAGATATGATGGTTCTGGTTACCCGGATGGACTAAAAGGTGATGAAATACCACTTTGTGCTCAGGTAGTAGGCCTTGTGGATGCTTATGATGCATTGGTCAGTGTACGCCCCTATAAAAGAAAATTAAAGCATGAAGAAGCCATAAGAATGATTGCCAACGGTGAATGTGGTGTATTTTCAAAAAAACTATTGCAGTGCTTTATAGCAGCGGCAATGCAGAAGGAATGGATAAAAAAGGCAGATAGTTGAGAAAAGGAAAAATATGTTTTTAGGAGGAATTTGTGTGAAGAGGAAAAAGAGATGGCTAAGATGGATAGCCTGGACACTTTTATTGGTTTTGTGCATGAATAGCGCAGGAACGACAGTTTTGGCAGTTTCAGTGGAAGAAGAGAATATTCCAAATATAAATAGTACTCAAGAAGGGTGAAATGCGCACAGAAGATTTTATTCCGGAGGAAAGTACATCATTGTCGGAAGAGACGTCGAAAGAAGAAAATACTTCGCCATCAGAAGAGACTCCTGGAGAGAAAATCACCCCGCCATTAGAAGAGACTCCTGGAGAGAAAATCACCCCGCCATTAGAAGAGATTCCGGAGGAAGAAATTACTTCATCCCAGGGAGAGCTTTCAGAAGAAGAAAAAGCCTTCGAGGAGCAGATTGCACAAGAGGAATCACCGAAACTTCAGGAGATTTCCGAAGGATTTGATATTGATTTCTATGTCATTATTGATGGAAACAAGGTAAAGCTTCAGCATAATGACATTACCGGCATTGCAACATGGAAAGACGGAAGAACTACCTACTATGGTGTTTCCATTGAGGACCTGCTCCTGATATATGAAGAATTTGGATTTGTGAAAAATGGTGAGAATCAGAATCCGGATGCAAATAATAAGTTTGTATCTGCATACCGGGGAAAAAGCGGGATAGAATACGGAAAAGTTTATACAGACACAGAATCCGGAAAGACATATGTTTCTTACAATTATGGACAGAATAAACAAGGGGAAGCGATAGATGTTTACTACCTTCCAAATGGAAAAGGCCTTGCATTAAATTTAAAAGATTCTGTAAAAAAGGACAACTCGTTTTATTCCGTAGAGGTAAAGGGAGAAGGGCAGGATCGGATTCGTTATGCATTAACAGGAACTGTAGTGGAAGAAGCTGTGGCTGATTTTAATCCCCAATTGTCGGACCAGACAGACCAGATCGAATGGACCTGTATGGGAACAGATGATAAGGTGATAGATGGTATACGGGAATCAGGGAACCAGACGAGGTTCACAATCGGAAAGATCACACAGTCTTATGTGATCCAGAGAGCGGATCAGACAGCTTTGACATTCAGTTTTATATATATGCAGACAATGAGGTTCGAAAGCTGCCGGCTGATTCTCTGAAAAAGGTGTATAAATGGAACCGTCAGGCAGATGCTATTTATCTGTCAGTGATCTTGCTGAGATTTATAGAGAGTTCGGCTTGAATGCAGAGGAAACACAGTCCGGAAATTATTTTCCATATACAGTCCGTGGTGAGAAGACATTAGCACAGGCGACAGTGGTAACTTATAAAGGACAGCAATATGTATCTTATAATCTGGACAAGCAGGAAGCAACTGTACCAACAGACGTTTATTATATGCCAAAAGGAGCATCTGATGGCGAAAAAATTCCGGATAATAATTCAGACCAGATGAAGCAGAATAAGAACAGTTTCTATTCGGTTACAGTGATCAATCCGGATGGAAATCGAACTGTGAGTTACTATAAGAAAGATTCTGCGGTCACAATTTCCGTTGATCCAGGAGATACGAAGGAAAGCGACTGGCTTTGTGCCAGTGAGGATGAAAATAAAACAATCCATCCGGTAAAACAGGGCGATAAACTAACCTTTTCTATTGGGAAGATAGAGCAACCATATACGGTTGCATGCAACACTTTTGCACCAGCAACCTTGAATATTAAATTCTATACTTTTGTAGATAATGAGAGATATAATGTTCTAAACGAAGAAATTCCTGTTATAAAAGATACTACAACAAAGCCGGGAACAAGTTTATTATTATATTTCTAATGATGAGTTAAAAAAGCATTTTGAAAAATTTCATTACGATGGTTCTATTCAAAATGGAGCAAAAGAGCGTTTTTATTATTCCAAGAGAGATTACGATACAATCCATAATGCAGGGATATACACGAAAGAAGGTCATGAATGTATTTATATAGGAGAATCCGGAGAGCCGATGGATGTGTATTACCTGCCAGACGGACAGAATAGTCCCATAATGAGTGCAAAGACCTTACTAGAACACGACGATGATAGATATAATGGTTTTTACAGTGTGACAGTACAGGATGACGATGGACAGGTTTACAGCCAAACAGCTTTGCGTGATCTTCCGGCAATTGATTTTGTTGCAAGAAAGTCAACACTTACAAGAACAGTTAGTACAAGGCCGCGTGTAGAAGAACAAACGCAGAATATAAACTGGGAATGCAGAAAGGAAGATGGTACTCTTTCAGCAGTTACATGGAGTAAAAATGAAGCAGAGCATACCATGAGCTTTACTATTCAGCCAGATGATGCAGTACGTCCATATGTGATTGTTCCTGATAATACAGAAAAACCGGCAGCAATAAAAGAAGCAAATATCAGTTTTTATGTATTTATCGATGGACATTATAAGCTGATAAAGAACCTCAATGCTGAGCAGCATTACATAATCAAAGCAAACAGTGGCCGAGCCAGTCGTTATTATTTGCGAGCTAAACCAGATGATACGATTTCTAAAATTTACAGTGAGTTTGGTTTCACTCCGAGCAAGCTGGAGCCCGGCGCAGATCAGAAAGAGAAGATTCTGTTTGGTTATGCGACAGACAGCCGTGTGTTTGTACAGCACCTTATAAGGACAACGATGGTACATGGTATATTCCTGTCCTGAAAAACGGGAAAGATGTATCTGTCTATTATTTCTCACAGCCAAACCCACTGAATCCAGACAGAATCGAAAATTATTTTGATCGTTTGACAGGACTTTCTTCTCAGGTTGGGCTGGCAGGAAGACATTTCAGTGTAGAGGGAAGTTTTCATCTGATTGAAGTGTTGGATCCACTGAACCTGACCAAAAGAGAGGCGATTAAGAGACAGTATGTAGGCCATGGGGAAGCATATACTGTGGAAGTACCAAAGAGGGCAAGTTTAGAAGGTGAGTATTATGGCAAGGAGATTGTCTGGAGTTGTACATCTAATGACAGGGACGAAAATGAGGTTCTTCCGGAACGTCCGGAGATGATAAGGTAAAATTTGAAATTCCGAATGTTAACTCATCTTATGAGGTGATCGCAGACAAACCGCTGGAGTCTGGGGCAGTCAGGGTTATCTATAATACAACTCGTTATATGAAGAAACTTCCTAAGGAAGCTAAGTTGACCCCTCAGGTTGAGAATAAGACAAGACATACAGATGATTATGAGAATGAAATAGAAGCTGGAAAACATAACGTTAAGTCACCATATCCTCTGGTTTATGATCATGAAGATAATGACAGCAAAGAGTTGGAACAGTATGAATTCGATCATTGGGATTACAGAAACAAAGACGGAAAGTGGCAGGAATGCGGTGCAGGGGATTCTATTTCTGATCTTATAAATAATAATGCAAGACAGCCAATCACCCTCTATGCAGCGTGGCGTAAGGTGAGTAACCAAAATCGAAAACAGGTACAGTTTTATATCTGTAAGTCAGCGATGCCGGAAGATGGTTCGGTAGCATTACCAACCACGAATGTAGACGATTATACAAGTGCGGTTGCCGTGGCAAACTGTAATGTGAAGGCAAGTATATTGCATGATGTTCCAGTTCTTGGAAATAAGAATCCATCTACGTGGGAACAGTATGCGGATGGAAATAAGAGAGTGCAAGAACTTTTGCAGGGAACTAAACCAGATGAGGGATATATTGGAAATGGAGACTATATCTACAAGATAGATAGAATTCCTTCCGATGAAGAGGTATTCCAGACAATTCGTGAAAGCGGACGTATGATTCGTATCGGAGACAGGGAGATTCCGCCATCGAAATTAGATACCGAATTCTTCACCATTTATTGGTATTCTTTCAAAAGTGAAATGTCCGATGGGTGGCATATTGACGGACGTATTGTAGCAAAAAATGGTTACCTGACAGTAAAGAAAGATTTTGTCGGAATGCCGGAAGCAATAGAGGAAGTCAAGAAAGATTATTATATCCAGGTAGATATGGATGAAAAGCTTTTAGATGGAAAACCTCAGCCACCTGCATTTCATGAGCATATGAAACTTGTGCTTCCTTCAGAAGATAGCCAGAAACCGGATGCAGAAGCTCCGCAAGCGGAGGATGCTCCAATAGAAGTTGTAGGTACATGGACAGATGATACACATACAAGCTGTACGTGGATCGTTAAGGCGGACTCATTCTGGAAATACACATTAAAAGAGTACAACTATAAGCCAAAAGATTCGAATGTGAAATTTTCAGGTTGGTACAATGTTCGCAATTCTCATGAACAAGGAGATAATGTAAATTCATGGGAAGCATATCCAGAAAGTGGAATTAAATTCACAGGACGTGGAATTGGACGCGGTGGTGAAACTCTTACTATTGAATTGGAGAATCGTTATCAGAAAGAGGGAATACTCACACTGAACAAATTTGATGAGTCTACCGGACAGGGAATGGAGAAGATCAATTTGCTGTCAGTAAGAACGGTGTTGAGGAGGAAACGGTAACAACTGATAAATACGGAATCGCACAACTTCACATTCCGTTACAAGATGAAAACAAACAGAACAGAACAGCAACTGAGACGTATTTGTTGCGAGAGACAAACTTACCGACGGGATATGTAGACACAGGAGATATACAGATCACAGTTGAGATTGCCAATGAGCATTCAAAATCACTGATGCAAAACTGGTGGATAGGGAGGCTAACGAAAATCAGGAGGCTGTTAAGGCACCAGTTGATGGTAAGATAGACGGAAAATCTGTTCTGCTTCAGCGAGGAGATACCAGCCTTAATATCCGAAATTTTGCTAAAACAGGCACTCTGCATATCAAAAAGACATGGGAAAATCCAAATGATGCACTGACGGAAAAACAGGTGAAAATCAGATTGTATCAGAATGGAATTTCTACAGGACAGGAATTCCTGCTGAATGAAGAGAACGGATGGGAACACACAGTCGACAATGTTCCACTATTCCAGGACAGAAATCCGGTGGAATATAAGGTGGAAGAAATTGAGATAGGAAAGACACATTATTCTTTGGAATACGGGGATGGTTTCCTATATTATGAAGTTATTTATCCAGAGATTCAGTATTTCGATTCAAATGGACAACAAATATTCCCGAAGGATGAGAATGAGTTCAAGGATGTTTCCAAGATGGAACTGGAAGTGCAGAATCTGCATTTCAATCTTGCTGAACGAAGTTTCTTAAAGACGGATGATCTTCCAAGAAACCGACTTGCTGGTGCAGGTTTTCTGTTCTACAAAGTACCGTATGATGATGTTACGAAAAAATATGCGGATGATACAGGATATACAGTAGATTATGACAATACACAGAGCAAGGACGATATCGTTCTGAAAAAGGATGGAAAAACGTGTACGACGTATCGTTCCTTAGAAACAGATGAAAATGGAATGCTTCAATTACCGGAGGACTTTGAGAACGGACGATACTGGATGGTAGAATCTGTTACTCCAAACAAAAAGGACAAAGCAGATAAAACCAAAACACAGTATCAGGATAACTTTAATTTATATATGGTCGATGTAGAATCCGATATTTTATTCCTATATGAGAAATCACCGATGACAAATACCTGGAGAGCTGTTTCGGACAGACATATCGTCAATCATCCGCAAAAAGGCGGGGTGACGGTTGAGATTACAAAGGAAGTCACTGGTCCACTTGGAAACCGCAAGAAGCCATTTGATATGGAAATTCTCTATTGGGAAGATGGTCAAAAGCTGCGTAGCAAGACAATTAGAACTTCTTTGAAACATGGAGATAAAGTTACATTAAAAAATGTAGATATATCTTCGGATATCATAATAACAGAAACTGTTGATACATCAAAATACGCTGTTTCGATTTCTAAAAAAGAAGAGAATGATAAGTATTCAAATCCAGTGCAGGCAACATCGAATGGAAATACAGCTGTCATGAAACAGCGGATTGAGGCTGCACGAGGAGACGTGATTGAGTTAAAAATCACAAACGAAAACACACAATTAATACCGGAAACAGGGGTTCGTCTGAGAACAAGCAGGCATGTATGGTTACTATTTGCCATAAGTATTATCATGATTCTGTTTTTCAGAAGAAGACGGAAAATAAGATAAACACTGCTATGGAACAAAACTTGCAAAAATACATCAGACATTTTACATGTTTGTTGCATTGGAATAAAAAAATAAACCACTATAATAATGGTATGATCCCCGTCAAGAGGACAATAAAAAATAATAAATTTTTGTATCGTCAGCCATGCTATGGCTGGCGATATTTTAGTTTGCGCGCCATGGGCGCGCTCTAACGGGTGAAAGTCCCGAACACGCCTAGGCGACAAGGAAGTGTATAGCTGAACAGCAAGGGTGTCTATCGTAAGGTAGAATCTGAAGGAAGCTGTAAGCGAACTCTTGGTCCGACGGACAGAAATCACATATGAGGCTAGGTTCCGCTTGGTAAGTCTGCTAAATAAGACAAAGCCGTAAGTTGCCGTTTGTAGGAACCGAGTAAATGTGGCGGATATATGAGAGGAAAGAGCGTGCACCTTAAGCGTGGAGGTCTCACAGGGGTTTCATTAGCCTAGTAACAACGAACTGTGAGAAGTCAGCCGAGCCCATAGTAGTAAAGAAGTCTCTGTAATGGAGATGGAGCGAAGGGGCGAACAATCAATAAGTTTGAGTATGTCTCGTATTGCAGAAATGACAACATCTGCCGTAACCAATCGGGAAAAGGGTGGTCAAATCAAGCGAGACGGAAAGGAAAGAACGCATGTACACAAGTAGTCTAATGAAGCAGATACTGTCCAGCGATAATCTCAACAGAGCATATCTGCAAGTCGTACGAAATAAAGGTGCCGAGGGAGTGGACGGAATGAAGTACACAGAACTTAAAGAACATCTTGTAAAGAACGGCGAAATAATCAAGGAACAGTTGAGGACAAGAAAATATAAACCTCAACCAGTACGAAGAGTGGAGATACCAAAGCCAGACGGTGGTGTCAGAAACCTGGGAGTACCAACAGTAACAGACAGATTCATACAACAAGCCATTGCACAGGTCTTAACACCAATCTATGAGGAACAGTTCCATGACCATAGCTACGGATTCAGACCGAATAGATGTGCACAGCAAGCAATCCTAACAGCACTTGATATGATGAATGATGGTAAGCCATTTATCTTGAAGTGTCTGAGAAGACGGAAGCTGCCAAAAGGTGGATGCCGGGTTTCCGTTTCCGGAATGTTGAAATTTTTAGGTGTCTCTCGCTCAGGATATCTTGCATGGCTCCACCACGTACCTTCTGATACAGAAAAACGTCGTAAAGCTGTAAAAGCAAAAATACAGGATATTTATGATAATTCCAAGCAGAACTACGGTGCTCCGAAAATCACTGTAGAACTTCGAAAAACTGGTGAAGTCATTTCGGAAAGAACCGTTGGTACATATATGCGCCAAATGGGAATTCGTGCTCAGTGGAGCAAACCATGACGATCACCACAAAAGATTCCGATTTTAGCACTGAATTACAAAATATCCTTGATGAGCAATTTAATCCTGATCGTCCGAATGCAGTCTGGTGTTCGGATATTACCTACATCTGGACAATAGATGGATTTGTCTATCTGACCAGTGTTATGGATTTATTTTCCAGAAAAATTATAGCCTGGACGCTTTCAGAAACACTGGAAGTATCTTGCGTGATTGATACTATAAACAAAGCCAAAGCTCGCCGAAATATCGATCAACCATTCATTATCCATTCGGATCGTGGCAGCCAATATGTTGCAACAGGCACGCATCAAATCCACAAATCTGGATTACCTGAATAAACTGACCAAGCTGGATCTGCTTGTGATCGATGATTTCGGTCTTATGGATCTCGACCTTGATAAATGCCGGGCTCTCTTTGAAGTCCTTGACACCAGAGATGGAAGAAAATCAACTGTAGTCATCTCACAATTTCCAGTCAGCACATGGTTCGATATGTTTGCCGATAACACCTACGCCGATGCGTGTCTTATACGAATCACGGATAAGCACCATACGTATCGTCTGGAGATGAACGGTATAAATATGCGTGAAACAGAATGATGTAATCTAGCGGTACTTCGTACCGTTAAAAATGGAATAGCCGTTCCGCAGTAGCGGAACTGGCGTTCCGTTTAAGCGTAATTTGCAGTGTACGATGAACACGTCAAATATCAGAAATTATAAACCAAAAGATTTTGCTGAATTATTAGGGGGTTCGGTCAAACGTTGCAGCGATGGGACCGGGAAGGAATTTTAAAAGCCAACCGTACTCCAACAGACAGACGCCATTACACTTATGATCAGTACCTTCAATTTAAAGGAATTCATACAGAGTGGAGAGTATTGGGGTCAGACCCTCTTATGATTTTCTTACAATGAATTTGCACTTTTTAAAAGGAAGAAAGCTGCTTATCACGGCCGGTGTGTATGAATCGGAAGTGGCGGAGAAGGTACAGGATACCTTTGAGAAGTATCGAGAAACACAGAGTTATAAAGAAGCCATCCTCTCAACCGCAAATACTCTTCAACTTTCCAAAGCCTCCGTCACCTCATACCTGCCATATCAGAAAGGCGTGTACTTCCCGAGTACAGCAGATAAAGAGAAAATCAGTGTTGGAGCAGAGCGGCAGCGGAGATACAGAGCGATAAGAAAACTGAGATCAGAGCCGACAGAGGAGCACCTGTGGGAGACGGTCTTGCTTTATTGTGGTGTGCAAATTTAAAACCTATTCCGGCTTACCCTTTACCTATGAAATACGAAAGGGCAGAAGCGGCGAATATACAAAGGAATTGTGGATCGACCGCCGAGGGAAGAGCAAAAGCCTGGCGTGGAGTTCTGTGCTGCTGGCACTGGGGAATATCAAAAAGGTAGGAGAAGTAGTTGAACGACCAAAGGCTCTGAGTGACATCCGGGGTGTGACTTACATCTATGGGATGTTCTATCGCTTCGGACTGATCGATGTGCCGAAAGAAGTGAAGGAAAAGAAAAATGATCGAGGCAATAAAAAACAGAAGAAGGGAAGAGAAGATATGCTTGAAGAAAATATAAAATTTTTTAGGAGACTTTAAAAATCCTATCATTTATGATATGATCTATATAATATATGCGAGAGGAAAAATATATGGATTACGATATTGAAATGAATAAGAAGGATTACCAAAGAGAAAAAGAAGCTCGTGCGAAGCGGTTGGAAGCATATGCGGAAGCGATTCAAACGATCACTTTGCAGAAATCGTCCAAAGTGATAGAAGAACTTATAGAGGAGAGACGCAGGCAGGGGCTGACACAGCAGGACTTAGCGGATATGACGGGAATTCTTGCACCGAATCTGGCGCGGCTGGAGAGCAGAAAAAGGGTTCCAACACTGGTCGTGCTGCAAAAATACGCTTCGGCGTTAGGAATGCACATTGAAGTAAAATTGTGTGATGGAACAGAAGAGGAAAGATATACAAGATCAGATGTGACAAATCAAGAATATGATACCGATGTGAAACGGGTGGCGAAGCCGGTATAGGTGAATATATGCAAAAATTATATGGGGAAAAATCTTTTTTA
>ENA-OQAS01001548-OQAS01001548.1-human-gut-metagenome-genome-assembly--contig:-NODE-1548-length-10608-cov-1.736762_pt1 | contig 10608 bp, 21 predicted proteins | sample MGYA00242733_ERZ504523 | MGnify/ENA primary metagenome ERZ504523 (study PRJEB26092, sample SAMD00036239) | human gut metagenome | host: Homo sapiens | study: EMG produced TPA metagenomics assembly of...
CAATGTTCTTGCAAGTCTAATATCTAAAGAATTTGAAAAAGTATTTGGTTTTATCATCATATTTTTTCCATGATGGAACACCATGGTGATAATACCCAATAATCCATAAGTCATTCACTTTTGTAAGAGCAATTGTATGCTTTGGTTTGGACATATTCACACTGCCCGCTATAAACCATGAAATATCTTTACATTTATCAAGTGTTTCTTGATAATCTGGATGGCTAATAGGATTTTTTAAATAAATGACTTTAAAATCTTGATAATTATGATTTTGGCGTTTAACTTCCTCTTTTAAGTCATCAAAATTGGAACTTATCGCCCAAATATCTATTTTTCCCTTCATAAAAACACTTATATTGACATCAATATCTTTATTTGTAATAAAACATTGTTGATATTCTTCATGAAAAAGATATTTAAATTCTAATGCACATAAATCATATTACTTCTGGTGGATAATTAAATAAATAAAAGTTATTGTTTCATATTTTTCTTACCTCTAGTGTCCTATTTTAACAACACATCTTCATTTTGGCTACTGAAATAATCATAAATATGATATATTGTCTCTAGGAGGCTATTATGAACTATTTAAAAAACTTAAAAGAACAGTTTACTTTTGATCAACTGTTACTTATATTTACATGTTTTAGTTTTACTTTTCCTTTTATATATTAGGACCTATTTTATTGATTGAATTTATTTATTTGTTAGTATCAAAAAGCAATCATTGCCTTAAAACAAACACCACAAATTAAATTTCTCTATTTGTTTGTTTTAATCTCTTTAAGCATCTCCATTATTCATAAAAATATTTTAGGAGCACTTGCAACACTAGGAATATTTATTGTTATTATTTTAATGGTTTATTATCGAAAACATATTAATCAATCGACCTTTGAATTTATTATTGATATGTTGATTGTGTTATCTATTCTTTGGGCAATATATGGAATTTATGAACAATTTCAAATTTATCATCGTTTAGGTGTTGATCATTTCACCTTTAAAGTTTATGCAAGACGTGAAAATCGCTTAAATAGTGTTTTCTACAATGCCAACTATTATGCGATGATGATTGAATTTATTGCTGTATGTACTGTATATAAATTCTTTACTGTTAAAAACAATCTAAAAAGAAGTATTTTTTATGTTATTGTTGGTTTTTTAAACTTATTTATGCTTTATATGACAGGATGCCGTGCTGGTTATGTAGCAATTGCCGGAGCTATTTGTTTATTTCTTATTTTTAATAAAAACTATAAATTATGTATTTTGATAGCTCTTGGGTGTTTAGGAATTGCAGGTTTCTTTGTTTTAAATCCTGATAAATTCCCTAGAATAGAATATTTGATTTCAAATTTGGATGTTAGAATTCAAATTTGGAGTTGTGCTATTCAAGGTATCAAAGCTTCTCCACTACTAGGACAAGGACCATTTACTTATATGATGATTTTAGATAAATATAATGGACATTTAACACAACATGCTCATAGTGTTTATTTAGATCCTTTACTTTCATTTGGAATTATTGGACTCGCATGTCTTGTTCCTTATATTTATGATAACTGTAAACGTCTTTATAAAGTAAAAGAGCATTATTCTTATATTGCTCTTGTTATGGGATTTATAGGTGTATTATTAATTCATGGTATTTTAGATTATACGATTTTTGGATACACACTGGTTTATTCTTCTTATTTGTATTATCTAGTTTTGAAATGTTTGAAACAAATCGTAATTAGCGATTTGTTTTTATTTTTGATATGTTTTATAAATTGTTGCTACTACAAATAAAAGAATAGATAACTCTAAATATTCTATATTAAATACATGTTTATAGACCCAATCAACAATTATAAAAATCATTGGTATTCCTACCCAAACAATTGTTTCAATTAATTGATTTCTTTTAACATCCATCTTGATCACCTCTTAACAAAATACTACTCCTTTTTATGTTAAGAAAATGTCAAGTAAGTGTAAAAAAAGAACTTCTTTCGAAGTTCTATGCTCTTGCATTCATTGTATTTTGTTTTAATGAATTGACCTTCTTTATTTGTTGTTTTGTATTTTCTTTTAATTCTTTTTGCATTCCTTCTAATGTCATATGTTCTACTTCTTTTGCTTCAGATTTCTTTCCACATACTTTTTCAAATGCTTCTTTAGCATCTTGTTGTAATGTGTTTCTCATTTGATTTCTTTGTTCTAATTTCATTTCTGATTCTTTGATTTCTCCTGCAACGGATTCAAAGATTTCTTCTTTTGTTAATTCTTTTCTTGCTTCATTTTCATGTTTTACATCTTGACTATTTTTAAAATACTTCTTAAAGATTCTTTTGCTTCTGCGTTAATTTCATTGATACTCATAATATTTATTCCTCTCTTTCCTAAGACACCTGTAGCTTATACTTTTTTAGATTCTTCGAAAAGAGTATTGTATACATTTTTAATTTCATTAACAAATTATTAATTTTGTAAGAGCTTTATTTGTTAATGGGATTTACAATATATAAAAAGAAATACTTGATGCAATTAAACAAATCACTTCTAAAAACAAATAAGCATATAGCATTGAAAAATGACTTACAATATTTCCACAAATCATAGGAAATAAAGTCATTCCTAAAGCATATACCGCTTGGAAGAAGCACATAGCTGTTGACTTTGATTCTTGTGGTACATATTTCATAGCTTCACTTGTTAGATATGAAAATAAGATTCCTGTTGCCATACCTGGTAAAATTTGTAAAACAAAGATCATATAGACTGATGAACATTGTGGTACTAAAACACAATAAAGTGCAGTTGTTAAAAATGTAACAGTAATACATGTTCTAACGCCTAATTTCATACATCACTTGATGCCATTTTAGCAAAACAAACTGCTGATAACATATAAATAATAGAAGATAATCCTATAGACATAGAATTTGTTCCTAAATTTTTTTCTTTGTTGGTTATGTTTTTTCTTTAGGAAGTAATGAAATAAATAAAGCAGAAACGATTCCTGAAATCACACTTAATAAACAAATCATTTGCATTCCTATTTTTTTATAAAGAAGTGTACTTGTAATAAATCCTAATAACATTCCTAAATTGTTAGCGACAATAATTGAACTGGTTGCTTTTGTTTGTTGGTCTTTTGGATAAAAACTCATATATAAAACCATAAAAGAAATCCACATTGCACTGGCAAGTACTGAAAAAAGATTTCCAATTAAAAAACCAATTCCATTATTAAAAATAATTCTAAACAAAGAAGCACATCCTGATGATAAAGCTCCTATTAACATAATCATTTTATGCTTATTTCTATAATCTGCTAATAATCCTACCGGTAAACGTAAGACCATTTGTGAAATACCATAGGTTCCTATAATAATTCCAATAAATGACGTACTTGTTTGAATCATCGTAAGATAAGGTGTTTGATAAGGAATATAGACATATTGAGCAAACCAGAAAAAGATAACAGCAATAAATAAGATTTTTTGTTTATTTAACTTCATTTTTAGTTCCTTAAATAATTTCAAAATGTTTTAAAGCATATTCTATGCCATCTTCACTTACTGGTTTTTTGTAACATAGGTTGCATGTTTTTTTTTAGCTTCTTCTCTCCCATTTCCTACACATACAGAAATTCCTGCAATATCAAACATAGGAATATCTATTCAGCATCACCAAAAGCAATGATATCTTCTTGATCTATTTTTTTAAATAATCAATAAGTTCTTTAATTGCCTCTTGTTTATCAATATGTTTTAATGCACAATCTCCAAAGATTGCTTTTTCTCCTTTTCCACCCCACGTTAAATTTTTAAATTCAGGAAAAGCTTCTTTAAAATCTAAGTAATTTTGATAACTTTCTAAAATATAATTGATTTTTGTTACATTTTCTACATAGAGACACTTTGGAAAAGTCATTGCTGGATAAATTTCCATCACATCAGGATCTTTCATCCCATATTGTCTTAAAGCTTCTACACCACATACTTAAAATTTAAAGAACCATATAACCCATCATTTGCTTCAATATAGTATTCTAAATGATGTTGATTTAAATAATCGACAATTCTTTTAACATCTTCTACTTGAATTGTCTCATCTTTAATCACTTTATTATCTAATTCAATATAAGCACCATTACCACCAATCATTCCATCAAAACCAATATCTAAAATAGGCTCTTCTATATGGCTTCTACTTCTCCCAGTAACAATAACTGCAAGATGTCCATTTTCTCTCGCCTTAGAAATTGCTCTTTTTGTACTTTCAGGTAAAGTCCCATCATAATCAATTAATGTTCCATCCACATCAAATAGTAATAATTTTTCATAAATTCACCTCAAACTATTATGACATCATTTTCATTTTCTTCTATAATCCTTCATTTATTGAAACCCAATACATCTTTTCATAGATTTTTGCTATATATTATTTGGTATGGGACACTTAGTCCAAAAGTATATTTTTATTTGTTCCATCATGTTGTAATTTGGTGAAAAACTATAAAGACGGTAGCGCTTTAATCGAAGGGCGTATTCTTCGTTTACATAGATATCCCTAGGGAAATATGAAAAGCGGAGGTGATGGAAATGACAGCTTATGAAGCTATCATGATTATGTTAGGTACACTAACATTAATGATGTCGATAATAAGTATTGTTATTAAATTACTTCTATATATTATAGAAAATAATGCAAAAATAACTACCTCATGTCTCTGGCAAAGTGTGAGGTAGTTATTTTATTCACATAAAATCCAAGACAAACCGTTTATCGGTTGTTCTTTTTTCATATTCATTATAATAAATTTTATCTATCTAATTTCAGTTTTTCGTCCACATCAGATTTTAAAACTGTTATTTTAATATTATATGTCATAAAATCCTATAAACCTTTTTCAGTTAATTCACGTGCAACATCATCTTTGATTGTAACACCTGCTGCTTTTAACTCAGCAATCTTATCTGCAAATTGTGGTAAATATTTTTCATGAGCAATCAATAATTCATTTAAAACATTCACCATTTTTTGTCCTGATACTGTTTGTGGATTTAAAATGAATGCTTGCATTAATAATCCATAATCACCAGTTACAGCTGCTTCTTCAACACATAACTCCATATTTTTCATGCATTGTAACCATCCTCTTTGAGCTGGTTGTAATGGTCCAAAAGCAATTGCTCTTGCTCCTGTTGAGCCAATATAAGATGAAACTTCTACTGCACAGTCAGCTGGTAAATCTGGGACAGATCCATTATTTTTAGTTGTTACTACGATATGTGATAATTTATTTCCATAGATTGAAGCAATTGTTTCACAAGCCGCATCTGAATAATGTGCTCCTCCACGTTTTGCTAATTGTTCTGGTTTATGATCTAAATCTGGATTTTTATATAATTCAAATAACTCATGTTCTGTTTGTTGTACTTGTTGTCCACGAGTTCCTACCTTAGGATCATTATATTCTTCTAAACCATGAGCCAACATTTCTTCTTCACGATAATAATATCTATGATATCCGCATGGGATCATATTCATTTGAAGTAATTGTTCTTTAAAGAATGGAATATCATGAATATTTGCAGGAATTCCCATATCTTTTCCTTCATACATTGCTTCAATGATATCTTTAGTCACTTCTTTACCATTTTCATCATATACTTTATGCCAATGGAAATGTTTAATCCAGCAAATTTATAAGTTAATTGATCTAATGTTTTACCAATTGTTTTTGGTTCATCTAACATTGCTCCAACAGGAACATTACATAAACCAATGACTTTATCCCATTTACCAAATCTCATGACCGCTTCTGTAACCATTCCTGATGGATTTGTAAAGTTAACAAGCCAAGCATCTGGGCATAATTCTTTCATATCTTCAACGATTGATAAAATAACTGGAATCGTTCTTAAAGCTTTAAACATACCTCCAGCACCATTTGTTTCTTGACCTAACATTCCATAGCTAAATGGAATTCTTTCGTCTTTAATACGGGCATTTAATAAACCAACTCTAAATTGAGTTGTAACGAAATCAGCATCTTTTAATGCTTCTCTACGATCTAATGTTAGATGAACTTTAACATCATAAGGAGAAGCATCCCACATACGTTGTGCCATTTTACCAACGATTTCTAATTTTTCTTTCCCATCTTCAATATCAACAAGCCAAATTTCTTTGATTGGAAGTTCATCATATCTTTTAATAAATCCTTCCATTAATTCTGGTGTATAACTACTTCCTCCACCAATTGTTACAATTTTTACAGGTTTTTTACTCATTTCTTTTTCCTCCTTATTTTTACAAAATTATTCTAGTTTTATACTTTTCTTAAATCAATAAAGAGGAATTTTATAGTTACACTGTTCCAACAAAACAAACATAATTCAAACAAAATAGAGAACACTGTTCCCTATTTGATTAAATCATTGCTTGTATCTCTTATAAGTGACGATGTAAAATTTTCATATTCATCAGCAATCTTAATTTTTTCTTTTATTTTCTTTATAATTTAAGCTAAAATACATACTATACAATAAATCTAACAAATAAAGTGTTGATAAATTCATAGAAAAAAGTTCCCAAATTGTTTCTAATTTTTTCTCTTGTAGAAACATGTAGAACACAACGTGATAAAGAAGATAAAGTATTCGTTCCAAATGATGTAATAGTAATAAAATCGATATTTCTTTCATTTAATTTATTTGCCATTCTTATACAATTTTGTGTTTCACCTGTATAGCTAATTAAAAGAAAACAGGCATCTCCTTTATTTAAATAACAAGCCTCATAATATGGTTCATCGATACTTTGATATACATTTACATGTTTTCCTATTCTAGCCATTTTATCTCTAAAAGTTAAAGCAAGATCATTTTGCGATCCAGAAGAAATAATATAAATATTTTTATTGTTTTTTAATAAATTCAATGATTTTCTTAACATATCGTGATCCAATAGTGAATGTGTGTCATCAATTATTTCATGATACAATGAACACATTTTATTTGATATTGTTTGTATGTTATCTTCTGTCATAAAAGGTATACTGGGTTTATATCTGAAAAATTCGAATTTAAATAGTGAAGTTCTTCGACATACATTTCTTTAAATTCTTCAAATCCAGTAAATCCTAATTTTTGACAAAGTCGTATTATTGATGATGGCGAACAATACAATCTCTTTGATATTTCACGTGTTGATTGTCTTGCAATTTCTTCCTTTTGATTCAAAAATACTTACTATTTCTTTTTCTGCATACGTAAAATCAAAAGACTTAATTTATCACTTATTAACATTTTTAACCTCATCCCTTTTCAATTCTATAAAGATTATACCTACAACATAAATTATTTTTAACCATAAAAGCCCATCTAATTCACTATGAATCCACTGAGCTTTATTCATTATATTCTTATCTTCAATAAGTATTTGTAAAAAACCTAGGCTACTTATGGTACGTTTGATTGTTCATAATTTTGAATGCTCGATAGACTTGTTCAACTAAGATAAGCTTCATTAATTGATGTGGAAAAGTCATTTTAGAGAAACATAAACGATAATTTGCTCTTTGTAATAAAGATTTTCCTAAACCTAAAGAACCCCCAATCACAAAAGTAATCGTACTCTTTCCTCTAATCATACATTCTTCAATATGTTTTGAAAAAGCCACACTATCTATTTCTTTTCCATGTAGATCTAAAACGATAACATATTCATCATCTTTAATTTTAGCAACAATTTTATCTGCTTCTTTATCTTTGATGATATTTTCTACATTTTCACTTGCATTATCAGGAATTGGTTCATCTGTACTTCAACCATTTCTACTTTACAGTAAGCATTTAATCTTTTGACATATTCATTGATTCCATTAACAAGATATTTTTCTTTAAGCTTTCCAATTGTTAAGATTCTAATTTTCATAATGTCCTCCAGAAACAATTTCTTTTTGATCTGCGATCTTTATATTATCAAAATAAATATGTTCTTCATCAAAAACTCTTTGATATGTATCCAATGCCATTTCTTTTGTATTCGCTTCTTGTGATAAATGGGCCAAACAAATTTCTTTTGTATTTTCACCAATCACCTGCGCCATAACATGTGCACTATATTCATTATTAAGATGGCCCTTATCTCCAAAAATACGATTTTTTAAAAATAAAGGTCTTCTTGTATTCATTAACATCTCAATATCATGATTACTTTCAAAAATATAGTAATCTAAATTTTTTATATATTCCATATTCTTTTGTGAAACATAACCTGTATCTGTCATATAGAGAATTGTTTCATCTTTCCTTTGATTACAAACCCTAAAGGGGATGTTGCATCATGTGATAAAGGTAATGGTGTAATTATATAATGATCTAATTGCATATTTTGATAATTTTCTAATTCATGACTTTCATCTATACCAGGATGCATCCTTCCACAATAACAATACTTGATCAAAGATACCAATATTTTTATTATGGTCAATATGATCATGTGTTAATAAAACATGATGAATATCACTTTCATGAAATCCTAATTGATTAAGTTTTGTATAAGTTGTCTTTTACTAATTCCACAATCAATTAAAAGTCCGTTTCCTTGATCATAAATGAAAATACTGTTTCCTTTAGAACCACTTGCTAAGACATGATATTTCATTTTTCCTCCAAAACAAAAATGAGTACCAAGTACTCATTTTCTTATTTAAGTCCGTATTTTTTGTTGAATTTTTCAACACGTCCATCAGCACTAGCAAATCTTTGTTTTCCAGTATAGAATGGATGACAGTTAGAACAAGTATCAACACGTACTTCATCTAATACTGAACCACTTTCAAATTCTGCTCCACATGATGTACAAACTACTTTTACTTTTTTGTAATTTGGATGAATTCCTTTTTTCATTTTTAATTTCTCCTTCCGCCTTGTAGATTTCTCACTACAAAGTAAGTTGCTATGATATATTAACATTAAATTATGTCGTTTTCAAGCCCTTTTTTATAATTTTAATCATCAACTTTGATTCTTCTAATAACAGCACCTAAAGTAATTAATTTTTGATCAATATTCGCATATCCTCTATCTATATGATATACATTGCTAATTTCTGTAATTCCATCAGCGATTAACCCTGCTATTAACAATGCTGCTCCGCATCTTAAATCTGTTGCTTCTACTTTTGCTCCTTTTAATGGTGTTTTTCCATTTATATAACACATTGATTCATCTAATTCTATATTTGCGCCCATCTTATTAAGTTGTTCACAATGTCTAAATCTCTCTGGATAAATTGTTTCTATTACTTGTGATTGTCCGTTTGCTTGTGTAAGCAGTGCTGTTAATGGCTGTTGTAGATCTGTCGCAAAACCTGGATATACCTGTGTTCTGACATCGACTGCATTAAAGTTCTTGTTATCACCATAAACAATAATACTATCACCAACATTTTCCATCTTCACTCCCATTTCTTTCAATTTTGAAATAAGTGATTTCCAAATGTTGTGGAATGATATTTTGAATAATAACTCTTTCTCCTGCAGCTGCTGCCATAATTAAGAATGTCCCTGCTTCAATACGATCTGGAATGATTTCATGAGTACATCCTTTTAGATGTTCTACTCCTTCAATCGTAATCGTATCAGTACCAGCACCTCTAATTTTAGCTCCCATTTTTGTAAGCAAGTTTACTACATCAATGATTTCTGGTTCTTTTGCTGCATTTTCAATGACTGTTTTTCCTTCAGCTTTTACTGCTGCTAACAAGATATTGATTGTTGCTCCTACTGAAGCAAAATCTAAATATATTTTTGCACCTACTAAACGATCTGCTGTAATCACATGCGCACCATCAACAAATTCTACTTTGGCACCCAATGCTTCAAATCCTTTAATATGTAAATCTATCGGACGTGGTCCTAAAAAGCATCCTCCTGGTGCTTTCATCACAACTTTTTTTACATTTTCCAAGTAATGCTCCCATTAAATAATATGATGCTCTTAACTTATCAACGGCATCTGACACTAATGGAACATTTTCCATACGAGAGGGATCAACAATTAAACTATCATACTTCTTAATACTGTACAATTAAGTTCTTCTAATAAAACTGCTAAAGCGTCCACATCACTGATTTCTGGTACACCATAAATTGTTACAGGACTATCCGCTAAAATAATTGCTGGAATAAGTGCTACAGTGGCATTTTTTGCACCCGAGATTTCTACTGTACCATTTAATTTATGTCCGCCTTCAATCGCAATAATTTCACTCATGACTTACCCCCTTTTCTTCTATCTATATTCCCTAATACTATATTATAAATTCATCAAAAAAAACAACTTAATAAAAGAGATTTCACATAAACAAAAGCCCGAAGGCTTTTTTCAATTGATTAAGCTTTACCGATACAACCGAATACTTCCATTCTATCTTTAACACATTCTTGAATAGCTTTAGCACCTGGTGCTAATAATTTACGAGGATCATATCCTTTCCTTCTAAATCTTTTCCAGCTTCAATGTATTTACGTGTAGCTTCTTGGAAATATAATTGACATTCAGTGTTTACATTTACTTAGATACTCCTAAAGTGATT
>ENA-OQAS01001549-OQAS01001549.1-human-gut-metagenome-genome-assembly--contig:-NODE-1549-length-10595-cov-3.196790_pt1 | contig 10595 bp, 18 predicted proteins | sample MGYA00242733_ERZ504523 | MGnify/ENA primary metagenome ERZ504523 (study PRJEB26092, sample SAMD00036239) | human gut metagenome | host: Homo sapiens | study: EMG produced TPA metagenomics assembly of...
CTGGCATGAAGGAATTTTGGAACTTTATTCAGATGGTTTTATGGCTGTTAGGCGGATGGCTGGGCTGGTTTATGGGAGGCTGTGACGGGCTTCTGTATGCCTGATCGCTTTTGTGGTGATCGATTACTGTACCGGGGTGATGTGTGCTTTTGCGGGACCATACGCTTTCCAGTGAGGTGGGATTCCGGGGGATCTGCAGGAAGGTGCTGATCTTTTTGCTGGTGGGAATGGCGAACATTCTGGATGTGGCTGTGATTGGGAATGGATCTGTGCTGAGGACAGCGGTGATCTTTTTCTATATTTCCAATGAGGGTGTGAGCCTGTTGGAGAATGCAGGGCATCTGGGACTGCCGATTCCGAAGAAGATGAAGGAGGTGCTGGAACAGCTGCATGACAAAAGTGAGGGAGTCTCCGATGATGCATTAGAGGATGAGGAAGAAGGTGAATGATTATGGGATACAGTAATAGTTCTTTGGTGGCGTATACGCTGCTCAGTCCGAACCATTCCGGACTGAGAACGGAGCGGATTGACAGAATATCACCGCACTGTGTAGTAGGTCAGTGTACAGCAGAAGGTCTGGGGGACTGGTTTCATAAATCTTCTACCAAGCTTCTTCGAATTATGGAATTGATAAGAATGGCCGGATCGGATTGTATGTGGAAGAGAAGAATCGCTCCTGGTGTACTTCCAGTAATGCGAATGATCAGAGGGCAGTGACGATTGAGTGTGCTTCTGACAAGGCGGAACCGTATGTTATGCATCAGGTGGTTTATGAGCGTCTGGTCGATCTGTGTGAGGATATCTGCAGAAGAAATGGAAAGAAAAAACTACTCTGGTTTGGTGATAAAAATAAGTCTCTGAATTATCAGCCGAAGGCGGATGAAATGCTCATTACCGTACACCGGTGGTTTGCGAATAAGAGCTGTCCTGGAGACTGGCTTTATGCGAGACTGGGAGATCTGGCTGCGAAGGTTACTTCAAGACTTGGCAGCGGAAATGTGGAAGTGATTCCATTAGGGATGCAGGCCGGGGAATTTCAGGGACTGACAGAAGAACAGGTGCTTGCAAAGGTTGGCCCCCTGTTTACCGCAGATCAGAAAAAATCAGGGATTCTTGCTTCGGTGTCTATGGCCCAGTTTATTCTGGAGAGCGGTTATGGAAAGAGTGAGCTTGCGTTGGGAGCCAATAACTGTTTTGGAATGAAGAAGTCACTTTCCGGTAATACCTGGAGTGGTTCGGTCTGGATGGTGTGAACATTTATAAAAAGAAGACACAGGAGCAGAAGGCAGATGGAAGCTATGTGACAATCACAGCGGAATTCAGAAAATATCCGAATGTGGGTGATTCAATTGCGGATCATAGTGCTTATCTGCTCGGTGCTAAGAATGGAGAGAATTTCCGATATGATGGGCTGAAAGGATGCTCAGATTATAAGAAGGCAGTGCAGATCATTAAGGACGGTGGTTATGCTACTAGTCTTACTTATGTGGAAAAGCTCAGCAGTATTATAGAGAAATGGAAACTGACGCAGTACGATGTGACCGGTGAGACTTCGGATGTGATCAAGTATTACAGAGTAAGGAAGAACTGGGGAGATGCGGCTTCACAGCTTGGTGCGTATTTCATATTTGATAATGCGAAGGCGATGGCTGACAAGCATCCGGGCTATAAAGTTTATGACTGGAATGGAAAGCAGATATATCCGGCAGTAATGTCGGGGGCGGCAGGCGGAATGAGCAGTACGGACTGTCCATTTACAGTGAAGGTTAGTGTTCCGGATCTGAATATCAGGAAAGGCGCGGGAACGGATACAGCGAAGACCGGGAAGTTTACCGGAGTTGGCGTGTTTACTATTGTTGAAGTGAAAAATGGTAAGGGTGCTGTGAAAGGATGGGGAAAACTGAAGTCCGGGGCTGGATGGATTAGTTTGGATTTTGGGGAAGAGAGAGTGATTGTATAAGGCATAGGAAAAGCCTGCGGGAATGATATGTGTTCCGGCAGGCTTTGTTTTAAGATAGATAAGGTTTTAATTTTTTTACGAGTTCATATACTTTTGTTCCGGGAGCAGAAGCTGACGGTAGTTTATTTTTATTGATTTTGTCAAGCTTTTCTGCATTTGCAATAGCGGCATCCATGTATGGCAGGAGAATTTGGTACATGTCGGTACGATTTTTTACATATTCACCAACTCCGAGAGAGGTAAGCATTTCCGTGAGCTTTGGCCAGTAGGATGTTCTGTGAAGATCGGACTGCATGAAACTGAAATGCAGCAGGAACCATAATTCTATGCATTGGTTTGACCAGATGGCATGATAGGTGGTCTCTTCGGTTGATTCAGAAACACAAAGCTCTGCAGTTTTATTGATATGGTCAGCTGGAAAATCATCAGTGTCGTATACAACCCATATATGCTTATATCCATTGGCCGAGGATGCTGCCATGTTTTTTGCTTTTTGAAAAAGGCTTAGTGTATTATCACCGGCACCGTGGACACCAAGCTGAATACGGTCAGAGTAGGTGCTGTTGATGATATCTCTCATGGCTCCGAAGTATGCTGGTTCGGTGTCGGTTCCTTCGGTTATGATGAGATGATATTCTGGTTGAATTTTCTTTGGCTTGTCACGTCTGGCTTTCATCCAACTTTTGTCAAGGTCGCTTTTTTAGGTGGTTTTAGGCTCATTAAAATTCACCTCCAAGCATATTGGATAGATATGGATCTGCTCCGTAGCGTCCCTCCAGATATTGCTTGTCGTAAGCTGCGGTATTCTTGATTCTGTCATTATCCTCACCACGGATTTCGTGGAGAGAATAGATTTCACTCTCATGTGCATTATTCTCCGCAGCGAACCAAATCTCATCACGGCGGAACACAGTATTCTTTAAAGTATACATATCATGAGAGGTAAAAAGGAGCTGAGCACCATATTGATTAATTCCTTATTTTTAAATAAGGAAATTACATACTTTAAAAGTTTTGGATGGAGCTTTGCATCTAATTCATCAATGATCACCATACGTCCTTCGCGAAGTGCGAGAAGAATAACCGGAAGAGCAGCAATAAGCTTTCTTGTTCCATCGGATTCTTCAGAGAATGGAAGCTCGTATTCTGCAGTGCCTAAGTTTCTCTTCATGAAAAGCTGATGACTATCTTCGTCATAGCGGTAGTCTGTAATATCAATGTCCATGTCATTTAAGGCACGAATAAACTGTTCCTTGTAAGGTGCATCCTTTGCAAGCATGATCTGATGCTCGACTATTGGATTTGCATAGCTACGGATAATGCAGCTCTCGAACCAGGTCATGACTTCACTAATAACCGAAATGTCATAGTTGATGGCAAGGAAGGAGAGATATGGCATCTTTGGATTGACACTTGTATTGATGCTTTTCTTATTTATAGAAGGACCAAGTGTGATATTGTCTGTTTCGCGCTCAAAGATGGTGGCAGACTTCTTGCCGGTGATTGACTTACGGTATAATGATTCTGAAATGATCTCGTCGTTTCTGAGAGAGATGTAGTAGCAATACTCATTTTTTGCAATTCTAAAAAACATACGGAACTCTGTGGGTTCGTTTGCTGAATCCTGGTCAAATAGAAATGGTACTGCATCAACCTTTTGCTGAAGGATGAGATTCTGTCGGTTCTTTTCCAGCTCATGTACAGGCTTTACGATAGTGGAAATTACGCATGAAAGAGCCTGGAGAAGGTTAGACTTACCACCTCCGTTTGGTCCATATATAACACTTACAGGTAACAGGTCAGTTGCCTTTTCTTCTGTGATCAATGTTTCCTTGAATTCAGGAAGCGTGGCTGCCTGAAAATCTAAGGTTGTTTCTCCCTTGTAAGACTTAAAATTCTGAAATGAAAACTGGCATAACATGATTTGTAGCCTCCTTTCCTAAGAATATTATATGCTTAATAAATGGAAAAATCAAGTTTTATAAGCTGAATAAGAAAAATAATTACTGTAATTAAATATAAAACAAAGATATCTGTACTAAAACTCTTGCCTTTTGTGATTGTTGTTATTATTCAGGTATTAGGGTACCCCAGATTTATTTGATTCAATTCAGATATATGCAGGCTTTTTAATCTTTTTTCAGCATTTACCGGAATTATCTCGTCAAAAGGCGCTTAGGAAGATAGAAAGGTTCCGGGACGGAACCGGATTGGAAAGGAGACGCACCTGAGATGAGCGGTAACGAAAAGAAAGAGCTACCTTGGTGGCAGAAGTACACATTGACATTAAATGAAGCATCGGAGTATTTCGGAATCGGTTACAAGAAGCTGAAGCTGTTTGTGCAGGAGCATTCAGATGAGGATTTTGTCCTTTGGAATGGGAACCGGGCACTGATCAAACGGGAGCAGTTTGAGAAATACATGGACAGTCAGATGAATGTAATTTAGTTTACAGAAATTTATAAAAATTTTTGTAGCAAAAGAGCCAGGGATGTGGTAGTATTATTTTACATAGTCGGATACATACTATGTAAATGAATATCATGTACTTGGCTCCCTCGATTTTGAAAGGAGACGATGTTCAATGAGCGAAAAGAGGCGCGATAGTAAGAATCGCATTCTTCGCACAGGAGAGAGCCAGGAAGCGGATGGACGCTATAAATATAGATATATTGATGCCAATGGAAAGCGTAAATCAGTTTACAGCTGGAGATTGGTGGCTACAGATAGCGTTCCATACGGAAAAAAAGATAATGCACCTTTACGAGACCAGGAGAAGCTTATCAACAGAGATCTGGATGATATGATTGTTCCTGATGGAGGTGGCTTAACGGTTAGTCAATTAGTCAGCAAGTACATTGCGACAAAGACAGGCGTTAAGCATACAACCAGAGCAGGCTATGGAACAGTGATGAATCTGCTTGAGAAGGATCCATTCGGAGACAGGAGAATCGATAAAGTAAGATTATCCGATGCAAAAGAATGGCTCATCAAATTACAGCAGGTAGATAAGAAAAGCTATTCAGCAATTCACTCTATCAGAGGTGTTGTGAGACCTGCATTCCAATTGGCAGTTGATGATGATATATTAAGGAAGAATCCTTTTGAATTTCAGCTTGCAACTGTACTGGTAAATGACGCGGTCACTCGTGAGGCCATTACAAAGAAACAAGAAAAAACCTTTCTTGAATTTATTAAAAATGATGCGCACTATTGTAAATATTATGATGGTATGTATATTTTGTTTAAAACGGGGATGCGTATTTCGGAGTTTACAGGTTTGACGCTGAAGGATCTGGACATGGAAAATAGAACCATCAATATCGATCATCAGCTTCAGAAGACCGGGACGTTGGTTTACATTGATACAACAAAAACCTACGCCGGTACCAGAGTGATTCCGATGCAGGATGATGTGTATGAATGCTTTCAAAATATTATCAAGGCGAGACCTAAGCTTAAGGTGGAACCCATGATTGATGGCTATTCCGGTTTTCTTTGCTTTGACAAGATGGTAAGCCGATGGTGGCCATGCACTGGGAGAAATATTTTCAGCATGCAGTGCAAAAGTATAATCGCATTTATCGCATTCAGCTTCCAAAGATCACACCTCATGTTTGCAGACATACGTATTGCTCTAATATGGCTAAGTCCGGAATGAATCCTAAAGTGCTTCAATATCTGATGGGACATTCAGATATCAGTGTCACTCTCAATACCTATACACATCTTAAATTGGATGATGCGATAGAAGAAGTAGAGAAGCTTGCACGTATGCAGGCAGAGGCAAATGAAGAGTTTAGACACATGGGGTTGAAGGATGATATACCAACAAAGAATGGTGGCAGAAAGCTTGGCTAAGACAGTATAAAGACTGAAGACTTCAGAATTTTATTGCCGATTTCTGAAAGGGAAAATCAAGGTTGTAAAAGGATGAAATGTAGCATACAGAGCTAAGCTGTGGTCTAAAAATGGTCTAAATACATTTTGGAACAATCATAGAGATTTGGATCCAAAATAGTAAAATATAAGTATTATCAGCCATTGGTGGTCAGTAAATGTTTCATAACATTTGCCGAAAATGCTGAAATGTAGATAGGATGGGCACAGGTTACAGGTCCTTAAAAAATTTTGAATCAAAAAAGACCAGAAATAGACCAGAAAAAGCTAATGGTCTAAACTTGAAAAAATAGTCCATTTTAGACCAATATTTAGACCATTTGGTGGAATAAATATGCCGAGATAAACAAAAATAAGCCGAGAAATAGGAAAATGGTCGATAGACTGAAAATGTGCGCAAAGCCCCATAAAATAAGGAAAAACCGAGAAAATCCAAGATGAGATAGGAGTTAAAAATATATGATACGAGTGCTTTTCATTTGCCACGGCACTACCTTAGCAAAATTCTGAAAAACCTTGATTTACAGTATATTTTGAACCAGTAGGGATGTTTTACTAAAGTTTTTACTAAAGAGAGGAATCCCTAGCACGAATTTAGAAAAGTAACATATAGTATGACCTTATTATTGGTAGAACATTGGTAAGTCCTTTTTATTTCAAGGAGGTTCAAAATGAAAAGTACAGCGTTAGGAGCAGAAAACATTATTTTTATCAGTGATGCACATGAAAAATTCTACTATGAAAAATTACAAGAAGTACGGTATCAGGATGTGTACCATAAGGCATTGTGTTATTGTCTGGGTATTAATGGAGATACCAGAAAAAATGCTGACAGAATTTATAATTTTAAAACGGGGTCTGTTAAAACGAAATGTTTACATGAAGGATGGCAGACAAGCGGTAGCTTAAAAGTGGTAAGGATGGCATTTAATCTGTACTGTAACAGCACGCCAAGCGTTTGGGATTATGAAGATGCAGAGGAACAGGTAAACGAGTGCAGACAGTATACAGTAGAGGATATCTTCTGCTGTGCATATGCACCATATTTTTGGCAGGCAATACAGATCCGTTATCCGGAATATGTAGTGTACAATCAAAAGTTACATGCCATGCTTGGAGGAATAGATTAATGCTGAAAGTGAGACTGATGGGAACAAAAAATGATATTGCATGGTTTCAGAAAATCCTGCAGCGTCATCCTAAAATTGAAGTTATGGAATTATCGGAACTTTATTCCAATAAAGGGACGAGCAAATATTATAGAGCTTATGCTGAAATTGAAAAAAGTAATGTAAATAAAAAATAGTAGAAATACAGGAGAATTATATCATGTGCAAAATAATCGCAATCGCAAATCAAAAAGGTGGAGTAGCAAAGACTACAACAACTATTAATCTTGGAGTAGGACTGTCTAAGGTTGGAAAACGTGTAATGCTGATAGATGCTGATCCACAGGGACATTTGACAATGGGACTTGGTTTTCCAAAGAACTTAAGGGTAACATTGAAAACAATGATGGAAAATATCATTATGGGATTAGAATTTGATCCCAGGGAAGCAATTTTACACCATGAGGAAGGAATAGATGTAATTCCATCTAATAAACTTCTTTCGGGAATGGACATGTCATTATTTACGGTAGAGGACAGAGAAAAAGTCTTAAAAGAATATCTGGAACTTTTGGAAAATGATTATGACTATATCCTGATTGACTGTATGCCTCATTGGGAATGTTGACAATCAATGCCCTCACTGCAGCTGACAGTGTATTGATTCCGGTACAGCCACAATATTATGCGGCAGATGGACTTATGGAATTGCTGAAAGTTGTGAAAGGAATTCATCAGAGATTCAATCCAGCTTTACAGATTGAGGGAATTTTGTTTACTATGGACAGCTGTCATTATAACAACTCAAAGAGAAACAAGCAGGCAGTGCGAGATGCTTATGGAGCAGAGATTAAAATTTTCGATCAAACGATTCCAAGAACAGAAACTCTTGCCGAAACTGCATCAGAAGGTGTTAGTATCTTTTCCTATGATGCAAAAAGTAAAGGTGCGTACAGTTATCAGATTCTCGCCCAGGAGGTGCTGAATCATGCGTAAACCTAAGAAAGAAATTCAGCTTACATCTTATGATGAATTGCTTGGAATCAATGAAGCCGAACAGAATACTCTTAATCAGATTGTTGAAGTGTCATTAAATGAGTTACATCCTTTTAGAAATCATCCATTTCATGTAAATGATGATGAAAAATGCTGAAACAGTAGAAGTATCAAGAATTATGGCATCTTAAATCCTGCATTGGTACGTCCTCGCGCAGAGGGAGGATATGAACTGATTGCTGGTCACAGGAGAAAACGTGGTTGCGAACTGGCTGGAAAAAGTAAAATGCCAGTACTCATACGGAACTATACCGATGATGAAGCCGTAATCGTTATGGTGGATTCTAATATACAGAGAGAAAGTTTGCTTCCAAGCGAAAAGGCATATGCTTATAAGATGAAGATGGATGCAGTAAAACATCAGGGCATAAAAGACGAAAACGCAGCTTCTGTTGACAGTGCAGATCTGGTTGGACAGGCTGCCGGTGACAGTGGAAGAACCGTTCAGCGTTACATACGCTTGACCTGTCTTATTCCGGAATTGCTGAAATTGTTGGATGAAGGAAAGATTAATTTACAGTAGGTGTTTCATTAACCTATTTATCAGAAACGGAGCAGATTTGGGTGAAAGACTGCATAGTGTCTGGAGCAAGCTCTGTTACAGGTTCAATGGCAACAAAACTGAAGCAATACAGCGATGAAGGTAAACTGACAGAATTAGCGGTACAGCTTATTCTGAATGAAAAGAAAACAGAGACAGGAAAAGTTACTTTAACTGAAAAGAAAATACGAAGTATTTCCCAAAGGAATATAACAGAGAACAGATTGAACAGGTTATCTATGAACTGCTTGATAACTGGAAGAAAAGCCAATAACGAGGGAAGGAGAGAAAGCAAAATGGCAAAATCCGAAAGCACAAAAATAGAGTTTGGTTATTTTCACGATTATGAATCGGAACAGTTTGCTTTTTACCGTATTCCCAAAGTATTATTCACAGATGAATATTTCCGTAATCTGTCCAGCGATGCAAAGGTTCTTTATGCTGATGCTGGACAGAATGGCTTTGTCTATCAGAAATAATTGGGTGGACAATGAGGGGAAAGTTTATATCATATTTACATTGGAACAAGTGATGGAATATATGAACTGCGGAAAAGACAAAGGTGTGAAAATTCTTGCAGAATTAGATACTGATAAAGGAATTGGTTTGATTGAAAGAGTAAAGAGAGGATTGGGAAAACCAACAATTATTTATGTAAAGAGCTTTGTATATAGAAAAGAAAAGTATTAGATTCGGCAGAGAATGATAACCGAAGTCAAGAAGTCGGAAAAGCCGAAGTCAAGAGTTCGGAAAAACCGAAGTCTGGAGTTCTGGAAAGTCGAAGTCAAGAGTTCGGAAAAACCGAAGTCTGGAAGTCGGAAAAATCGAAGTCTGGAGTTCGGAAAAACCGAAGTACAGAAGTCGGAAAAACCGACCCTAATAATACTAATTATAATTATACTGATATTAGTAATACTGACAGAAGTAATACTGATCTTATCAATCTTTCAGATTCTTCCGAACAGCAGTCAATGGATTTGATGGAAGAGATGAAGCTATTCCAGATGAATACTGCACTTGTAAAAAGAAATATTGAATATGACTGTCTTGTACAACGATGCAGATTAGGGGAACAGCAACAGTTGGATGAAATTGTGGCACTAATTGTGGAAACAATCAGCATAGAACGGGAGAATATTACGATCAGTGGAGTGAAATACCCATATCAGTTCGTAAAAAGCAGATTATTGTTGCTGGAAGAAAGCCACATAGAGTATGTACTTGATTGTCTGCATGAGAATACCAGGGAAGTAAAGAACATAAAAGCGTACTTGCTTACCTGTCTTATGAATTCAATAACGACAATAGGCAATTATTACCAGGCAAAAGTAAATCATGATATGTACGGAGGTGGCATATGAGAGGAAAAGAAATTATAACAAAATTGATAATTCCTGGTGCAATAGCTATGATTATCTGCTTAATTGTTCACCCTATGTGCATGAATGGTGAAATATTAGACTGGAGAAAATTATTGCTTTTTGTGGGAATTCCTTTCGGAATCCAGAAAATGTTTTTGTTGGTCGTTCCAAGAAATGTGGGGACAGGGGAAATGCTTGGTTTGGTGGTACTTAAACTGATGGTAGGAAGTTTGATTGGAATAGGGGTTCTTGCCTGGAGATTATTAGCTGTAGCAGGCATTTTGCTAAAAAACGGCATTTCTGGAATTATATGGATCATAAAAAGACTGAAAGAAATGGTGATCAAAAATGAGCGAAAAGCAACTGGAAAAATTGTATTATAGCATTTATCCAATGAATCGATGTGAGACACAAAGTAAAAGTTATGAAGAGACAAAGGAACTGTGTGAAACATTAGAAAAGGAAATGATAAGTCTAATGAGTCCGGATCTGCAGGCAATGTTTGAGGATTACAAGGAATATACTTTAAATCTTAAACAAACAGAACAGAGAGACGCTTACATAGATGGATTAGCGTTTGGGATTCGCACAATTTCGGAAGCCTTTTTACATGAGAACAAAAATAGAATATGGTGATTGAAAAAGCAGTCTGTCAAGGCTGCTTTTT
>ENA-OQAS01001550-OQAS01001550.1-human-gut-metagenome-genome-assembly--contig:-NODE-1550-length-10592-cov-2.382322_pt1 | contig 10592 bp, 13 predicted proteins | sample MGYA00242733_ERZ504523 | MGnify/ENA primary metagenome ERZ504523 (study PRJEB26092, sample SAMD00036239) | human gut metagenome | host: Homo sapiens | study: EMG produced TPA metagenomics assembly of...
TGACATATAAATCCCATCTATTATCATCAGATTAATACTATTTCCTATGATATCAACGGTATCTGCAAGATGAATAATTCTTGCAGGCAATGGGGTTTCATTCCACTTTTTTGAAAAGGACCAGTTCCATCGGCATGTTCATGATGATACAAAATCACATTTGAGACATCTGTTTTAAAAGGAAGTTTAGTAATATTTTTTTCACCATAAATACAATGAAGATTCGTTTTTCTTACGGACAAATCTTTTTTAATGTCAATAACATAATTCCTTTCCAGCTCTTCCGTAATATATTGTGTCAAAGCATTATCATGCAGTAAGGCACACATAGCTAAATCTTGTAACGCATCACCTTGAATTGCCAGATATTCAGCCATGCATACACTTATATAAGCCACTCTTTTTCCATGCTTGTTTTTGATTTTTACCAACTCTGCTTCTATACAGTCCAAAGCATAGGAACAGGCTCCTGCAAGTCCGACAATATCTATTCTTAGTTCTTCTTTCATAAATATAATCCTTCCATAGCATATGTATGCTTCTGTATTTCATTTGTTGTTTCTCATTCTGATAAGACCATAAAATAAGGCAGCCCCACATAGCTGAGTCTGCCTTACTCTCTTTATTTAACGTTGATGCCACTGGCATATTGCTGCAGAAACTGTTTCTTTCCACATGGTCTTCCAAAATAATATCCCTGCAGATAATCAACCTTCATTTCTTTCATTTTCAGAAGCCACTCTTTTTCCTCGATGCCTTCTGCGCATATCCTGACGTTAATACTATGTACCATGGGGATGATATTTTTATATAATTCATAATCCCTGTCACTGTTCATCGCCTTGGCAGTAAATCCCTATCCATTTTCACGTAACTTGGATTCATATCACGGATACAATGAAGATTCGAATATCCTGTTCCAAAATCATCGATCACAAAGGGAATCCCGTTCTTGTCCAGAGTTTTACGGAATTTACAGAACGAAGGTGTCATATCCATAAATCCGCTTTCTGTCATTTCAACACATAAGCATTCCGGCTGTAATGAATATTTTTGAATTGCATCCAGAATATCCCGCTCCACATTGCCTTGCAGGATCTGAACATAGGATACATTTACATTCATCCGGAAGTCAGGAATATATTTCTGCATTTCACAGCACATTGCTGCAGCTTCGTTCAAAATATATCTTCCAGCGGGAATGATCAATCCGGTCTCTTCCAATAATGGGATAAACTCCATCGGTGAAACAAACTCCCGCCCTTCTTCCGTTATCATGGAGAAACGCATCAGTGCCTCTGCTCCAATGATCTGTTCTGACTGACAGTCCACGATCGGCTGGTAGTATACTTCAAAGCATCATAATGGTTCACAATAGCATTACGAAGTTGTTGCTATGATTCTTCCTTTTCGTAAAAAGATCTCATAGTCATCCTGGTCAAAAATATAGAATCCATTTTTACCCATGCTTTTTGCCTGTTTCAAGGCAAATTCAAACTTTTTGCGGCATTCTTCGGTTCCCTCACAAAATGTTGCTGCATCTATAACACCAATAGAAATAGAAAATATAGCTTCATAATTTTCGGCTACTATGAAATTACGAAGTTTATCTGTAATCTTTTCTTTCAGTGCCACAGCGTCTTCTGCGGAGGAAGCTTCCAGATCCACGATCACATACTGATCCGCTACCAGATGGTAGATTCTCTGCTTGTCTGAAAGGCATTCCTTCATACAGCCGGCTACGCTTTTCAGAATATAATTACCATAATCAGCTCCCCTGGAGCTATTGATCGCTCCAAAATCATCAATTCCTATATGCATAAAAATCCCTTGGTAATGGATTCTTTTTGTGCACGCAGGTAAGCAAGGAATTCCGGTCCGCCAAGCAGTCCTGTGACATTATCGGCTCTTCTCCTGTTGCCGGTCTCATTCAGACACCCGACCAGATACTCTGCCTTTCCCTGCTGATCAATGATCACGATACCACGGCTGTTAATCCAGACCGGCATACCTTCTTTATCAAGCCACCTGTAATGAAGATTATGTACATTTTCTTTTCCTTCGCATATATCCGCAAGATGCTTTGCAAGCATCCTGCGGTCTTCCTCATATACTACCTTCATAACTTCATTTGCAGCATCTGTCAGAACATTTTTCGACATATTAAACCGTTCCACAGCTGACTGTGAAATCTCAAAGGTATCATTCTGCAGATCAAATATATACAGGTAATCATCCATACAATCTTTAATGATCTCAAATAAGATTTCTCCTGTCTGCTCTCCAAACACTTTAAATATATCATCAATCACAACAAGAACCTTCCTTCCGACAGCTTCACTCTATTCCTGCCATTTTCTAGAATAGCTTAAAGATATTCACGCGGTCATGCATCTTGGCTGCTCCCTCTGCCAGATTAATACTGATCGCGGTATTCTCTTCTGAGGATGCTGCATTGCCCTGTACCACGCCGGACAGCTGTTCAATTCCCTGACCGATCTGCTCCAAGGACTCTGCCTGGGAGTTGGCTTTCTCCATGGTGTTCTCTGCAAGCTCTGCAAAGGACTCCATATCTGTAATGATCTGATTGAATGCGTCTGCTGTTGTTCTTGTAATCGTATTGCCCTTTTCGATTTCCACTAAGGTCTTATCGATCAGATCTCTTGTATTTACAGCAGATTTTGCACTGTCTGCTGCCAGCTTGCCGATCTGATCTGCAACCACCGCAAAGCCTTTTCCTGCTTCTCCTGCTCTGGCAGCTTCAATGGAAGCATTCAGGGATAACAGGTTGGTCTGGGAAGCAATATCCTCGATATCTGTGATAATATTACCGATCTCCTTGGAGATTTCTGTAATGTGCTCCATTTCCGTGAGCAGCTCGTTCATCTTTTCTTTTTCTTCGTTCGCTTTATTTGCAGAGGCTTTTACACGTGCCGATGCGTTCTGCGTTTCTTTCGCTGTATCTTCAGCCATATCCACAACCGTGTCAATGGTGGCATTCAGTTCCTCGATGACTCCTGCCTGCTCTGTTGCACCGTCCGCCAGGGATTTTGATGCATTTTCCACCTCGGATGAATTCGATGATACCTGTTCTGCCAGATTGCTGATCTCGGTCAGGGTACTGTTAAACCGTTTCAGAATATACAGCAGTGATGTCTTCAATTCCGAGAAATCGCCCAGGAAATCTGTAATATCATCACCATTTCTGGTCAGGTTACCCTGCGCTATTGCCTTTACCTCCACAGAGATCTCGCTGACATAATCTGCCAGAATACCCATGGCTTCTTTCAGATTCCTGATGGTATCGCCAAGCTCATCCTCAGACTCATAGGTAAGCATTTCTACATTAGACAGTTCGCCCTTACGCAGGCTGGCAACTGCTGCATCTATCTGTTTTACCGGCTCGGTAATGGAATTGGTAATGATCTTTCCGATCAGTGTCGTCACTACAGCAATCGCAAGACCCGCTGCCACGATCACAATAAATATGATTACAGTGCATACATTAGCCATGGTCTTTGCCTGATCTAATTCTACCTGGAACTTGTCACATAATATAGTTAATTTCTTAGAAAATGACTTATAGTCTTCATACACCTCTCCGGTCATCAGTTTCGATGCTTCCTGCTGTTTACCCTCACGGCTCAACTGCAGGATTTCATCTGAAGCACCCCTGTATTTTTCCCATGCAGCGTTTGCTACTTCGTAATCGTCCTGTCCTTTTTGAGCTTTGCTGTTTGCAGACATGATTGCCTCCAGCTTCGCATCGGTATCCTGGATCTGACTCTCCAGCTTCTTGATTTCTTCTTCGCAGGAGTTCATGACTGCTGCATCTGATTCTACCAGATGCTGATACTGTTTGATTCTGTTATTTCGCAGTCATTGTCTCCAAATCCTGCAGATATTCCAATGACGGAGACCAGACCTTCGTGATCTTCTTCTATATTTGAACGGATCATACTGTCGAGATCAGTGCCACCAACACTAAAAATAATGTCATAACAAGCACTGTCATTTGATATACTTTTAATTTTCCTTCAACCTTTAAGTTAGCTATACGCTTTTTGATCTTTTCCATAATAGTTTTCCCTTCCTTTGTAAATTATTGACTCAAACTTCGCGCATTAAAATGTGCATAACTAAAATTTAGAGACTATGAAGAAAAGTCTGTAAATAATAATCTTCTATGATAATGATTGAGCTGGAAGCGCTAAATTGGAGCTTCCAGCTCTTGCTATATATATACGACATAATTTTGGGCATGTCAAGAGCAGACGTCAAAAACGTTCTTCTCATCATGCATATAGATTCTGTTATTCTGGGAGTCGTCCCTCATACATAATGCTGAGTTCGCCGTAGACCTGTCCCCAGTTCCGAATGCTCATAGTCCATTTTTAGTGGCTTCGAAGTTGCCAGATACAGGCTTTCAGGAGCGCTGTATCACTTGGAAATACGCTTCTCTGACGGTTGAGCTTACGGTAGGTAGAATTCAGACTTTCGATAGCATTTGTCGTGTAAATAACCTTTCTGACATCCGGTGAGAACTTAAAAATGTTGTAACCCTATTTTATACGGGTTCCTAGAAAGGCAAAATTTTGTTAATTGACTGCCCTCGATAAAAAAGCCTCTTGACAGCAGTAACAGAAGTTATATATTAGTAGTAACAGAGTTCACCAACCTTTGACTTTCATGCGCAACCCGGTGAGACTTTTTTATCCAATCAAAATTAAGAAGGAGGTCCATAAAACAGGGAGTTTATTTTGTGGATATTGAAAAAGGGACATTTGGAAATAATTAGAAAGTCCCGGTATTGGTTGATTTTTTCATCTTAATTGAGTATAATAAAAGTAGGAACAGCAATGTTCTCGATGTAAGAGCATCGTTAAAAGTTGGGCTGCAGATGGAGCAGGATAATTTTCCATCTCATAAGATGTCTTAACTGGGCATCGAGCCTGGCAGCTTGGATAAAGCTGTAGTCCACGTGGGGACTTAATGATTTCCACGTCGTTATGGGTATCTTAACTGGGTACCGAGGCTGACAACCAGCAGAAAACTCTTTTTAAAAAGAAATTCTTAGAGGAGTGTGGTTAAGCATCACACTCCTCTTTACGTATGAGGTATGGATGGCAACAAAAGCAGATAAGAAAAATGCAATAAGACAAGGTATTATAGATTCAGCCGGTATATATAGTCAGAGTCTAGCTGGTAAAACATTTCTATATGTATATGGAGAAGAGTTTTTTGAAGTCTCTTTTCCGATAGATCATTTTCTTCACTTAACAGGAGTGGAGACAAAACTTTCTGCAAAGGACTTCTATAAAAATGCAAAAAAGGCAAAACTTACAAGTAGCCAGTTCTATTTTGATGCAAGGCATCCTTATGCAAATGCAAGAAAGAAGCTGCCCTGCTTAAAGAGATTACCGGAGTTGACCAATGATATGGTGTGTATCCTTAAGGAGATGCAGACGGTTACAATTATTTACAAACTAAGCGTAACTAATCTGGAATTTACGTTGGGACTTACAGAAAATACAGATGTAAATGGTAAGAAGATTAATGACTTTTTTCTTCCTATGTCACTACGAGTGGAGGATACATCCGTAGAAAAGAGTAATGATGGGGAAATCGTTGATTTCATTTTCTCAAAAGATGCAAGCGTTGCAAAGTATGATACATTATTGGTAGAAGATAAGAATAAAATGATTCCAGATAATATCAAGCATTTGATAAGCGAGAAATTATATAGTACAGAGCATGATTAATTACATATGAAAGTTTTGAAGCATCAGGAAACTGGTGCTTTTTTAGTGCGGAACAATGTATGAAATATAGTTGGTGAAAAAGTGTTCGTTTCTAAGAAGAATTTAATTGAAAGTATTCGCTCAATAGAATATAAGGAAAGAGGAATTTTTACACATTTTTGGAGGAAAACACATGGAATATTTGACTTCAGCAGAATGCGCAGAAAAGTGGAATGTATCCCAGAGATGGGTAGCGATATATTGCAAGGAAGAATTGAAGGTGCCATTCAGAAAGGTAGAATGTGGTTTATACCGGTCGGAACAGAAAAGCCGATAGACCCGCGTAAGGCCAGAAAGCTTGAACAGAATAAAAGTAATTAATTTTGGAGGATATGATAAATGGATAACGCAAGTATTAAGAAGCTGGAATCAGATCTGTGGGAGTCTGCGGATCTCCTGAGAGCTGGATCAAAGCTTACATCAAATCAGTACTGTATGGAATTCTTAAACCTTTCTGCAGATGGATTGATACAGTTATTTGTTTCTGTTTATGAAGATACGGAAAGGGAACCGTGGGAGTGCGTTGAAGATTTTCTTTCTGAACACATTGTAGATGAGAAACTTGAATATATTCAAATGTTTCATTTGTCACGAAGGCTGAATGGAACTGACTTGAAAGCGAACAGCAATCTGGAGAAACTCTTATTAGGGAGTTCTCCGCTGTCTAATTTTTTTAGAAAGTATAAGATAACTTTTGAATCTGGTGAAGGACACATTAATTTGTATTATAATGGAATACTACAATCTCTTGATAATGAATTTGCGTATAATGATGGCAATGTTTGTTATGTGAAATCAAGACTCGGATATTTCAAAAATCAAGATTATTGTGTAAATGGGTTTGCATTTCGCTCATATTTAGAGGAAAATCATTATTATTCTTCGTTGGCGAGTTGTCCTGAATTTGTGGGTAACATCGAAAGGCTTCTCGGAATCCAAGGAATGTGTGCTGATTATTATAGTAATAGCAAATATTATTGCATTGAGTATTTGATACCTATGTCGAAGGTGATTTTTGATATGGGGAATCCGCCAGAAACTGACTGTGAAAAGACTGTGGAATTTTTGAAACAGGCAATATTAAGATTGTATGATGAATGGCTAGGAAGTAGTTTTATTTGTGATGAGAATCTCATATTAAGGCTCCAGATGATGAATGCATTGAGTCAGAGTGGTTTGTGAAAGCAGAAGAATTAGCATAAAAAGGCATACCTATTTCAGCCTCTTTCGTTAAATAATGCACACCCCATCAGTAGTCTGAACCCCCTTAACTGACTACGATTTGACTACTACACATTGCTTTGAATTGCACCATTTTGAAGTATTTTGCAAAAAGTGTAGTTATAAACAAGAAAAATACGATGCCCGGAAAAGCCGATAAAACCTTGCAAAACTCGGCATTACAGGGCATTTTAGAACCGGAGAATTTTATGATTAAAGTATTATTCATCTGCCACGGCATGATATGAACACACCCTCGAAAAACCCAGTAAAATCAAGGAAAATCGGCACTCGAACACCTTCAAGTACGCCATTTTGTACGCCAAATTTTTTGAAATCCCTGATGTGACAGTACTGTTTTGAGCGTGAAAAAACCAAAAATCGCCGTGAAAAATCATAAAATCACGGAGGATTTACACATGAGTAGACAGAAGAATAATGAAGTTTTAAAGTATAATGAGCCTGTATTTGCAGGGGCAGGAGACTATTTGATTCCGTTAATCAAGTTACAGCCTGTTGAAGAAAAGAGACTGAATAAGTATGGCAGAATGCGCAGAGCGTTCCTACAGGAGCAGAAGCCGATGCTGTTTGATGATCTGGTACTGACGGAGCAGCTGTTCCCGCAGTTGTATGAAGCGCAGGAGATTGCGGAGAAAAGAGCGACGGTCATTATGGCTGGACTGCTGGAAAAGAATCCTGCACCGGATAAGGAATCAGATGCCATGGCTTGGGTAAGGCATATGAATCTGCTAAAAGCAATGGCGGATGAAGTAGTGGTTAGGGAAGTAATTTATAGCGAATAAATCAGACATAGAGCCAGCTTACGAGCTGGCTCTGTGTGATAAAACAGGAAAATCGAATTTTAGAATATGAAAAACGAGAGAAAAGTAAAGAAAAACTTGTAACTAAAACGAAAATCTGGTTTACAAATGCTTTTTTTGAGCTATAATATAAGTGAATAAGCAAATTTCGAGGTGCTGTATGCTGATATACTATCGTTTTAATAATTTTGTTCATTTAATTGTGAAAGTGAGTTTTCCATGAGCGCACCAACCGGAAAGGTGAAAAAGCGTTTTCCAGATAATTATGTGGAAACAGCAGAAGGGTTTGATTTGCTGAAATCTGCAGTTATCGTTGGTGAAAATGCAGGTGGTAAATCCAACTTTATCAATAGCTTAAAATATTTGAAATCTTTGTTTGTAACTAACAGTCAGGTGAAATCTGTCCGTCCGTATGTAAATGCGGCAAGTCTGAATGAAGAAAAGAATCCTGTCCAGAAATTGAACTGTGCTTTAGAGCAGAAAATGGAAAGGTCTATATTTATGAGCTTCATATCAACGAATATAGCATTCTTCTCGAAAAGTTACAGGTTTTGAAAAAGAGAAAAGGAACTCCCGATACGATCTTTGAAATCAGAAGAACAGAAGATGGAGCATGGAAAACGATAGCTCAAAACATAAATGGATTATCTGCAAGTATGAATAAGTTTTTACTTGGAGATGGGACAAAGGCGGGAATGAATATCGGTCTTATTGTTTCCAGATATGCATTGCTTGGTAATGAAGATGCTGTTTCTGTAGTCAACTGGGTAACAAACATGTTGTATCCAGAATCTTTGGTTGCTGAACAGTCAGAGGATGTAATCAAACAGGATGCCGACCTGCGTATTCTGGAAGATGAAAGATATTTGGAAATCTTTCGTATGGTAGATTACAGTATCTGCGGTATTGAACTTGATAAGGAAAAGCCATACAGCAAGACAATCATTATCCGTAAGGACGAAAATGGTAATCTTTTCAGAAGAGAGCTGCAGATGGATTCTACCGGTGTTCGTGAGTTCTTTGCATGGGCAGTACACATTTTCCGTGTAGTATATGAAAATAAGGTTGTCTTTGCTGATGAAATGGATCGAGTGCTGAATCCGATTCTTTCAGATCGAGTAATTGCGTTTGTGAACGGAGCAGAGCATAATGGTCAGTTCATTTTCTCCACTCATAATGTTCTGCATCTGGACTTAAAGACCTACATGAAGGAACAGATTTATTTCGTTACAAAGAACAGAGAGCAGCTGACTTCGGAAATGTATTCATTGTCTGATTTTCCGGAAGTTCGTTATGAAACGACTAAAATTTATGAGTTTTATATGAAAGGTATTCTGGGAGGTACAGCATTTGAGTAGACCGGAACGTAAATTACAAAAGCGATTTGTTGTATTCTGTGAAGGCGATACGGAATACAATTACATTGATAAAATGAGAAAACGCCAGGATGTGCAGATTGCATTGAAACCAATCAATATGCACGGCGGAGGTTATAGTAACTTCTTAAAGAAAATAAAGACAGAATCACAGACAAACTGTTTAGCAAAATTCATCATTGTGGATGCTGACCGTTTGATGAAGCACCCGGGTGAAAAGGAGAGTTTCCTGCAGTTAGCGGAGTATTGCAGACTGCAGAACAAGAAAGGAACGATTCCTCATTTCCTGATTGTGAATAATCCGGATTTTGAGTATGTGGCTTGTTTGCATGTTCCTGAGTATAAGGGACAGGAAGTGACAAGATTTTTGCAGACGGTTTTGGGCTTCCAGTCTTTGGAGCAGTTTAAGAAGAACACAGAAGTGTACGAGTGCCTGAATAATGGCGAGCGTTCTTATCAGGTTTTGATTCAGAAGATTCAGGATAAGGACAAGTTCGTAAAGAATACATATTCTGTGAAGAAAAAGAATTTTGAAATTGCTATCGGTCGAACGGATGTGAAATGGGAACTGCTTGACCGCAAAGGCAGCAATATGGAAGAATTTTTCGATGTGATAGACTGGTAAAAGATGATAAGCTTCTAAATTATAATAAAAATGGAGATAGAAGAATATGATAGATTTTACAAAAAAAATGAAGAAGAGTGATGCCAAGAAAAATGATAACCCAATTGACATATATGAAAGCTTAGATCGAACAAGTTTGGCCGGTCCGCTTCGGGTTTCGCAAGAAAAGTTTTGAGAAAATGGTACGAAGGAAAAATTGATAAAAAAGATACCATTATTAAATTGCATACAGGAGAAGGAAAAACTTTAATTGGATTGCTAATACTATTAACAAAGCTAAATCGAAAAGAGGGACCATGTGTATATATTTGTCCCAATAAATATTTAGTGGGTCAGGTCTGTAAAGAGGCTGTTAAATTTGGAATTCAAGTATGTACCATTGGGGAAAATAATTTGTTACCAAATGAGTTTATGAATGGGAATAGAATTTTGGTAACTCATGTTCAAAAAATGTTTAATGGAAAAACTATTTTTGGAACGGGTAATTTATCAGAACCTATAGGTGCGATTGTCTTGGATGATGCACATGCATGTATAGACTCTATTAGAGATGCCTTTGTAATAAAGATAAAAAGAAATAAAAATAGAGACCAGCTATGAAAAGTCAACCATAAATTAGCAAAAAAATTTCTTTTTCATATCGGTGGTAAAAAAGGGTAACTTTAATAGAGCTCCCTTAGGGTGCTTTTTCAAAATCTATCGATATTGGTATACAGACCTCTTATTCGAGGTTAAATTCTACTTCGTC
>ENA-OQAS01001551-OQAS01001551.1-human-gut-metagenome-genome-assembly--contig:-NODE-1551-length-10592-cov-2.299952_pt1 | contig 10592 bp, 8 predicted proteins | sample MGYA00242733_ERZ504523 | MGnify/ENA primary metagenome ERZ504523 (study PRJEB26092, sample SAMD00036239) | human gut metagenome | host: Homo sapiens | study: EMG produced TPA metagenomics assembly of...
TCAATTGACAAAAAGAAAGTATTCGCAATTTGGGAAGTTTAAAACACTTTTCATGTTTTTATTTTATATAGTTAACAATCAAAATAATACTGTATTTTGCATATCTTTTTAAATGTGAATTAAAATGCAATCATGAGCCGTTTTATTGAATATTCTAATAATATATTTTTTGATGTCATGTTGACTGTTTGGAGAAATGTTAAACGAAGAGACAAGATGTAGCAAGTGTGTTCATCCATTTCTCCGGATGCATGGTAATAATACCTGAAAAGAATTATATACATTTAAAAACAATTCATTTATATCATTAACTTAAAAATCAGAGATGAAAAGAGTAATTCTTTTGTTCGTCTCTCTTGCTGTGATGGCGTTCCAATTACTTTTCGCCCAAAGTTTTACGGTGAAAGGTAAAGTCATTGCCGAGGAAGGCAATGAGCCGTTGATTGGAGTAGCCATCATGCAAGAGGGTACTAATAATGGTGTGATTACCGACATAGACGGTAATTATTCCATTGAGATCAAAGGCGTTGCGCAGGCTACTTTGGTGTACTCGTACATTGGTATGCAGCAGCAACAGCACGTAGTGACTCCACAGACACAAAAGCTGGATATCACGTTGAAGAGTGATGCACAGTTGGTGGACGAAGTAGTGGTAGTAGCCTACGGAGTTCGTAAAAAGGGAACGGTAACCGGTTCCGTTTCCACAATAAAGGCAGAGAAAATGGAAAGCGTACCTGCCGCAGGTTTCGACCAAGCCCTGCAGGGACAGACTCCCGGTCTGATGGTGATGTCCAACTCGGGTGAACCCAGCAAGGCAGCGGCTTTTCAAATCCGTGGAACCAACTCCATCACTTCAGGTACCTCTCCCTTGTTCATTTTGGACGGTGTACCCATTTCCAGCAGTGACTTCAACACTATCAGTCCGAGTGACATTGAAAATATTTCCGTACTGAAGGATGCGTCTTCTACTTCTATTTATGGTGCCCGTGCTGCTAATGGTGTAGTAGTAATCACTACTAAACGCGGACGGTCCATGGACAAAGCACACATTACCTTACGTACACAGTGGGGTATCTCACAGTTAGCCAAAGGTGAATGGAATCTGATGAACACGGCTGAACGTATTCAGTTTGAAAAGGAAGTCGGTCTGGATGCCGGTCAAGACTATGACTTGTTGAGCCAGACGACGTAAATTGGCGGGATATGGTGTTCAACGACAATGCTATGCTACAAAACTACGACCTTTCTATCAACCGCGCCACCGAACGCTTGAACTATTTCGTTTCAGGAAGTTTCTACGATCAGGATGGTATTGCTCAAGGCTCTACGTTTCGCCGTTACTCCATGCGTGCCAACGCAGAGGTAAAAGCCAGCAACTGGTTGAAAGTGGGTACCAATTCCATGGTTACCTATGAAGAAGTGGAGCAGGCCGATCAAGGTAGTTACAGTTTGTCATCGCCCATCTCTGCCTGCCGCTTCATGCTTCCTTACTGGAATCCGTATAATCCCGACGGTTCACTGGCAACCAATGCCAACGGTGGATGGACCGGTACGACGGTTAATCCGATTGAATGGATGGACAATAATCCGGTGACAAACAAGAAGTATAAGGTATTGAGCGTGCTTTTTGCTGAAGTAACGCCGATAGAGAACATGACTTACCGTGTACAGTTCGGTGCAGACTATACGCACTCTACCGGATTCATGCAATCATTCCCGAGCTATCAGTTGAACAACGGTCTGGGAGTAGCCGGTCGTCAGTCGAACGATATTCTTAACCTGACAGTGACCAATACGCTGAACTACCGTTTCGATGTAAGACACGACCATCATTTCAATGTAATGGTGGGCCAGGAAGGGGTGGACTACCAGGCTGAAGGTTTCAACGTGACAACACGTGGTCAGAACAACGACTTCCTGACCAACGTAACTTCAGGTACACGTGCCTCAAGCTGGCAGGATAATACAACAGCTTATTCATTCCTGTCTTTCTTCGGTCGTGCGGAATATAATTACGATGACCGTTATTATGTGGAGCTTGGTCTACGTACTGATGCCTCTTCACGTTTCGGTAAGGATCATCGTTGGGGCAAGTTTTGGTCAGTAGGTCTGATGTGGAATGCCAAGAAAGAGCGTTTCTTGCAAAAATACGACTGGCTGCACAATGCACAAGTATCGTTCAGTACAGGTACGTCAGGTAATTCTGAAATTCCAAACTTCGACCATCTGGCACTGGCCAGCGGTGGCTGGATTTACATGGATGCGGCCGGTATCGCTCCACAACAGAAAGGAAATGAAAAATTAAGCTGGGAGACAACCTGGACCACGAACTTAGGATTTCATTTGGGATTCTTCGAGCGTTTCAATGTAGATTTGGAACTCTACCACAAGCGTACCAGTGACATGCTGATGGAAGTGCCACAGTCTTATTCTGAAGGAAACAACGGTTTCCGTTGGGACAATATCGGTGTGATGACCAACATGGGTGTGGAACTGGCCATCAATGCAGACGTATTACGTCTGAGAGATTTTGTTTGGAATCTCAGTGCCAATGTATCCTATAACAAGAATGAAATCAAGGAACTGTATAACGGTGTACAGGAATACGAATTGCCCAACACTTCCACCAATGGGTGGTTGGTCGTCCGCTGGGAGAATTCTACATCAACCGCTATGCCGGTGTGAACCCTGCAAACGGTGATCCTCTGTGGTATGACAAAGAGGGTAACCTTACCACCGAATTCAGAGAATCGGACAAGGTGATGGTGGGTAAGAACTACCTGGCTCCCTGGCAAGGCGGTTTCGGTACTACCCTTACATGGAAAGGTATCTCAGTGAATGCCCAGTTCAGTTGGGTAGCTGACCGCTGGATGTTCAACAACGACCGCTTCTTCGAAGAGAGTAATGGTCTGTACACCGGATTCAACCAGTCCAAGCGCCTGCTCTACGACCGCTGGAAGAAACCGGGTGACGTGACAGACATTCCCCGTTGGGGAGTCACTCCACAGATGGACTCGCGCTTCCTGGAAGATGCCTCTTTCCTGCGTTTGAAGAATTTAATGATCAGCTATACATTCCCGCAAGAATGGATGAAAAGACGAATTTTTTCACTAACGCACGTATCTATGCACAAGGTCAGAACCTGCTTACATTTACCAAATTCAGCGGACTTGACCCGGAAGCATTTACTAACATGTATCAGGCACAATATCCCATGTCGCGCCAATACTCGTTCGGTTTGGAACTCTCTTTCTAATATTTTTAATTAACGAATCAACGAAAAATGAAAAATATAAAAATATATCTGCTCATGGCCACTCTGGTATTCAGCACCACTGCTTGTCTGGACAAGTATCCGGATGATATGGTGCCTGCCGACAAGGCCATCACCACTGTGGATGAAGTAGACCAGGCCATAATTGGTATCTAGCTTCCTGGCTGAACGGAGCGTTATACAGTGGCTATCTGACCCTACTGCCGGATATCCAGGCGGATTTGGCTTATGCGTGAACGGCTACTCCAACCAGTTTGGTAATACATGGCGCTGGAATATCCTGGCTACGGAACCCGAATATGAATCGGTATATGCCGGACTCTACAACGTTATTACCCGCTGTAACTTTATGCTGGACAACGTAGACCGAGTACGTCAGAATACTACTAACGACGATGACTTGGATCGTCTGGACCAATACTGCGGAGAAGCATACTTTGCCCGCGCACTGGCTTATTCAGAATTGATTAAACTCTTCTGCAAGGCTTACGACCCGGCTACAGCAGCCAACGAACTGGGTGTGGTACTGAAGTCGCACTACGACGGTGACGAACCTACCATCCGTTCATCACTGGAAGCCTCTTATCAGTTTGTTCTGGATGATTTGGAAAGAGCAGCCGAGTACTTGAAGCTGGAAGATGATTTCGATGGAGTTCTTTACAGCACACCTTACTTCTGTGAATACACCATCTATGCACTTCGTGCACGTGTGGCTCTCTACATGCAGAACTGGAAAGACGCTGAGAAATACGCTTCAAGGTGATTGACAGTAAATACTACAAACTGTCCAATGTGAACGATATGATAACCAGCTCACAGAACGCTTATCAGTATATGTGGTCGAATGACGAAGTACCGAGATTATCTGGAAAGTGGGTATGACAATCAGCAGCTACGGCGGCGCTTTAGGTCAGATCTTCTTCAACTACGATTTCCAAAGCTTTAAGCCCGACTATGTACCGGCAACTTGGGTACTGAACCTCTATTCAGAACAAGACCTGCGTTTTGCAGCCAACTTCGTGACACAGCCTACCGGTTATCCGCACGGACTGCAGTGGCCATTGGTAGCCAAATATTTCGGAAATGAATCTTTCATAGCTCAGAATATGTTGCATATATGTATGCCGAAAGTATTCCGTCTGTCAGAGCAATACCTGATTCGTGCAGAAGCCCGCGCCAATCAGAAGAATTACAGCGGTGCCAGCAAAGACCTCAGCGATTTACGTCGTGCCCGCTTTCAAGGCGGTAACGGAAGTATCTCGGTCAGCGAACAAAACTGGCTGGAAATTATCGAAGAAGAACGTGTGCGCGAATTGTATATGGAAGCTTCCGCCTGCAAGACCTGAAACGCTGGCACAAAGGCTTCGAACGCAAACCGCAGGAACAATCACTGACCAACGGTAGTTCGCTGAAGATTGAAGCGGATGACGTACGCTTTGTATGGCCCATTCCGAAACACGAACTGGAATCACCGGGTAGCCAGATTCAGCCTAACGAGAGCAATAAATAAGAATAGATTCATCATTTATAAAGCATAAGTATAACAATGAGAAAGATAAATTACGGACTGATGAGCATGCTGGCACTGCTGATGTGCGCCATCACCAGTTGCGGCGATGCAGAGCGTCCCAGCTATGACGGTCCAAACTATATCCTGTTCTCGGATACGCTCACTGTACTGGCTGTACAGAACAACGAAGAAGTCTTCGATATTCCTGTAGCCGCTACAGAAGCCTGTAGCTATGACCGCACGGTAGCCGTAGAGGTTATAGACCAAAAGAGCAACGCCATTGAGGGAAAACACTACACTATTGAATCAAACACCATTACCATCAAGGCCGGTGAACGGGCTGCCAATGTACGTATCCGCGGTAATTACGATGCCATTGCAGCTACCGACTCGCTGGGTCTCACCCTGCGTTTGCTCACGCAGCAAGCTGACCAATGGGATTTGTATGAAAAGAACTATGAAGCCAAGGTTATCCTACAGAAATGCTGTCCGTTCGACATCAATCTTTTCAACGGATATGCCGTGCTGACTTCTACGTATATGCAGGAATTTATGCCCAACGTAGATAACCGTCTGATCAAGGCAATCATCGACTCCGAAGAAGAAAATACCATTATCATGAAGGACTTCTTCTACGATGGCTACGATGTGAAAATCCGTTTCACGACAAACGACATCCTGAATCCGCTGATTGAAATGGATGAACAGACCTTTGCCTCTACAGCCGAAGCTTTCGGTACCAACTACGGCGATGGTTATCTTCACCTTTATCAGCCTAGCAGCGGTGTATCTTACTACAGTACCTGCGAACAGTTCATCTTCCAGTACTTCATACTGTATGTACCGGGCATGGCTGGCAACAATGTAGTAGGAACTTTTGCTAACGCCATTGAATGGATAAGCAACGATGAAGCCAAGAGGCTGTATCTGGAAGGCAGCATGCAGGTATCTGAAACGGTGAAAACTGATTTTGAAAAGAAATAATTTACTAGAAACAAAAAAACATAGAATAAGATGAAAAAGAACAAATTTACGTTGGGATGGTTCTTCATCAGTCTGCTGATGGCTTTTGCCGTAACAGCTTGCGACGACGAGGATGACAACGTAGCAACTGTAACCTTCCCTGAAAAGCAAACAATTGGCGGTGCAGCCAGTGAGACTAAAAGCTTGACATTTGATGCTGTAGCCGATTGGACGCTGACTTCCTCCAGCACATGGTGTTATTTTATTACGGAAGAAACTCCGGCTGCCAAAGCTGCAGAGGGTGTGAAGGAATATTCCATCTCGGGCAAGGCTGGTAAACAAACCGTAACCATTGGTATCTCTGACGAAGGTCAGGACTATGATAATACAACCGTTGCTTCCATTACCATCAGTATGAACGGACAGGAAGCCGTGTTGGCCGAAGTAACCCGTAATGCAACCGGACGCACGTTGAAACTCTATAAAAAAGGTGAAGGCGATGCCTGGGTAGAAGTAGATAAAGACGAAGCTATCGAAGCCGGTTATAGCAATTATATCACTTATAAAGCTGTAGCCAACTTCCCCTTTGCAGCAACCAACCGTCCGGAATGGCTGGATATTGAAGGAGGAGCACTTGTAGGTGCAGCCAACAAAGAAGTGGAATTCGGTATCAAAGTAGTGGATGGCCATCCTGAATTCAGCAAGTATGAACAGACAGGCAACATCAACTTCCAGGATGAAGAAGGAAAGAGCATTTTTACTTATCCGGTAAATTACAAAGGTATGAATCCGGAAGCCATGAGTTACACAGGTCCTAGCCAATGGAACTGGAATGTTTCATTGGATGGTCATACCTTTACGCAAACCAGCACCGGTGTATCGGGTACAGAAGAATCAACCAGCGAATATCGAAACTTTGTAGAATACACCATTACTGCTCTGAATGATGATTTCGAGCCTATTTTTGTAGAAAAATATCAGGAAGGTAGTTATAAAGTCAGCACTGATTCAGAAGATGAGGTAGACTGGATGCATATGAAGAAGTATGATAACGGAAAAGTTCGTATCACAGTAGATGAAAGTAGCGAAGAACGTACGGGCTATGTATTCGTATTCCCAAAAGCTCTGTATGAAAAGATTGCAGAAGATGCATTCGGAGATAATGGTCTATTTGAAATGAATCCGGAAACGGGTACTCAAGAACTGAAATATGCCTATACAGAAAACAATCTGTTGATGAACTTTGTCCAAAAGGACAAGAAAGAGCAGGGTACTGAAGAGGAAGAAGCTTTCAAAGTTACCTACTATGATGCAATGTGGAATCCAGTAGAAGCTGAATTAACGAAAGTGACTGAAGAGGATTTGGTACAAAACTATAAGACGGAACTTATCTATTCCATGCCGCTGCCAGATACTAAAATGGGATTCAGCTGCGATGTATTAATGGAAGGTGAAAACGGAAGTGACTGGTCTTTCGAAGTACTCCAAGGAGGAGATAAATTTGAAGACTCTGATGAGCACAGTATTACTTGTGAGGATGGTAAGATACTGACCATCTATTTTGCAAATGCATACACTTTGGAACAGGAAATCCACATTATTATCAAAGACCAAAATAGGGAAAACAAGAAAGTATTGATTATAACACCTAAACAATAATCTGAGTGATAATGAAACTAAATAAATTATTCCACTTCATTCCCTTTGTCATTGGCTCTTACTGATGACAACGGTATTCACCGGTTGCTCCGATGACGATGATGAATTGCAGCAGACTGCCTTCGGCTATGTGCAGTTCAAAATCTATAAGAGTGCATCGGCTGCTACCAAGGGAGCAGAAACGAGAGGCACCGACATGCTGGATAAGCTGGACGATGCCAAGAAAATCAAGGTGGTGATGCTCTACAACGGAAACACCATTGAACAAACCTTGATGCTCAACAGCTATAATGCTGACAATGCTGAATTTGGTCTGCGCAGTGACAAGCTGGAACTGCTGGCAGGCAGCTACAAACTGATTGGCTACTATCTGTATGACAAACTGAACAAGCAGATTTATGCCGGTACACCCAGTAACTATCAATCAGTGTAGTGGCTGGCGGACTTAAAGAACAAGAGTTGTTTGTCGATGCAGTAGCCCGCGGGTTGGTCAACTTCAAGCTGGTCAAACACGGCCTGCCGGAAACCGAAGCTGCATCTCGCGCCAACAGTGGCTATGAAGATTACCCGTTCGCTAATATCAAGGTATCAATATTACGGTAAAGAACCTCTTTACGCAAGAAGTGACTACCATTGAAAAAGTACAGGTGAAGTATGTGGAAATCTGAAAGACAGTTATGCGCTCTGCGACACAACCGTATGGTTGAAAGCAGGTAGCTATCAGATTAGTTCCTATTCTACTTACTCTGACAAGAAATGTGAAACCAGCAAATTGCTGGAAATAGCTACCGTACCTACTTCAGAAACCTTCTTTGTGAAAGATAATGAAGAATCAGAAGCCACAGTACCTATCCAGTTGGCTGCAACGGCTGAATATTTGAAGGACTACATGGCTCTGAAAGAAATTTGGAAAGCTTTGGACGGTCCTAACTGGAAATACTACGGTGAAGCTGCACCTATGGGCTGCAACTGGAATTTTGACAAGGAAATCGATATGTGGGGTTACCAGCGGGAGTACAGTTGCTGGACAACGGCCGGGTAGCATCGATCGTAATTTCGGGCTTCGGCGCTAACGGCATAGTGCCCGATGCCATCGGCCAGCTGACCGAGTTACGCATCCTGAACTTGGGTGCACACGACGAACTGGTGGGCGGACACCTGTTCAAGGACGTAACTTACAACATGACGCAAGAGCAACGCCTGAAAATCCGCATGGACTACGAGCAGAAGTTCTTGTATCGTGACGTACGCGAAGGTTTGTCCGACATTCTGATTGACGGTATCAACGCCAATCCCAACTTCAAGCCTATTGTGAAAAGCAACCGCATCGACAAGAAAGACGTGCAGTTTGGAAATCTGACCAACAAGATTACCGGTATCTCCAAGGCTCTGATGCGCTGTACTAAGCTGGAGAACTTCTTCATCGCCAATTCTCCGATTGTGGCGGATAACTTCTGCACGAAACTGGTGGATGATGCCAGTCTATCGGCTTACCGCGAAGCATTTGAAGAAGAGGAGGAAGAATGGAGCTGGAACAACTTCACCATGCTTACCGACATGGAGATTTACAACTGCAAGGAGCTGACTACCCTTCCGATGAATATATTGGCGGAACTGCCTGAACTCCAAATGCTGAATGTGGCCTGCAACCAAAAAATTCCGGGCGATGTGCTGTTGAAAAACTGGAATGACTTCATCGACGGTAAGAGCGGTGACAAGATTCAGGTATTGTACCTGGGCTACAACAAACTGACAGCTACCCCCGAACACGACCAGCTGAAAAAGATGGTGAAACTGGGTATGCTCGACTTGACAAGCAATGAGATAAGTACCGTACATGCTTTCGGTAAGGAAATCAACCTGTCCAAGGTCTATCTGGACTACAACCAGATTGACAAGATAGAAGATGTGGACGGATATTACTGCGGATACTATGACATGGAATCTTTCACCTGCTCGTACAACCAGTTGAAAGAGGTACCCAATATCTTCAACGCCGCTTCCAAATATACCATCGGTTCGGTGAACTTCTCGCACAACCAGATTACGGGTCTTGAGGACGGAGATAGCCACCGCGGTATCAATACCAGCAACCTGGACCTTTCGTACAATCACCTGACCGAGTTCCCCGGTACATTGATTAAGAAAGGTTCTCCGCTAACCGTACTGATTATGAGTGGCAACGGTATGACCACCATCAAGAAAGGAGACCTGGTGGGAAAGAACTCATACCTGCTGACCAGTCTGGACTTCCAGTTCAACAAACTGAAAGAGATACCTTTCGAGGATTTCCTTCCTGAGAACATGCCCTATGTCTATGGTATAGAATTCAGCTACAACCAGTTCTCCCAATTCCCGGTAGCTCCGTTGAACTGCAGCAGCCTGACGGTATTCGGTATCCGCCACCAGCGTGACGAAAGCGGATTACGCTGTCTTAGCCAATGGCCGGAAGGCTTTACAAGTGTCCCAGCCTGTCGGCATTCTTCATCGGCTCAAACGACTTGCGCAAGATTGAAGATACCATATCACCCTATATCCGCATCTTTGAAATCAAGGACAACCCGAACATTTCAATCGACCTGACTACCGTGTGTCCCTATATACAAGCCGGACAATACCAGCTTATCTACGATAAGACACAAAACATCCAGGGGTGTGATATTTTATTAGAATAAATGAAATAAAAAAGAAAATGAAACAGTTACTTAAAATAGCATTAGGATTGGTGCTCTGTCTGGGAGGGTTCACCGCTTGCGACGACGACGAAAATGTTGCTGTCAGCGGATTCAGCCTAAGCAAGACCGAAATAGCCGCCAATGCAGAAGGAGGAAAGGAGATGGTCACCATTAGTTCGGAAGGAGAGTGGGTGGCTAAATCATCTGAGCCGTGGCTAAGCATTTCACCGGCCAACGGATTCGGAAATACAGAATGTGTAATAACTATAGACCAGGCTTTACAAAATGATGCGCGTGAAGCAGAAATCTGTTTCATGCCCAAGGGACAAAGTCCGCAAACCGTTACTGTCACCCAGTTGGGATACGGAAAAATGATTCATGTAAAGGAAGCTGATGTGAAGATAAAGGCTTCCGATGTGCTGGAGAAACGTTACTTTGAAGCCATCATCACGCAAACGTCTCTTTCAAGATAACCTATGAATGGTTGACGGAAAATGAAGAAGGCGACAAA
>ENA-OQAS01001552-OQAS01001552.1-human-gut-metagenome-genome-assembly--contig:-NODE-1552-length-10591-cov-2.773796_pt1 | contig 10591 bp, 9 predicted proteins | sample MGYA00242733_ERZ504523 | MGnify/ENA primary metagenome ERZ504523 (study PRJEB26092, sample SAMD00036239) | human gut metagenome | host: Homo sapiens | study: EMG produced TPA metagenomics assembly of...
GACCTTGGGACCCGCCCCGATATGAGCATAAAAGTGGGATGATAATCCCACGATATGCGAATATTGGGGAGAATTGTGGGAGTGCGTAGCACGGAACAATTCGTAGGTATCAAAGTCGGCTTTAGCCCCCGACATCATAGTATTATAGTAATATTTCAGGTACAGAAACATACGAAAGTATGTAAGTAAGATAATAGACGCATATGTAATAGTGAGAATATTAATATGTAAACTTACGATAGAATAAAGATAAAAGTCAGCTATAGGGAAAGTTATGTTACCCTATAGCTGATTTTTTTAAAAATATGGTGCAGAATTCGACAGTAAAATACGTTTTTCTTGAATAATTATGCGTAAAGATATATACTGTACATAGTGTTACGTAACGAAAGAACGGAGGATATAATATGGGATATGATGCTGAGAAATTCAAAGCCAGAGCTAATACTAAAGCAGGAAATATATGGCTTATATTAAATATCCTGCTTACAATGCAGTATTTGTCAAATATGACTAAAGGTACATATGATCAGAAGTTTATAATTCCATTTCTTATTATAGGCTGGGTTCCATATATAATTGGTGTTATATATACTAAGATAAAAGGAAAATCAGCTGATGGATACAAGCATATATTAGGTGTTGGATATGGTTTTGTTTTTATGGATATATAGTATGTACAAGCACATCACTGCTCACATTTGCATATATATTTCCAGTAGCAAGTATGACTATTCTGTTCAAGGACAGAAAGTTCATAGTGAGCTGTGGAATTGGTAATATTGCCATAGTTATATTAAGTACAATTATTAAATTTATGTCAGGTATGAATGCGTTGGCAGATATTGATAATTATTCATTACAGATATCGTGTATAATCCTTTGCTATGTATGTTATGTATTATCAATTAATCATCTTAATCTTTCAGACGGAGCACTTACAGATTCAATTAAGGCTGACCTTGACAGAGTTGTCAAGACAGTTGAGCAGGTTAAAGATTCAAGTAATATGATAGTTGACGGAATTACAGTTGTAAGAGAGCTGGAAGAAGAGAACAAGCAGGGAGCTAATTTCGTTGTATCAAGTATGAAAGAGCTTTCGCATAATAATGATATACTTCATGATAAGACATATTCTTCAACACAGATGACTACGCAGATTAATAATCAGGTAGAAAATGTAGCTTCACTTATCAATGAAGTTGTGCAGCTTGTCAGTGAGTCAGTGGAACATACAGATACAAGTTCAAAAGAGCTTGCAGATGTAGTTGAAGTACTAAGACTATGGCTGAATTATCAGGTGAGGTAGATAATATACTTAGAGAATTCCAGCAGGAATTCAGTAAAGTTAAGACAGAGACAGGTACAATTGGAGAGATTAACTCACAGACTAACCTGTTAGCACTTAATGCTTCAATTGAGGCGGCAAGAGCTGGCGAAGCAGGAAAAGGCTTTGCGGTAGTAGCAGATGAGATAAGAAATTTAAGTACAGAAACAGAAGAATCATCAGATAGAATTATGACAGCGTTAGGACATCTGGAAAATACATCTAACAGAATGTTAAAGTCAATAACGACAATACTTGAACTTATACAGACAACACAGACCAAGGTTGTACAGGTTAATGACAGCGTGTCAGGAATAGCTAAGGACTCTACACAGATAGGTGAACACATTGGTGTCGTAGATTCAGCAATGCAGGAAGTTGAAAGCTCTAACCGTAATATGGTTGACAATATGCACGAGATTGAAAATGTTATGAAAGACATTACTGACTGCATAGGCAACGCAGACGAAAGCACTAAGATAATGCTCAGCAAATATGAAGAGTCAGCCCGCAATGTTGATAAGATAGAAAATGTTGTTGGTGCAATGATGGAAAAGCTTGGAGTTGGCGGCTTTATGGGTGTTCAGGATATCAAGCAGGGTATGTATTGTACCATAAGACAGATTATATCAGGAAAGCCAGCTGATACAGAAAGCCACGGCGAGATAGTTGAACAGGCAGATGGGGTATTATATGTACGTTTCAAGAACAAAGATGTAGATTATAAGAATACCTCATTGAAATACGAACTTGATATTGTAGCGGCAAATGTACTTTATCACTGGTCTTCTGTGTCAGCAGCACCCGCCACACAGTATGGCAGTGATGTATGCAGGCTCATAGTAGCTTCACTTCCAAGCATCGTCAACAGAAGAAAGTATGTAAGAATGCCTGTTAATAATAAATGTACAGTTACATTCAAGGGCGGAGCAGATGTATATGAGGGTACAATGGTAAATATAAGTGCCAACGGCTTCGCTTTCCAGACAAGAGAAACAGAATTCGCAGATTGTAAGGGTGAGAATATAATTGTAAAAGTACCAGATTTTCCAGTTGAACAGGGGAGGGTTCTTGAAGGAACAATTATAAGAAGTACTGACAATGCAGGAACCCATATCGTTGGATGCCGTATGCCAGAAGACCGTATTGAGATTGGTAATTATGTAAGCAGGAATTATTCTGAATAATATTAAGAAAATGTATAAGCATTAATTCACAATTTTCGTATTATAAACTGTTATTTAGTATGGGGGAATATATTTAGGACATAATAATAACGAAAGTGGTTAATTGAATGAGGTTAAAGAAAAAGTATAGGAATTTATTAAAATTTATGGCTGTAACGCTGATACTTATTTTAACGATATCAGTTGTTGCGGCTGCTAAACAGCACATTGATAATAAGAAAAGTAATCATAACCAGGATATCGAAGAGGACTATCCTGATGAAGATGCAGAGGCTTATGAGCTGCCTGAAAGAACACTTAACTCAGATGTTATCCCATATGATGGAGTTCCAAGAACAATATCGTGCTGGGGTGATTCGATGATGTTTGGAATGGGTGCAGGTGAGGCTTATATAGTATTTGGAGATGATGAGCCTTTTGATATATCAGGCTGGACAAGTCCCGATACATTACAGTATCTTACTGGAATTAAGGTATATAATCTTGGCGTTTCAGGTGAGACATCTTATGAGATTGCACTTCGTCAGGGAGGCATAAAGATGTATGTCAGGGATACATTTGAGGTTGGATATGATGACAGTGTAGATGTTACAATTGTCGATGAGAATGGCGAGGAAGTATATATGGCTGATTTCAGTGCATATGGATATACAGAGCCACAGGAGTCAGATATTGTATACATCAATGATGAAATGTTTAAAATAACAGGTACAGAAGAAGAGGGACTTCATATATGCCGTTATTCAGATGAAGAAGTGAACTATGATGCTTTACAACCGTATATGCGGACACACAGTATATACCAAGGCCTCCTATGAAAGAAAGAATGATATTCTTATACTTGAGATAGGAAGTAATGGCGGCTGGGAGAATTACAGACAGCTTATAAGCCAGTATGATGCTATGATACAGAATTCGGGCTGTGATTATTATATAATAGTCGGTGATACAGATGATCCGGGAACATCAATAGCAGATACAACTCAGGGAATCCGTAATGAGGACGGAACTTATATAGGGGTTGGTGATACAGCGTGGGAAGCGACATTAAGAGAAGCATATGGTGACCATTTTATTAATATGAGAACTTATCTTATAGAAAACGGACTTACTGATGTAGGATTAAGACCAACAGTAGGTGATTATAAAGGGTTCAGACGAGGAAGAATATCTAAACAGTTAAGATATGACTGGACACATTTTAATTCATATGGTTATTATTCAAAAGGTATTGCAATATATGCCAAGGGTGTAGAATTAGGTTACTGGGAGTAACATATTAAATATGTAAGTTTGGTAATTACAGGTTAAAGCAGGCATTAAAATAATGGGTCTGTTTAATAATAAAAGAAAGGTATATATAACAATGAATGACAAGAGAGAAAAATTTGCTTCAAGATTAGGCTTTATACTGGTGTCGGCGGGGTGTGCTGTCGGACTAGGTAATGTATGGAAGTTCCCATACATATGTGGAAAGAACGGAGGAGCGGCATTTATTGTTATATATCTATTATGTCTGCTTGGACTTGGGCTTCCTATACTTATATGTGAGTATGCAATTGGACGAGGCAGTAATAAGAGCCTTGGAAGTGCATTTAAAATGTTGTCGCCAGAAGGAACAAGATGGCATCATTTCCGCTGGGTAGCTTATGCTGGTAATTATCTTTTGATGATGTTCTATACAATGGTTGCCGGCTGGATGCTCAACTACTTTGTATACAGTCTTACGGGACAGCTTTCAGGAAAGAATGTAGAGCAGATAGGCGGGGAGTTCAATAATATGCTCTCAACACCATCAGTTATGATATTCTGGACACTTGTAGTTGTTGTAATAAGCATACTTGTATGTTCGCTTGGCTTACAGAAAGGCGTTGAGAAGATAAGTAAGGTAATGATGATATTATTATTTGCACTTATGATAATAATGGCAGTTAATTCCCTTCTGCTTGATGGAAGCTCGGAGGGACTTAAGTTCTATCTTGTTCCAGACTTTTCCAAGATGAAGGAGCAGGGTATCGGTAATGTAGTATTTGCAGCTATGTCACACGCATTTTTTACTCTTGGACTTGGTATAGGTTCTATGGAGATATTCGGAAGTTATCTTTCAAGAGACTGCAAGCTTACAGGAGAGTCAATAAATGTAGTTATACTTGATACAGTAGTTGCACTTACAGCTGGAATTATCATTATACCAGCCTGTTTTGCCTATGGAATTAATCCAGGTGCAGGTCCATCGTTATTATTCATAACACTTCCTAATGTATTCAACCAGATGCCGGGTGGGGTTATATGGGAAGTATTATTCTTTATATTTATGGCATTTGCGGCATTATCTACAGTAATAGCAGTATATGAAAATATTATTGCAATGACTATGGATTTATTTAACTGTAGCAGAAAGAGAGCTTCATTAGTTAATCTTTTTGTAATAGCAGTGCTTTCTATGCCAGCAGTTCTTGGATATAATGTTTTGTCGGGAGTACAGCCTCTTGGAGCTGGTACAACTATAATGGATCTGGAAGATTTCATAGTTTCATATAATATACTTCCTCTTGGCTGTCTTTTATTCGTGCTTTTCTGTACAAGAAAGAACGGCTGGGGATATGACAATTTCGTGGCAGAAGTTAATATGGGAAAAGGCATATCATTTCCTAAATGGTTAAAAGGCTATATGGTATATGTTCTTCCTGTTATTGATTTAGTTATATATTTTAAGGGTTATTATGATATGTTTAAGCCACAGGGTACTAAGGTTGTGTGCATATGGATGACAGTAGCTGTTATTCTTGCACTGTTGGTATTCTACATAGCTGCAGGAAAGGGAAAGAAGAGCAATGACTAAAAAGCAGCTTGCTTATGAAGTTATAGAACGTCTTAAAACAGAATATCCTGATGCCGGCTGTACGCTTGATTATGATGATGCGTGGAAGCTTCTGGTAAGCGTAAGGCTTGCAGCACAGTGTACAGATGCGAGAGTGAATGTTATTGTGCCACAGTTATTTGACAAGTATCCATCAATAGAGGCACTTGCTGATGCAGATGTATATGACATAGAGAAAATAGTCCGTCCATGCGGTTTATCAAAGAGTAAGGCAAGGGATATAAGCGGCTGTATGCGTATGCTTCATACGGTGTATAACAATAAAGTGCCAGATACATTAGAGGAACTTTTAAAGCTTCCTGGAGTTGGAAGAAAAAGTGCCAACCTTATTATGGGTGATGTATTCGGAAAGCCGGCAATTGTGACAGATACACATTGTATAAGGCTGTGCAACAGAATTGGACTTGTAAAAGATGAGAAAGAACCTAAAAAGGTTGAGATGGCACTGTGAAGATAGTTCCGCCAGAAGAGGGAAGTGACCTTTGCCATAGATTTGTAATACACGGCAGGGAAGTGTGCAGTGCAAGAACCAAGCCTCATTGTGATGGGTGCTGTCTTAATGATATATGTAAGAAGAATGGAGTTAAGCAATAAGTGAAGAATAATTACAAGATGATAATAGCATATGATGGAACCAGATATTATGGCTGGGAACATCAGCCTAATACAGATATGACGATACAAGGCAAGTTAGAGTCTGTTCTGTCACAGATGACAGGGGAGCAGATAGATGTAATAGGTGCAGGAAGAACTGATGCAGGAGTCCACGCCAAAGGAATGGCAGCCAATGCACATATGCAGACAAGTATGACACCAGATGAAATCTGTGATTATATGAACAGATATCTGCCTGAGGACATATGTGTAATGGAAGTAAGAATAGCTTCAGAACGTTTCCACAGCAGATATAATGCAATGGGGAAAACCTACTGTTATACCTGTTATGTTGGGGATAAGAAGCCTGTATTTAATAGAAAATATGTGCATATCACAGGTGCTGTGCCAGATGTTGAGGCTATGAAGAAAGCAGCTTCTTATCTTGTAGGAGTTCATGATTTTGCAAGCTTCTGCGGTAATCCAAAGATGAAGAAATCTACAGTCAGGGAGATATATTCAATTGATATATCGCTTAAGGGTTCGTATCTTAATATGACCTTCCACGGAAGTGGATTTCTTCAATATATGGTAAGAATATTATCAGGAACATTATTAGAGGTTGGTTTTGGTAAAAGAGAGGCAGACAGTATGCAAGAGCTTTTAGAGGCAAAGAATCGTTCTTTAGCTGGAGCGACAGCTCCAGCCAAGGGGTTAAGCCTCTTAAAAGTACATTACGCTAATTAATTATTGGAATAGTTATATAAATTTACTTCTCCATTTAATTGCTTCGTCACGGTACTGGCGGGCAATATCCATAAGTTCATTATATTGGGTGGTTATGCTGTCAATGACGGCTGACTGCTCATTTATTTTTGCCTGGCATGCGGCAATCTTTTTGTTGAAATCTTCGGTCAGGGATTTTTCACGTTCAATGTAATTATCATTATTATTAGAATTATTATTATTTGAATTAATATTGTCAGCGTTGTTATTATCAGTACTATTATTGTCGGCAGTGCATATAGCTAATTGTTTGAAATGTCCGATTTGTTCAATTTTGTATATGTGTTCATTAACACATAATAAAATAAAATTATTATATGCAAGCACACTGTAAGAATTCACAGGCTTTTTAATATCAGGCAGTGGGATAGGCAGTGCATTATTGTCATCAGGTGTTATACAGTGCAGGCTGGGTTTATCAGATACAGGATTTTGCTTAAGATAGAAAAGAAGCAGGGTGTCATTACATATGGCAAGCTTAGGATTAGAATATTCCTGTACATAATTACAGTCTATAGCCAATACATTAGCGGTATCCATAATATTTTTTAAGATAAGTGAACCATTCTGATTGATGTAGGAATAATAAAGAGATGAATTATATATACACTCTGTAAGACCGCATAAGTAGTCTGCAGCAAGCACGATAGGGCGGTCAAGCCCACCAAAATGGGCTACACGTAAGAATATATTAGAACCGGCATTATAGATAATTAACTGGCGGTTATTCCCAACTGAATATACATTTGACATATTACCCTCTGTTCATCAGTAGATCTGATATGTGAAGCTTATTAAAATGTATGGTAGCAACAAAGTATTTAGAACATATAATGTAGTAAGAATACTTAAAGGAAGGATTTGAAATGGCAAAGTGTAAGTGCAGGAAAAAATGCTGTACAACAAAGATTGCAAGTAATCTTGTATCTAATATGCCTAATGGATGTTTTGATGTATGTACCAATCCGATATGCGGTTCACCGAGTGAACTTAGTCTTTATGCGCCATTGATATATGACCAGATTGGTATTAACCTTTGTGCTGAATTTCCAATAGGTGCAGATATATCAGCAACTTATCCAACGGCTGTCAACGCAACTGCAAGTGTAATAGATGTATCCTATGAATATGGAACAGGAAATGTAGTTATAACACAGATACCGGGCAGACCGAACTGTTATTCAGTTACATTGTCAAACTTGTCAGTGACATTTGCGGTAAGTCTGTATGATGAGAATTGCAGGCTTGTGGCAACACTTTATCCAACAGCTGTATATCTGCCACCAGAAACAACTTCGGCTACCTATGATGAAGATGTCAATCCAACTTCTGTGGAGCTTGAAATATTTGCACCTTATGGAATATCTTACAATTATAATGCAGCGGCTACACCACAGTATAGTGCGGCACTTAATTATACAGGATTTACAGCGGATAATAACAGAATAACGCAGGGACTTAATCTTTCTGCAATTCCAAAAGTAATTAACCTTGATACAACTGATGATGAGATAACAATAGGTCTTTCGATTATATTACAGAGCTTGTATTTTGCTGGCTACAGGGTTGCAAGTGCTGGAAAGATTGTAACTCCTAAGGGAAGCATAGTGGCAGAGGAAGATTCTAATGAGATGAAATTCGTGTGCGGCAATCTTTTGAATCTAGCAATCAAGCCTCTTGATTTAAGCCCACCAAAATGTGAAGGTAGATTAAAACAAGAATTGCGAAACAGGCTGTCAGCCAAACGTGTGAAGGAAGATATGCCAGTGTGTACGAATTCAGGGAACAACATAAAGTGACTGCAATAACTGTGGGATAAGAATAAAGTGTGATGATGACGGAATATGACAAGGATAGAAATAGCTGCTATATCGCTAATGGTAGTTAATGTAAAGAGTAAGATGTGACAGTCTCAGGCTGTATAAGTGGTATAGTAAGTTATTGCCATATAAAGATAAATATATAGAGAGAATTTAAAAAGGGTGTCATAATAGACTATTACGTAATATATAGATAATAACAGATTATTATCTGTATACTGTAGAGCATTAGTTTAAAATGACACCCATATATATTTATTGTTTATTAATATTAACGGGAAACCTCATTACCAGCCTTGGCAAATGCAAGCTTCATAACTTCGTCTACAGATACGAGGTTGTAATCACGCTTACAGTATGTTTTAAGCAGCTTGCGGCATTAGAGAATTCAACAGCTTTCTGTGGGTCAAAGTCATTGATAAAACTATATATAATACCAGCACAATAAGCATCACCAGCACCAATATAATCAAGAATATTCATAAAGAATTCCTGGCTGTAGTAAGCCTTTCCTTCTGTGTATATCATTGACTGGAGCTTGAATGTTGTTATTGAAGTTTCTGTTCTCCATACAGATGCAACCATCTTGAAGTTAGGGAACATTTTTATAAGTTCTTCTGCAATGTAAGAATTCTTCTCTTTATCTGAATTAGAGGCATCAAGTCCGAATATTCCAACTGCATCATCTTCATTAGCGATACATATATCAACATACTTACATATTTCGCTCATTACTTTGTTAGCCTTTTCACTAGACCAGAGCTTGCTTCTGTAATTAAGGTCACAGCTTATTGTAATTCCTCTTTCCTTAGCTTTCTTGCAGGCAAGAAGAGTAATCTGTGCCATATTATCACTTATTGCTGGAGTAATTCCTGAAAATGAAACCATGTAGCATCAGCAAATATTGAATCCCAGTCAAAGTCATCTACATTGGCAAGGGCAAATGCTGAACCTTTTCTGTTATATATAACATTAGTAGGTCTCTGGCTCGTCTTTTTCTCAAGGAAATATATTCCAATCTGTTCGCCGCCTCTTACTATATGTTCAACACCGACACCATACTGTCTTAAAGAATTAACAGCACTCTGTCCAATAGTATGTTCTGGAAGCTTAGTAACATAGCTTACATTAACATTAAAATTGGCAAGGGATACAGCAGTATTAGCTTCGCCGCCGCCATATACAGCTTCATAAGAATGTGCCTGTGTAAATCTTTCATTGTTGTCAGGTGAAAGTCTGAGCATTAATTCACCAAATGTTATAATCTTGTGTTTCATTGTTATCTCCCATCTTGCATCAATTGCTTACTGTTTATCGTACAGTGATATATTGTATCACATTTTTATAAAAAAGTAATATGTATTTTAAAGAAGTTTGGTATTTTTTGTCATTTCTGCGTGCTTTTTCAGATTATTAAGTGCACGAAGCAGTATACAACAGGCAGATATAATAATTAAATAGAAAATGAAATAGCATTATAAGCCGTGTTTAGCAAAAAAAGCAGTATCGACACATATCCGATATTAAAGTATAATATGAATAAGTCTGAGTGGCTAAAAAGATATTTGACGGATGAGATTATAATATGTTAGATGAGATTATAATTTAATAGATGAAAATTTAATTTGATAGATGAAATTTTAAATAACAGGAAAGGTGCTGACGTGACATAATGTTAAGAGATGTAGGATTGGAAGATATTAGTGATGGAAGATATATAGAGAAAATGATATGGTAAAGACAGATACGAATTCTTGCCAGGGCTGTAAGAAGATATGCTGCATAGGAATGGCAGAACAATAGTGCTCGATCCTTATGATTGTTACAGGCTTGGAATTGGCACAGGAAAGACATTTGAGCAGCTTCTGGATACTAATATTGAGCTTAATATGGTAGATGGCTGTATACTTCCTAATATTAAAATGCAGACAGTTAGTAATGGCTGTTCATTTCTTGGAGCTGATAACAGATGTACAATACATAATTACAGGCCTGG
>ENA-OQAS01001553-OQAS01001553.1-human-gut-metagenome-genome-assembly--contig:-NODE-1553-length-10590-cov-5.115932_pt1 | contig 10590 bp, 15 predicted proteins | sample MGYA00242733_ERZ504523 | MGnify/ENA primary metagenome ERZ504523 (study PRJEB26092, sample SAMD00036239) | human gut metagenome | host: Homo sapiens | study: EMG produced TPA metagenomics assembly of...
CACAGGAGCAGGCAGAAGCCGCCGCGCCGCCGCAAAAGAAAAGAAATGCCCCTCTGGCTGCCTTTTGCAGTGGTCATGGCCATCATCGCGGTGATCTCCGGTGTGGTGGTGTACGGAGTCAGCCTTGTAAACAAGGTGGAGGACAGCATCCGCCCGGACGACAGCACCCCTACCATTGAGGAAGAGGTGAAGACAGCGAGGAATACAAGGGCGATGTGGTGAACATTCTGGTCTGCGGCATCGACTATGAAGAGGGCCGCAATTATTCCAACGACCCCACCTCTAACGACGGCATGACCGACATGATCCTGTACGTGCAGTTCGACATCAAGAACGGTGCACTGCGGATGCTGCAGATCCCCGCAACAGCCTTGTCACCACCAAGAACAAAAAGATCACCCTTCCAATGGAAAGACCTACGCCGCCACGAATTATCAGATCAACTCGGTGGCAATCTCCAACGGCGGCAGCATCGCCGCTCTGGCCGATGTCATCTACGATCAGTTCCGACTGCCCATCGATTACTATGTGACGGTGGATATGCAGGCACTGGTGGATATGGTGGATAACTTTGGCGGCATTGAGGTGTATATCCCTCACGATATGTCCTACGGCGGCAGCAAGCTGCTCAAGGGCTACCGCAATCTGAACGGTGCATCGGCAGAGTTCTTTGTGCGCTGCCGCCACGGCGACGGCTACGCCAATTCCGATATCGACCGCCTGAACATGCAGCGCTATTTCTATGCCGGCCTGTTCAAGCGTGCCCGCGCCATGGGCGTTACCGATATCCTGAACCAGCTGCCGCTGGTGTTCAAGAACTATATCAAGACGGATATGGACATTTCCACCATTGCAAAGCTGGTGGTGTCTTTCCTCAAGCTCGACAGCTCCAACATCATTCTGGCGCAGACGCCGGTATTCATGGGCGTGCCCAACGTGGGCAAGACCGACACCTTTGCCGGTTACTCCTGCGTGGTGCCGGATGCGGGTTCCATTGCAAACCTGCTCAACCAGTATTTCTGCACCTACACCGGCCCCATTGATGTGAGCGAAATGAACCTTGTCACCGACGAGTGGCCCCACGGCAGTGCATCCACCGATGCCAACGTGCAGTATATGGGCCGCATCGATAAGGAGTCGGACGATGCCATCCTGAGCGGCGATACAGACCTTGATGGCGCTGTTACCACCGACGGTCAGGCCGCAGGCTCCGCAAACTGAAACTGACAGAAAGGAAAAACATATGGAGAACTTCAACGACAGCAAGGCGCTTGCCATTGAGATCGCAAAGATCCTGGATAAGAAAAAGGCCCACGATGTGCGCGTGCTCAAGGTGGAAAGCCTGACCGTGCTCACCGATTACTTTGTCATTGCCTCCGGCACTTCCACCACGCAGGTGGCGTCTCTGGCCGACGAGGTGGAGTACGAGCTTTCCCAGAAGGGTCTGGAGCCCTACAGCACGGAGGGCTACGACTCCAAGAACTGGGTGCTGCTGGATTATTCCAACGTCATCGTGCACGTATTCGTGCCCAACACCCGCACCTATTACGATCTGGAGCACCTGTGGCAGATGGTGAGCCCATTGATATCTCCGAGTACCTCACCCCCGACAGCACCCTTGAATGATTCAGGCAAACAGGTCTGCTTCTGGCAAAACCCTCTCCGTCATCGCTGCGCGGTGCCACCTCTCCCCAAAGGGAGAGGTTTTGGCGCAATAGGGAAAGTTGGCAAAAAAGCTCCCCTCTCGGGGGAGCTGGCAGGGCGAATGCCCTGACTGAGAGGGTCTATACCGGAAGCACCTTGAAAGCATACGCCCCCAAGCAACGGTATTTTGGATAAAGTCTGGAGCTGATTAACAACATGAAGTACGATTACAAGGCAGTTGAAGCCAAGTGGCAGAAGGTATGGGAGGACGAAAAAACCTTCCATGTCGAGATCGACCACAAAAAACCCAAGTTCTATGCACTGGTCGAGTTCCCGTATCCGTCGGGTGCCGGCCTGCATGTAGGCCATCCCCGCAGCTACACCGCGCTGGACGTGGTCAGCCGCAAGCGCCGTCAGAACGGCTACAATGTGCTGTACCCCATGGCTGGGACGCTTTTGGCCTGCCCACTGAGAACTTTGCCATGAAGAACCACATCCACCCGGCCATTGTCACCAAGAACAATGTGGACCACTTCCGCAGTCAGCTGAAGGCTTTGGGCTTCTCCTTTGACTGGGACCGCGAGATCAATACCACCGACCCCGAGTACTACAAGTGGACCCAGTGGATCTTCCTGCAGCTGTATAAGCATGGTCTGGCTTACAAGAAGGAAATGAACGTCAACTGGTGCACCGGCTGCAAGTGCGTGCTGGCCAACGAGGAAGTTGTCAACGGCGTGTGCGAGCGCTGCGGCAGCGAGGTCGTTCACCGCGTCAAGAGCCAGTGGATGCTCAAGATCACCGCTTATGCCGATAAGCTGATCGATGGTCTGGACGGTCTGGATTACATTGAGCGCGTTGCCACCCAGCAGAAGAACTGGATCGGCCGCAGCCACGGCGCAGAGGTCAACTTCGGCACCACCGCAGGCGATACCCTGACCGTGTACACCACCCGCTGTGACACCCTGTTTGGTGCCACCTACATGGTTGTTTCTCCGGAGCACGCCATGGTCAAGGAATGGCTGGACAAGGGCATCCTCAAGAATGCCGATGCCGTCAAGGCTATCAGGCCGAGGCAGCCCGCAAAAGCGACTTTGAGCGCAGCGAGCTGAACAAGGAAAAGACCGGTGTCAAGCTGGAAGGCGTCATGGGCATCAACCCGGTCAATGATACCGAGATCCCCATCTTTATCTCCGACTACGTTCTGTCCACCTACGGCACCGGTGCATCATGGCTGTGCCGCCCACGATACCCGCGACTGGGAGTTTGCCAAGAAGTTCGGCCTGCCCATCATCGAGGTGGTCAAGGGCAATACCCCGTCCAATCTGGACGAAGCCGCCTTCACCGATGTGGCCACCGGCACGCTGGTCAACTCCGGCTTCCTGAACGGCCTGTCCGTCACCGATGCAAAGAAAAAGATGATCGAATGGCTGGAGGCAAACGGCAAGGGCTGCGATAAGGTCAACTACAAGCTGCGCGACTGGGTGTTCAGCCGTCAGCGTTACTGGGGCGAGCCCATCCCCATGGTCAAGTGTGAAAAGTGCGGCTGGCAGCCCCTGCCCGAGAGCAGCCTGCCCCTGACCCTGCCGGACATCACCGATTTTGAGCCGGGTCCGGACGGAGAATCTCCGCTGGCCCGCCACAAGGACTGGGTCAAGACGACCTGCCCCTGCTGCGGCGGCCCCGCTACCCGCGAGACTGACACCATGCCCCAGTGGCCGGTTCTTCCTGGTACTTCCTGCGCTACATGGACCCCCACTGCAAGGATGCCATTGCTTCCAAGGAAGCTCTGGAATACTGGTCTCCGGTGGACTGGTACAACGGCGGCATGGAGCACACCACCCTGCATCTGCTGTACAGCCGTTTCTGGCATAAGTTCCTGTATGATATCGGCGCTGTGCCTTCTCCGGAACCCTACCAGAAGCGCACCGCTCACGGCATGATCCTGGGCCTGAACCCCCACAGCTTTGTCAACCTGCCCGCTGAGGAGCAGGAAAAGCTGCTGAAGGAGTACGGCAGCCAGAAGGCCGCTGAAAAGGCTCTGGAAGAAAAGTACGGTGAAATGTCACGCCACCCCATCGTGAAGATGTCCAAGTCTCTGGGCAACGTCATCAACCCGGACGAGGTGGTGGACCAGTACGGTGCTGACACCATGCGTCTGTACGAGATGTTCATGGGCGACTTTGAGCAGGCTGCACCGTGGCAGACCTCTGCCATTGCAGGCTGCAACCGCTTCCTGGACCGCGTGTGGACGCTGAGCGACAAGCTGGTGGAGGGCGAGGGCTATCGCCCGCAGGTCGAGACCTGATGCACCAGACCATCAAGAAGGTGGGCGCTGACATCGAGACCCTGAAGATGAACACCGCCATTGCCCAGCTCATGACGCTGGTGAACGCCCTGTACGACAACGGCGGCGCGACCAAGGCCGAGCTGGAGACCGTTGTTCAGCTGCTGAACCCGTTTGCTCCCCACATGACCGAAGAGCTGTGGGAGAAGCTGGGCCACAGCCACGACGAGCAGCTGGCTTACTACCCCTGGCCCAAGTACGAAGAGGCCAAGTGCGTGGAAAGCACAGTGGAGATCGCTGTGCAGGTGAACGGCAAGGTGAAGGCCCGCCTGAAGGTGGCTGCCGACATTGACGCTGCTGCCGCCATTGCTGCCGCCAAGGCTGACCCCGCTGTTGCTGCCGCTCTGGAAGGCAAGCAGCTGGTCAAGGAGATCTACGTCAAGGGCCGTCTGGTCAATCTGGCTGTCAAGGGCTAAACCAACCGATACCCTGCCGAAAGGCTGGATATACAACTACCCGCAGAGGCGGACTGGCGCATAAAACACCCGGGAACGTTTATTCAAAATCTTTTCAAAGATTTGGGCAAAAAACTTCAAAAAAAGGTTGACGAACCGGAGAAAATGCGCTATACTGTCTACTGTTAGTTACCATGTAACAACGAAATTCCTGCCTCACGGTCCAAGGGAGGGAATAAGATGTCGGAAATTCGTGTTAAAGAGGGCGAGTCGCTGGAAAGCGCACTGCGTCGCTTCAAGCGCAGCACCGCTCGCAGCGGTGTGCTCGCAGAGGTCCGTAAGCGCGAGGCTTACGAGAAGCCGTCTGTCAAGCGCAAGAAGAAGTCCGAAGCAGCCCGCAAGCGCAAGTTCAAGTAATTGATCACTTGAAGTCGCTGTTGCTTTAGATTTCATACGCGTTGCTAACGCCGATGTAGGGGAGCCTGTATTGCAGGCTCCCCTATTTCATTGCAGGGAGAAATACTATGCTCATCACCCCCGAATACGTTTTCAAGGATGTCACCCACATCACGCCGGAATGGCTGGCGGCAAAAGGCATCACTGCGCTGGTGCTGGATATCGATAACACCCTCACCGCCGACCGCAGTCAGGAGCTGCCGGAAGATGTGGCCGTGTGGTTGGACACTATGCGCAGGGCGGGTGTCAGGCTCACCATCGTGTCCAACGGTGCGGAAAAGCGGGTGCGGCCTTTGCCCAGAAGCTGGGCCTTGCGTACCTGTACCGCTCCGCAAAGCCGCTGCCCTTTGCTCTGATGGCAGCGCAGCACCGCATGGGCGTGAAGCACCGTCAGATGGCGATGGTGGGCGACCAGCTCTATGCCGACCGCATGGCGGCAGCGCTGTACGGCATTCCGGGCTTGATGGTGGTGCCCCGCGGCCCGGACCTCGGTGCGCAGGTCATCCTCAAGCGTAAGTGGGAGAAAAAACACTGGCAGAAATACTATGACCGGGGAGGCAAGACCCTGTGAGCGATTGGAAGATCCGGTTCGGCACCGCAGGCACCAGCGACAGCTTTGCCGCCCAAGGCTACAAAAGCAGCTTGGATGTGCCGGAGTACACCGCAAAGATGGGACTGAACGCCTTCGAGTACCAGTGCGGGCGCGGCGTGCGTCTGGGGCTGGACAAGGCTGCAAAAATGGCCGCACTGGCCGGGCCAAAGGATATCCTGTTCAGCGTGCATGCACCGTATTATATCAGCATGTCCAGTCTGGAAGAGGAAAAGCGGCTCAACAGCATCCAGTATCTGCTGCAAAGTGCGGCGGTGTGCAAAGCGCTGGGCGGCAGACGCATCATCTTCCACTCCGGCAGCTGCGGCAAGCAGAGCGGGAAGCGGCCCTTGAAAAAGCGCTGGATACCATGCGCCGTGCCGTGGAAGCGCTGGACGAAGCAGGCTTTGCCGATATGACTCTCTGCCCGGAAACCATGGGTAAGATCGGCCAGCTGGGCACACTGGACGAGGTGCTGGCGCTGTGCGGCGTGGATAAGCGCATTACGCCCTGCATCGACTTCGGCCACCTGAATGCCCGCACTCTGGGCGGCATCCGCTCGAAAGAGGACTACGCTGCCATCCTTGACCGCATGGCGGAAAAGCTGGGGGACCAACGGCAGAACGGTTCCATGTGCATTTTCCCGCATCGAGTATTCGGCGGGCGGCGAAAAGCGCCACTGGACCTTTGCCGAGACCCAGTTCGGCCCGGAGCCGCAGCCGCTGATGGAACTGCTGGCTGAGCGGAAGCTGCAGCCGGTTATCATCTGTGAGAGCGCAGGCACGCAGGCTGAGGATGCCGGGACTATGCAGCAGATGTACCATGCAGCGTGCAAAACGTAAAAAATTTTGTGTTTTATCGTCTTTTTTGCCGAAACCCCTTGCCAAATGCAAACGGATTGGGTAAAATAAATAGAGATATGCGTTAAGCATTTGAGATTAAACTAATGGAGGAATTCCTATGATTTCTGCAGGCGAGTTTCGCAATGGCGTGACCTTTGAGCAGGACGGCCAGGTTCTTCAGGTCGTTGAGTTCCAGCACGTGAAGCCCGGCAAGGGCGCTGCCTTTGTCCGTACCAAGACCAAGAACGTGATTACCGGCTCTGTGGTTGAGACCAGCTACAACCCGACCGCAAAGTTCCCGCAGGCTTTCATCGAGCGCAAGGACGTGACCTATAGCTACGAGGATGGCGATCTGTACCACTTCATGGACAACGAGACCTACGATGACATCCCCGTCAACGCAGCCGATGTGCCCGATAACTTCAAGTTCTGCAAGGAGAACGAGCTGTGCAAGCTGCTGAGCTACAAGGGCAAGGTGTTCAGCGTCGAGATCCCCAACTTCATCGAGCTGGAAGTTACCCAGACCGAGCCGGGTGTCAAGGGCAACACTGCCACCAACACCCTGAAGCCCGCTACCGTCGAGACCGGTGCTGAGATTCGTGTGCCTCTGTTCATCAACGAGGGCGACCACATCCGCATCGATACCCGCACCGGCGAGTATATGGAGCGCGTCTGATCTCTTTAACGCCAAACCGGGCTGCGGGCAACCGTCTGCCCGGTTTTTTAAAACTCCGATTTTTTCATTTTAAGGAGGGCATTCGTATGGAACTGAACAAAAAGGCAGCTTATCTGCAGGGTCTGGTCGATGGTCTGGGCATTGATGATACCACCAAAGAGGGCAAGATCATCAAGGCCATGAGCGCACTGCTGGGTGAAATGGCTGAGGTCATCGAGAGCGTGGACGAAGACCTTTCCCGCGCCTACGACCAGATCAACGACCTGAGCGATGAGCTGGAAGATCTGGAAGCAGATCTGTACGAGGAGGAGGACGAAGACGGCGAAAGCGAGGACGCTGAGGATGAGGACTCCGACGGCGACGACGATGCCAAGGATGATGACATCGCCAGCGAGCCGTTCTATGAAGTGGCCTGCCCCAACTGCGGCGAGACCGTTTACGTCAGCGAGGATGATCTGGATGCAGGCGAAGCCAACTGCGCGCACTGCGGCGTGACCTTTGAGGTCGCTCTGGAAGGGGACGGCGAAGAGGATGCCGAGGATGGCCCCGTGCAGTACGAAGTGACCTGCCCGGACTGCGGCACCACCGCCGTGTTTGAGGAAGACGAACTGCTGGACGGCGCACCCAAGTGCCCGAACTGCGGCAAGCCCCTCGACTTTGAAGTGACCGAAGAATAAACAAAAAGACCGCTGCACTCCGGTGCAGCGGTCTTTTTTTGTTTACTGTGCGTTTGCCTTCTGCAGCCAGATGCTGCCGATGTCCAAAGCGTTGTACAGGCCGATCTTGGTGGTCTGACGCATCACGCGCTCCTGCGGAGCCTTGGTGGTGTCGGTAGAGAGCAACATCAGGTGGACCTTGTCTGCAACCTGCTGGTCGCCCACAGGCTTGGTGGTCGTGATCTGCAGATAGAGCACATAGGGGTCGGTCATATTGCCGTAGTACAGCTCATTGTCCTTGCGGACGAGGGGCTTGCCTTTATAAGTCAGTTTTGGAGTAAATGCCATCGTGAAAGCCTCCCTATCAATAGTAGTTCAGTTCAGTATAACACATCTATGGTACAGGATGCAAGCTTTTGACCCGATAGAAGGCGGGCTTGCACACAATGGCATGCCTGCGTGCAAAAGAATCTGCAATTTTAGGCACTCTGGCAGAAAACGGGTCTTGCCGGAATGCACAGATATGGTATACTAAGAACGAGAAAGCCCGCAGCATAGCCTGGGCAGAAAAGTGAGGGAGACAGCATGGCAGACTATCAGGAATACCGGCGGCGCGTGTTGCGCAAACGCTGGCGCAGGCGGTTCATGGCGACAGCTTTGCTGCTGCTGCTTTTGCTGGTGGGAGCCATCGGGATGTTGTGGAAGAGCCTGCACCGGGAACAGCGGCCGTCCGGCGTTGGCAGAACACCATCCTGCAGGAGGTAACACAGGATAATACTTGGAACACGGCCTCCTACGCGGTGGCGCGGCAGCTCACGGTGCAGCCGCTTGCAGACAGCGCGGCCACTGCGCTGGATTTCCGTATGGCGGCGCTGCCAAAGAGCAGCACGGCTGTGGGCAAGGAATGGTTCAATGACGTGAGCTTTGTGGGCGACAGCCTGACGCAGGGTATGCAGCTGTACGAGGAGGGAATGCAGAACGCCATGTTCTGTGCGTACAAGGGTGTTGGGCCGAACGTGATCGTCAACGGCACCACCTGCAAGCGCGCCGACGGTGTGGCTGAGGTGCCGCTGGAAGCGTTGACCGCCCAGCAGCCCAGAGCTATTTATGTTCTGTTGGGCACCAACGTGCTGGGCCGCGATACCGATTATAGCAGCTTTCTGACCTATTACCGCTGATGCTGGACATGCTGAGCCAGACACTGCCAAATGCAAAGATCTATGTGCAGTCCATCACGCCGGTGCGGCCGGAAGTATGCCAGAAGTCCGGCCATGAGGCTTGAACCGCGACCGCCTGTGCCAGATCAACAATGAGCTGGCAGCCATTGCGCTGGAAAAGAACTGCTATTTTCTCAACCTGTGGGAAGTGCTGGCAGATGAAAACGGCGACCTGATCGAAAGCTACGCCCAGCCGGACGGCTACCATTTGAGACCCGCCGGGTATGCCGTATGGACGGATTATCTGTGCAGCCACACAGAAGGATAAAAAATAAGAGGTTCGTTCACTGAGCGAACCTCTTATTTTTACTTGAAACTTAGAACAGGCCGGTGATCTTGCCGTCGGCATCCACATCGATGCTCACAGCGGCGGGCTTTTTGGGCAGGCCCGGCATGGTCATGATATTACCGCAGATGACCACCACGAAGCCGGCACCGGCAGCAAGGCGCACCTCGCGCACCTCCATGGTAAAGCCGGTGGGGGCACCGATGAGCTTTGCGTTGTCGCTGAAGCTGTACTGGGTCTTGGCGATGCACACGGGCAGGTTCCCATAACCCATCTCAGTCAGCTCGGCCAGTGTCTTGCTGGCGGCGGCGCTGTAGTTCACGCCGTCGGCCCGGTAAATTTTGGTGGCGATGGCGTTGATCTTGTCCTTCAGCGGCATTTCCAGCGGGTAGGTGTACTGGATGGACGATCCTCCAGAACCTCCAGCACCTTCTCGGCCAGAGCTTTGCCGCCCTCGCCGCCCTTGGCGAACACCTCGCTCAGCACGCAGGGAACACCCTGCTCGGCGCACACCTGCTCCACATAGGCCTGCTCTTCGGCGGTATCGGTGGGGAAGGCATTGATGGCGACCACCACCGGCAGGCCGAAGCCATTTTTCAGGTTGTCGATGTGGCGGATGAGGTTGGATGCACCGGCCTTGACGGCTTCGAGGTTGGGCTGGCTCAGGTTGGCCTTTGCCACGCCGCCGTGGCTCTTGAGGGCACGCACAGTGGCCACCAGCACGCAGGCAGAGGGAGCGATACCGGCGTAGCGGCACTTGATATCCAAAAACTTCTCTGCGCCCAGATCGGCACCGAAACCGGCCTCAGTGATAGTGTAGTCGGCCAGAGAAAGGCTCAGCTTGGTAGCCAGCACGCTGTTGCAGCCGTGGGCGATGTTGGCAAAGGGACCGCCGTGGATGATGGCGGGGTTGTTTTCCAGCGTCTGTACAAGGTTCGGGTCCAGCGCGTCCTTCAGCAGGGCGGTCATGGCACCGGCAGCACCGATCTCACCGGCAGTGACGGGCTTGCCGTCGTAGGTGTAGGCGCATACGATCTTGGAAAGACGCTCCTTCAGATCGGAAATGCTGGTGGCAAGGCAGAAAATTGCCATCACCTCGCTGGCAACGGTGATATCAAAGCCGTCCTCGCGGGGGGTGCCGTTCACCTTGCCGCCCAGACCGTCCACGATGAACCGCAGCTGGCGGTCGTTCATGTCCATGCAGCGCTTCCATGTGATGCGGCGGGGGTCGATGTTCAGCGGGTTGCCCTGCTGGATGCTGTTATCGATCATGGCAGCCAGCAGGTTGTTGGCTGTGCCGATGGCGTGCAGATCGCCGGTAAAGTGCAGGTTGATATCCTCCATGGGCACACCTGTGCGTAGCCGCCGCCGGCTGCGCCGCCCTTGACACCGAACACCGGCCAAGGCTGGGCTCACGCAGGCAGAGCATGGTCTTTTTGCCCAGAGCGTTCATGCATCGGCCAGACCCACGCTGGTGGTGGTTTT
>ENA-OQAS01001554-OQAS01001554.1-human-gut-metagenome-genome-assembly--contig:-NODE-1554-length-10579-cov-1.707903_pt1 | contig 10579 bp, 13 predicted proteins | sample MGYA00242733_ERZ504523 | MGnify/ENA primary metagenome ERZ504523 (study PRJEB26092, sample SAMD00036239) | human gut metagenome | host: Homo sapiens | study: EMG produced TPA metagenomics assembly of...
GTAAATGAATAAACTTCAGGAACTTATCGTAATTATCATCGGTTCACCGGTTCCCATGATCACTACATTTGAAACCCTCTCACCACTTATCTTCTGAATCTGATAAATCTGTCCAAGCATCTCAGACGGAGAAAGATTTCTCACCAGACCTCCGATCGTTGATGCACAGAATGCACATCCCATCCTGCAACCGACCTGAGAGGAAATACAGACAGAATTTCCATGCTTATATTTCATAAGAACACTTTCGACTACATTTCCATCATAAAGACGGAACAAGAACTTGTTCGTACCGTCAATCTGGGAAATCTGTCTCTCCAGCATAACAACCGGGAGAATCTCATAATTCTCTTCCAGTTTTTCCCTCAAAGCCTTTGAAAGATTCGTCATCTCATCAAAATGATCTACCAGCTTCACATGCAGCCATTCATAAATCTGTTTTGCACGAAATGCTTTTTCTCCGATCGTTGCCATCTCTTTCTGTAATTCTTCATATCCATAAGCACGGATATCCTTCTTCATCTTAAAGTTTTCCTCCTGTATTTCGTTTTTTCTGTGAGTTATTCACATTGTTTATCTGCTTTTTCTATTTTTCACATTTCCTGAAAATCATGCTTTTTTCTTAAATCTTGCAATAAGAATCCGTCACAATCGTGACTCCCGGGAAGAATTGGATACATCCCTTCTCGATCACATCACTTTTTAACTCTTTGCAATATTTTCTGTAATATCATCCAGCTCAAATTGTGGATATTCTTTTAAAAACCAGTGCACATTCTCTATGTTCTCTCCCGGATTCACGGTACATGTGCTGTACAGCAATGTTCCGCCTTCCTTAACAATTGCCTGTGCACAAGTCAGGATCTTTCTCTGTAGATCTGCAAGTTCTTCAAGATCTTCCGGTTGTACGCGATATTTCAGATCCGGCTTTTTGCCAAGCACTCCCAGCCCGGAACACGGCAGATCTGCGATCACAAGATCTGCTGCTTCCTCGTCATATTTATCAAACACTGACGCATCCTTACATACTGCACAAATATTTCCAAGTCCGGAACGGTCGATATTCTGCCAGATCAAATCTGTCTTATATTCGGTCAGATCTCTTGATTCAACCCGTCCTGCCTTTTCTTCTGTTCCGTTCTCTCTCTCTGCCGCTTCATCTGCCAGCTGAAGTTTCTCTGCCACATGAAGTGATTTTCCTCCCGGTGCCGCACAGACATCAATTACATGATCGCCGGCTTTTGGAGCTGCCAGTTCTCCGACAAACATAGAACTGATATCCTGCACTGCAAAGAGTCCTTCCTGAAAACTTTCCAGACCTTCCAGATAATCATAATCTGAAAGATAAAACGCATAAGGAAGATACGGATGTGCTTCTACCTTCGCTCCCTCTGCTTCCAGTTTTTCTTTCAATACTTCCGGTGTAACCCGGTTCATACAACAGCGGATCGTAATTGGCTTCTCTTTCTGAAAATCTGCCGCCATCTTTTCTGTGATCTCTTCCCCATATTCTTTTTTCCATAAAGAAAGAATCCATTCCGGGACAGAATATTTCACAGACAATCTCTGGACATCTTCTTTTGGATACTCGATCTCGTCCATCTTGCGGACAACATTTCTCAGAACTCCATTCACATATCCCCGCAGACCTGAAAATCCTTTTCGAACCGCAAGCTTTACTGCCTCACTGCACACCGCATGATCCGGTACGCTATCCATATATTTCAGCTGATAGACACTGCTGCGAAGAATATTACGGATGACCGGTTTCATCTTCTTAACCTTTGTCTTAGAAATCTGATTCAAGATATAATCAATTTCTATCATATGTTCCAGAGTACCTTCCACAACTCTGGTGATAAATGCACGCTCACGTTTCTCAAGATATTGATATTTTGACAGAACATCTCCAAGAATCTTATGACTATATGCTCCATTCTCTGTTATTTCCATCAAAATCTCAAGAACGACCTCGCGTTCATTGATCTGTTTTCCCATAAATAATCTCCTATTCTCCGCATTTTTTTCTTTTTATCAGTCATTCCTTCTTCGTCCGTTTGTCAGGATCAACAAACGTAAAAGCTGTAAAATCATTGCGGCCGCACTTGCCACATATGTCATTGCTGCTGCCCGAAGTACCTTCTTCACTCCACCAACTTCGTCTTCACGGAGCATTCCTGAATTTCCAAGTACCTTCACCGCTCTTCTGGAAGCATTGATTTCCACCGGAAGTGTTATAAGATGAAATGCCACAGCTACCATAAAGAGCAGAATTCCGATATCAATAAGGAAGCTGGACATCTGTCCATTCATAAACAGGCCGATAATGATCAACGGCCAGGAAATCATGGAGCCGAAATTTACGACCGGCACAAGTGCCCCACGGATTGATAAAGGTGCATACCCTTCAAAATGCTGTACTGCATGACCACACTCATGTGCCGCAACTCCGATTGCTGCTACAGAAGTTGAATTATAAACCGGATCAGAAAGTGCCAGTGTCTTGTTTCTCGGATCATAATGATCGGTCAGATTTCCAGCGATATGAGTCACCTGCACATCATAGATTCCATTTCTCCTGAGAATCTGTTCTGCCGCTTCTCGTCCTGTCATCCCCGAATAACTGCGGATCTTCGAATATTTTGCAAATGTTCCTTTCACCTGGGACGATGCAAACAGGCTGAGAACCACACCGATCAGGTACCAGTATATAAGTCCAGTCATAATAAAATCCATAATACATACTTTAATTACCTCCTGTTATCTGTAGTCCCCCTCCAAGAGTACTCTTATTCCTGTGTAAATTTAACTCCGCTTTCAATTGTGTATCCCCTTAAGAAAGCTCCTGTATCCATTCTCTTTTTCCCCGGAATCTGAAGTTCCAGAACTCGTAAGACTCCATCCCCAGTCTGAACAGTAAAGGAATCTTTCTCTACGCTCAAAACTGTTCCAGGCTCTGCTTTTGCTATTCCGTCAGCCTCAGCTTTTGCTCTCCAGATCTTCACTACCTTTTTGCCCCAATGTGTATAAGCACTTGGCCAGGAATTCAGGCCACGCACCAGACGTTCAATCTGTACTGCGGATGTATTCCAGTCAATATTTCCAAGCTTTTTATCGAGCATTCTGGCATATTCTGTTGGGCTCTCACCCTGCTTCTCAAAAGTTGCTGTATGATCTTCAATGGCTTTCAGAGTTTCTACACAAAGCTTTGCTCCCGCTTCAGCAAGCTTATCATGAAGCTTTCTCCTGTCTCCTCTTCTGTGATCGGCACTTCAACTTTCTGAATCATGTCGCCTGTATCCAGTCCTTCGTTCATCTGCATTGTTGTAACACCTGTTACTTCCTCGCCATTGATGATAGACCACTGGATCGGCGCTGCTCCACGGTATTTTGGAAGAAGTGAAGCATGTACATTAATGCATCCATATGGTGTCATCTCCAGGATTTCTTTCGGAATGATCTGACCAAATGCAATGACAACCATCACATCTGCATTATATTTTCTCAGTTCCTCTGCACATTCCGGATCACGGATTTTCTTAGGCTGATAAACCGGAATTCCATGTTTCATCGCAGCTTCTTTCACCGGAGTTGGCTGCATCTCTTTACCGCGTCCCTTTGGTTTATCTGGCTGGCTCACTACAAGACATACCTCATGTCCTGCTTCCACCAGCGCCTCCAGTGTTCCCACGGAGAAGTCCGGTGTTCCCATGAAATTATTCTCATCAATTATTCCTCCACTTCGTATTCCATATCTTCCTCGTTGTAGGCCGGTGAATCATGCAGTTCTCCTTCTACTTTCTCTACATAGAGGTGTCCTCCCAGGTGATCGATCTCATGACAGAATGCTCTTGCAAGAAGTTCTTCTCCTTCTATCTCGAATTCCTCCATATTTTCATCCAGTGCACGTACCTTTACGTGATTCGGACGAGTCACGATCCCCCATTTTCCCGGCACACTTAAGCAACCTTCTTCGCCTGTCTGCTCACCGGATGTCTCAATGATCTCAGGATTGATCAAAACGATCGGACCCTCTCCGACATCAATCACTACAATCTGTTTGAGAATACCAACCTGCGGTGCGGCAAGACCCACACCCATCTTCTCATACATCGTATCAAGCATGTCTTCAATTAAAATCTTTGTACGAAGTGTCATCTTCGTCACTGGTTTACACTGTTTTTCAAGAACGTCATCGCCCATCTCTCTTACTTCTCTGATTGCCATTATTCTTTCCTCTCTTTTCTATAAATTCATCGGGTTAAAATCGAATTGGATTCTCATTTTCTGAAACCCTGAGTTAATTTCTATATATTGTTCCATCCTGTCTTTTAATACAACTAAGGTTCGGTATTCCGAAGCTTTACGTAAATCACTCTCCGGTAAATATCTTTGATCTTATCCACTCCCGGACTTGCCGGACCAATCACATTGAGCTGTGCCTGCCCTTTGATCCGCAAAATGTATTCCTTCAGATACTTGCACGCTTTCTCTAAAAGTGCCTCATCTTCACATGCCGCAAGTACTGCCATCAGGTTCTCCACCGGTGGATATCCCATCAGACTGCGGTAGCGAATTTCTTTCTCATAGAATGCTTCATAATCCTGCGATGCTGAAGCCTCGATTGCATAATGCTCCGGATCGTAAGTCTGGATCACAACCTCACCCCGGTCTGTCACCTCTTCCGGCACGGCCTGCTGCCTGTGTCAAAAGCTGGAATGTTCGCTCACCGGAACGATAATCATCTGTATAAAGTGACATATCCGCTGCCAATGCACCGACTAACGTGACCTTTGGAAAATCATGCCCTTTTACAATCATCTGTGTTCCCACAAGAATATCTGCCTCTTCATTCGCAAATGCAGATAAAATCTGTTCATGGGAATCCTTTTTCTTCGTTGTATCCATGTCCATGCGTAGTACTCTTGCCTGTGGGAATCTTGCCTTCACCATATCCTCGATCTGTTGAGTTCCTGCGCGGAATTCTCCGATATACCTGGATCCACATTCCGGACACTTCGTCACCTTCGGCTGCTCATATCCACAGTAATGGCAGACCATTTTCCCACCTTTGTGTACCGACAAGGATACATTACAGTGCGGGCATTTCACTACATGGCCACATTCTCTGCAGGAAATAAAACCAGAATATCCCCTGCGATTCAAAAACAGCATGATCTGCTCTTTCGCATTCAGTCTGTCTTCGATCAGTTCCTGCAACTTCTCACTCAAGATGGATCGGTTTCCATTCTTCAGTTCTTCACGCATGTCTACTGTATACACAGTTGCCATCTGCTGCATATGGGAACGGTTCTTCATCTCGTAAAGCTGATATTCACCAAGTCTTGCCCTGTACATGGCTCCATGGACGGAGTTGCGCTTCCAAGCACTACACTGGCATCTTCTACTTCTGCCCTGTGGACTGCCACTTCTCTTGCATGATAGCGTGGCACCTGCTCACTCTTGTAGGTTGGTTCATGTTCTTCATCTATAACGATCAGCCCCAAATCCGGAAATGGAGTAAAAAGTGCAGAACGTGGTCCGATCATCACATCGACCTCACCCCTCTTTGCACGCATCATCTGATCGTAACGTTCTCCGGCAGACAGTCTTGAGTTCATGATAGAAACTCTGTCGCCGAAACAGCGGTAAAACCGCATCACTGTCTGATAGGTCAGTGCGATCTCCGGAATCAGAACGATTGCCTGCCTTCCCTGCCCGACCACAGTGCGAATCATCTCCATATAGACTTCTGTCTTCCCACTTCCGGTCACTCCGTGAAGCAGATAAGTTCTCCTTGTTCCACACAGATAGTCTTGCCGGAATCCCTGGATCACATGCTGCTGTTCTTCTGTATAGATGATTTCCTGCTGTGATTTCTTTGCCTGTTTCACCGGATTACGGTATACTTGCTCTGACTCTATCTTCAGCACGCCCTGCTCTTCCAATGCCCGGATCACAGGCAACGTCACATTTAATTTTTTCGTCACCAGCTCATAATCCTGAACCGGTACTTCCATCAAAGCTTCCAGAAGTCTCGCTCTTGCTTTCTGATTCTTTTTCTGATAAAAAGCCAGCTTCTCCCGACTCTCTTCCTCAGTAAGCAGCAAACGGAGATGTTTCTTCACCTTCGCATTCTCTTTCTGCTTGATTGGCAGCACTGTCTTAAGTGCCTGGATCATTGTTCCGCCATACTGCTCTTTCATCCATGCCGCCAGCGCGATCAGTCTCGCTTCGATTGCCACGCTGTTTCTGGAAATGTCTGTGATCTCCTTCACCTTTGACAGATCATAATTGCAAGTCTCTGATAATGAAGTCACATAACCTTTGATCTGCCGGTTTCCTTTTCCAAAAGGGATAATTACTTCCATCCCCGGATGCAGCTCGTCTTTCAGTCGTTCCGGCATTCGGTACTGAAAGATCTTATCCAGTTTTTCATGTTGTATATCTACAATAACATCTGCAAACACAATCTTATTTCTCTTTTAATTCTTCCAGAACTTCTTTGATCAGCACACGCTCATCCATCGGATGCTTCACGCCGCAGATCTCCTGATAGTCCTCATGTCCTTTTCCTGCCAGTACAATAACATCCCCCGGTTCGCCGTGCTCGATCGCATATTTGATTGCCTCTTTACGATCACAGATCTCCACATATTTTCCATCCGTCTTTGCGATTCCGGTCTTAATATCGTTAATAATATCCTGCGGTTCTTCAAATCTCGGATTATCTGATGTAATGATTGTCAGGTCTGCCAGTCTTCCAGATACCTCACCCATCTCGAATCTTCTGTCTTTGGAACGGTTTCCGCCGCATCCGAACAGACATACCAGACGTTTTGGGTTATATTCCTTCAATGTTGTCAGAAGACTTTCAAGACTCATCGCATTATGTGCATAATCGATCATCAATGTGAATTCATCAGACACTTTGATCATCTCAATACGTCCTTTTACCTTGGCCTTCTTGAGTGCATCCTTGATCATCTCAACCGGCACCTGGAAATGACGGCAGACAGAAATAGCAGTCAGTGAATTGTAAACACTGAATTTACCCGGAACATCAATCTCTACATCAAAATCCATCACGCCTGCAACATGATATGCCACACCAAGATATCCCGGTCTTGATACAAGTTCTACATTCTCTGCATGAAGATCCGCCTCCGGTGAAAATCCGAATGTCTCGATCTTACATGTAGATTCTTCAAATACATCTTTAAAATACTTGTCATCCACATTGGCGATTCCGAGCTTACACTGCTTGAACAGAAGACCTTTACATCTCTTGTAATCATCAAAAATCCTTATGCTCGTTCGGTCCGATATGGTCTCTTCCAAGATTTGTGAAAATGCCGATCTCAAATGGGATTCCTGCTGTTCTGTGAAGCATCAGTCCCTGAGAAGAAACTTCCATAACAACACAGTCACAACCTGCTTCTACCATCTCTGCAAAATATTTATGGATCGTGTAAGACTCCGGAGTTGTATTGCATGACGGGATCTTCTTGTCTCCGATAATTGCCTCGATTGTTCCGATCAATCCAACCTTATGTCCTGTCTCTTCAAGAATAGATTGATCATGTAAGTTGTTGTTGTCTTTCCCTTTGTTCCTGTAATACCGATGACTTTCATCTTATCTGCCGGATATCCAAAGTAAGCTGCTGACATCAGAGCCAGTGCATAACGAGTATCCTCTACCTTAATTACAGTCACATTTTCCGGCACTTCGACATCTTTCTCTACAACAACAGCTGCCGCGCCTTTCGCCGCAACATCCGCTGCATATTTATGTCCATCAGATACTGCTCCGCTGATACATACGAAAACAGATCCTTCTTCCACTTTTCTTGAATCATTGATCAGTGTTGTTACTTCCGTAGAATCACTTCCCTGTACTACTGTGTAGTCCAGGCGTTCTAATAATTTATCTAATTTCATGATCTAACCCTCCTGTTCTGAACTGGTGTATTGCATCATTGACTTTCAGGCAAATAACGATTGTCTTAACCTTTATAGAATAACATAATCTCACCGCATATGCAAAAAAACCTACATAATCTTTCGTCCTGTTTTCGTCTTTCGAATCAGCCAGACACATCCAAATGACAATAACACAAGTCCCACACTCACTACCGGAATCATGATCCAGGCTGAAAATGTCTCTGGCTTAATATTTCTCTTATAAACATCAAGAAACATGATATGGATCAAATAAATCCCAAAGGAACATCCACAAAATCTGTCAATCCACTTCTTTGCCTGTTCGGACGGATTGAATTCGCTCTTTTTCAATCGTACTAACATAAGAAATGCCATCGCTGCTGCCAGTGCAAGCAGTGGATTACCATATTCCAGCAGACGTTCATAATGTTCTCCATCCTGCAAGGTTGCCGCATAGGTCAGCCCATAATTTAATGCCATGCATACTACAAAAATACCTGCCGGAATCATTTTCCCCTTCATCACATGCTTACGGTATTTATATATATAATATCCGATAAATACATAATATGAATAGATTCTGTCCCCCACCATTGGGACGGAATAATACATCTTTTCATCCAAAAATGTGGAAATATAATTGAACAAAACAGCCGCCGTAATCACAGCAAGAAATGCGCGTTCCATCCGAAGGTTCATCCCTTTACACATAACCTGGAAAAAAGGAAGTACCAGATAAATCGGAATCATCGCATACAGATACCACAGATGCTGTTCTACTGGCTTATATAATAAGTCTTTGATTTGATAAGGATCTTTCATATAAACTGCATTCCAGATCATGTATATTACGCTCCACACAAGCAGGACAATCAGAAAACGTAAAACTCGCTTCGCATGTTTGTGTAATGATTCCTCTCTTCCAAGCAGAAGTGCTCCTGTGATCATGAAAAAACACGGTACACTTATCCTTGCCAGCAGATTTAATAGCAGTGAAAAACTGTACTCCCCAATCGTAATATCCCCGTAAGCTCTGCAATAATAATTCGATACATGAATCACAATAACAAATATAAAGGAAATCATTCGAATCAATTCCAAATTATAATTTCTTTCTTTCAATGTGTTTTCTTCTCTCTATCTCTTCTGATTTTCATCTTTTTTCTTGTTTCCGTCCGGTTTATAAAATGTGCCTTTCACAACCGCACCCTTTCCATAACGATTGCTCAGCTGTTCCAATGCAGCATTTAATTTCTTATGCTTTTCATCCGGCTCTTTCGGAAACTCAATATCAAAAATTGTCAGCTGCTCCGGTGCGTTCTCTTCTACTAACTTTGACGTTCGCATTCCGAGCAGACGGACAGGTTCTCCACTCCAGCTTTCACGGAACAAATCACATGCTGTCTCCCATAAGATAAGCGGATCATTCGTAGGCTTTTGAAGCTGCACCTGATGCGACATATTTCTGAAATCATAATAGCGAACCTCCATGCTCACCATCGGCTCTCTTGCCTGCCTTCTTCAGCCTGCTCCCACGCTCTGTGCAAGCTCACGAAATACATCTCTCGCTTCTTCATAAGTCGTTGCATCCTCTGACAGAGTCGTTGAATTTCCTACTCCCTTTGCCTCTTCCGGTTCATACTGTACCTTATCGTCTCCAATTCCATTTGCAAAATTCCAGAGCATCCGTCCATGACTTTTAAATGTAGCGTAATTACATTTACATCCGCATGAGCAAGATCTCCAATTGTATTAATTTCAAGTTTCTTGAAGACCTCCACACTTGAACGCCCTGCCATAAAAAGTTCTCCAATCGAAGCGGCCACATTTTCTGCGGAACCTCTTCCGGAAATAATGTATGGATCCGATCCGGTTTATGAAAATCCGAAGCCATCTTCGCTAGTAACTTATTACTGGAGATTCCAATATTCACCGTGAATCCAAAACGTTTCTTTACCTCTCTTCATCTCCATCGCCCATCTGCCGGTGTCGGATAGCGGCTTGCAAGTTCTTGTGAAATCCATATAACATTCATCGACACTGACCTGCTCAATCTTCTTCGTATAAGTACGGAAAAAATCCATCAGCATCCGGCTCTTTTCCCGATACATCTTATGATTCGGCGGTGCTGTCACGAGGTTCGGACATTTTCGAAATGCATTTACTACAGGTTCACCAGTCTGAATTCCATAGGATTTTGCAAGTGATGATTTTGCAAGGACGATTCCATGACGTGAGCTCTGATCTCCGCCTATGATCGCCGGAATCTCACGCAGATCCACTTTTGATCCATTCTTCAATTGTTCAACCGCTGTCCAGCTTAAATAAGCAGAATTGACATCAATGTGGAAAATAATACGAGTCATGGGAGCCTCCTTTCTTGGATGATTTGTGTTGACTCTGAACAGTTACATTTATTTTAACATATAGTTTGCTCTCGTATCAATTGATTCAGTGATTAGTAGAATTAATCCACACTACTTTTTTATCCATTCACCACAGAAAAAGGGCTGTGAAAAATTCAAAGTCTCCATAATTCAGAAAGACTCTCCTTTTTCACAGCCCTACACGCTACAACTTTTCATGTTACAGCATTTCACATTACAACTATTTATTTCTTCACACCCGCTGTCAG
>ENA-OQAS01001555-OQAS01001555.1-human-gut-metagenome-genome-assembly--contig:-NODE-1555-length-10572-cov-8.115270_pt1 | contig 10572 bp, 18 predicted proteins | sample MGYA00242733_ERZ504523 | MGnify/ENA primary metagenome ERZ504523 (study PRJEB26092, sample SAMD00036239) | human gut metagenome | host: Homo sapiens | study: EMG produced TPA metagenomics assembly of...
GTGTACATCGATCGATGTCAGAGTACGTAGCTGTACATCGATCGATGCTCAGACGTACGTAGCTGTACATCGATCGATGCTCAGACGTACGTAGCTGTACATCGATCGATGCTCAGACGTACGTAGCGGCCTCGGGCCTGCTCGGAGCCGCCCTCAAACAGCTCGGCACGGGCACCGGCAACGCAGGCAACGTACACGTCACGCACATGCGCCACCAGGTCGCGCGTCAGTTCCAGCAGGTCGTTTCCTTCCTCGACCTGCGCACGAATCAGTCCATAGAGCTCGGCAACATCGCGATCGGCAATGGCACGGGAAAACTCGCCCAGAATCTGGTCCGAAACCTCGCCTAAAAGCGAGCGGGCGTCGTCCGCATGCACAGAACCGTTGCCAAAGACGCTCAGCTGCTCCAGCGTGGACAACGCGTCGCGCATGCCACCCTTGGCATGACGCGCCACGATAGCCAGCGCCTCGTCGTCGTAATCGAAGCCCTCCTGCTCGCACACGTATGCCAGGCGATGCTCAATATCCTCGTTGCCGATGCGATGGAAATCGAAACGCTGGCAGCGCGAGAGGATGGTCTCCAGAATCTTTTGCGGGTCGGTGGTGCACAGCACAAAGATCACGTGTGCCGGCGGCTCCTCAAGCGTCTTGAGCAGCGCGTTGAACGCCGCCGTCGTGAGCATGTGGACCTCGTCGATGATATAGATCTTGTACTTGCCGCGCACCGGGGCAAAGTTGACGGAGTTGATGATCTCCTCGCGCACGTTGTCCACGCCGGTACGGCTTGCGGCATCGAGCTCGTAGACATCGGGGTGGTTGCCCTCGGCAATGAGTTCGCACTCCTCGCAAGTACCGTCGGGCATGCAGCCGCTTGCACCCTCGGCGCGCGCCGCCTCGGCATTGCGGCACAGCAGCGCCTTGGCAGAATGCGCGCATGGTGGTCTTGCCCGTGCCGCGCGGTCCGCAGAACAGGTAGGCGTGGGACAGGCGCCCCTCGGTGATGGCGTGCTCGAGCGTCGAGACGATATGCTGCTGGCCCACCACGGAGTCGAAGGTGAGCGGGCGATACTTTCGGTACAACGATTCCATGGGTGCTCCCCCGGGTATACTGAGTCTTGTTGCCGCGGCGGCCATGCGGTCGCACGGCATACTGCATTCCATAATAACCCGTACGGCGAGCCCGCCGCGATAGGAGTCCAAAGAGCATGGCAGACGCAGAGAGTAACCTCATTCCCTCCGAAGCAGCCGACCAGGTCGAGGTCGCGCTCGAGGCGCAGGCCGCGGCCGATGACGGCATTCTGTACCTCAACGAGTATCAGTACGAAAACGACCTCGTCACCGACTTCGCCCGCCTGGTCGCCTCGCCCAGGCGCCGTGGCTCCCTGTACGTCGCCGCCGCGATTGCCGTGCTCATCGGCATCGGCATGCTGGTGGCCGGCGGCAGCTGGATCAAGTTCGGCGTCGTGCTGATCGTGTTCGGCGCCTTTTTGGCCTGGTGGAGCAAGAACCTCCACCACACGCTCGCCCGCGACTTATCGATGCCGTCGAGGCCGACGAGTCCATGGGCGGCCGCTACCGCCGCGTCGCCGCCAACGAGGACGGCCTGATGGTCTGGGGCAAGAGCGGCAAGTCGCAGTTCTTCCCGTTTGAGAAGCTCGACCACGTGCTCGACGGCGAGCGCATCTTTGTGGCTATGTTCACCGACCAGGGCGTGACGATCCCCAAGGACACCTTTGTTCGCGGCGATGCCGAGCAGTTCGGTCCCTTCCTTAAGGCGCGCATCAACAAAAAACTCCGCATCGAGACCAAACGCAAGAAGATGAAGCAGAAAAGGCCGCTGCCGAAGCAAAACAGGGCGACAAGCCCCAGGAGACCAAGGGCAAGCAGCGCAAGCAGAAGAAGAGCAAGAAGAAGCGGTAGGCCGGCCGACACCGAAGGCGCCTCGTCCCGCGCGATTCCGGGCCGGGGCGCCTGGAATCGGGCGCGCGTACCGCCAATGGACCGTTTGCCTTGCTCTCGAGCTATTTCACTTCAAACCTTAAGAGCCTCCGCTCCGGCAGATCGGTCATCTTCATCGTGTAAGTCCCGGGAAATGCTTTCTCAAAACGGACGGTCTCGTAACCTTCGAAATAGTCGTTGGTGTTCTGCATCATAAATGGGACGAGCAACTCGTTTTCTGCCCCAACCTCCACGGCAAACGCAGCAGAGCCGCCAAGGACCGGCATGGCTTGCGTTATCAGATCGGTATTGACTACAAAATCATAGTTTGGCGCAGATCCGGAACCAGATGCCAAACATACGCTTTGATTCCACCGTCGATATTATCCCTATTTCTGACACGCATCTTTACGGCGATAACGCACGTGATGTCGGCATCCTTCAGTCTCGTTTTCGTATCCACGGTGCCATATTTTGAATAATCGTCATGTGCTCGTTTGAGATACTCGCGCGGCGTGAGCAACTCTGCCCCGTCTATGCAAAACGAATACCCATCAGTCACCACATCCTTCGACCCCAGAAACGCTCCATCCATCGAGAGCCATTCGCCCTCCGCGTAATATTTCTCAGGAATGACCGTCCGGTTCCCGTTAACGACGCTCACCCTCATGCCCGCAAGGCCGGCAGCAGCACAGCAAAAAAGCGCGAGCGCCGATCTTCTCGTCCACAGGGTCTTCTTCATCGCGCTCACGACCTTTCCCGAACTTTCACAACGGCACCGTCGCGCATGCAGTAAACCCGATCGGCCAGTTCCTCGAGCACCTCTCCGTCATGGCTGGACAGAAGGACCTCACGACCCGTTGATGCCGCCATCGCCACAACGCGCTTGAGCATTTCACGCCCGCTTCGTCGAGGGCATTCGTTGGCTCATCGAGAACAAGCAGCTTCGGCTTCTCCATAATTGCCGCAGCTATCCCCAGACGCTGCTTCATCCCAAGCGAGTATGCTCGGAACTTCTTTTTTTCGTCTGCATCGAGCCCCACGAGCCGCAGGGCAGAGCGAATGTCCTCGGGGGTGCAACGCCCTTGATCTGAGCGATGAGCTTCAGATTGTCGTAGCCAGACAGATATCCCAAAAAGGAAGGCGCCTCGATCAACATCCCCAGACTCGGCGGGAACGAGATGTCCGCCCCAAGCCTTTGGCCATCGATAGAGATTTCGCCTTCGGTAGCTTGATCAACCCGCAAACCGCTCGCATGAGCATGGTCTTACCCGAACCGTTTATCCCCTGAAGCCCGACCACAGTCCCAGGGTCAACCTCGATGGACACGTTGCGCAGGACATCGTTTTTACCCATGCGCTTCGATACGCCCCTTACGATCACACTCATATCTTGTCCCCCTTTTCTATAAGGTCGGCCCTTCGAAACCACAGTCCACCCAACGATAGGCATAACGACATAAGCCCAATTGATGACAAGACACTCGAGCCCGCCGCGATTCCCTCTTTGACAATTCCACCCCAGCGCAACAGCATCAAGCGTTACCCAATAGCGCCCAATGTCGTGCATATGCCGAGCAGATCAGGTAGCTCATTAAAACCACAAACGAGACTGACGACCCAAGCACAAACCCAACCGCTGCCTGCGCAAACGCAAGCGCCTCAAAAGCAAATAAGAGACCTATGAAAAACGGCAGCGCATCTGCTCGGCAGCTTTGAGAAACCACGGCGCCAAATTAGCCAGTTGAAGCGACTCACCATGAATGACCGCGCTGAACGAGGAGCTCACCACCAAGCTCCAAATCACAACAGAGCAAACCACCACGAGCAGTGAAAATGCCGTTACTGCCGCCACCAAGATAAAACGCGAGACCCACCAAAGGGTTCTTGCCCGGCATCGAACAAGCGCTTGCAAACCAAACCCGTGCAACGATTCAGTCGGATAATCGAGTGTTGTATAGAGAATAAGCAGAATGAGAAATAGCCATCCTAGCGGAGGCACAAACATGACCCGGGCCTAGGCTCAAACGGAGCAGATCCGGCAAACACGAGCGCAAGATTATCCGCAAACCCCAAGGTATCCGTTCTAACCCCATACACAGAAGACAATCCGTAGGCGTACACCAAGTTCGCAACGGTCACTGCCGCAATTGCAATAAAAGTGATGATGTTCTTCTTCAAAACGGTCCTCAGTCCGCGGCGACCAGCCTAACAGCATCAGACCACCTCGCGTCTTTCCACGCCCCAGAAAAAGCCAACGAAGCAAGGGTCAATAATATGATTTCCGCAAAACCGGCTCGAATGTCTGGCCAGTTATTCAGCGATTCCGACCTGATGCTGTTGAGGATATTGCAGTTAAACCCCACACAAGCCATTACGCCGAAGATCCAGCCATTTGCAAAATGCCACGCAACCATTAGCAGATACGGGACAATTATCGCTTTGATTCTGCTACGAAACAAAATTGAGAAGCCAGTTACAGCCATGGATAAAGTCCCGAGCGTGACAGCATCGAACAGCGTGTATGCGAGCACATATGACAAAGGATGCGAATAAAATAGACCGGAGAAGTAGCTATGCAGGTATAGTCCTACGTAAGTCGACTCATCGACCCGAGGAAGATACGCAGGAAAAAGCATCGAGACGATCAGGAAATTGACGAGCAGAGGAATGGCAGTCACTGTAAACGCGGAGAGGAAAGCAGACAGCATCTTTACGTTCACGTACGCCTTTCTGGAAACGCGCGTGCATATCTGCATGTCATAACCACTCAAACGCTCAAAGAGACACGACCAAGATCCAGCCAACATTGCAAGCAGGGGCAGTGCATAGAAAAACACCGACGCAGACAGTGGCGCGTTCGCGCTCACAACAATCCAGTTACCGAAGCTGCTTTCACGTGTTTGACCGAGATAGTTTTTGGCTTGCATGCCAACGCCGTAACCAAAAGAAAGAAGGTTGTGACGTTCTTTTTCCAAATTTGCCCACGGCTCCAGCGCAGCAGCTATTGCAACTGCGACTGCAATCAAGAGAGCAAAGATAAAAGCTGGGCGTCTTATCGTTTTCGACAGCTCATATCTTACGAGCCTTTGGTTCATACGTCCTCCTCCCCCTTCCGACCCAGAAAGCCGGAAGGGAGCCAATTCAAACAACTATGCGGGAAGCTTGCGGAAATGCCCGACGCAGTCGGGGCTCCATACACCAATAACAGTGCCGTAGCCAGACTCCGCCCATGCAGTCAGTCGCGCCGCAGATCGCCCGTTCTCACGGACGAGGTTATACATTTCCCACTGTCCCTTGTGATTCGAACGATACGTTCCCTGAGTACAATTCATGCTGCCGCTACCGCTTGTGTTATACGCACCGTCTGTATATAACCGAAGCGGATTTCCCGTATAACCTTGGATATCCAGATAGAGCGATGAGGAATCATCCTTTTGACGGTAGCCAGTTGCACTCGTCCCGGCACATTGAAAACTAAATGCCCTATCGGCATTGTTCGTACAGGTCGTAATTCCCGTATCGGCGTTTTGAGTAATGCTGGAAACCTGAGAGGTGTCAAACTCCTCTTGCGCGAACGATGCAGCGGGAACCCCTAGGGACAGACCCGCAGCAATCGCCAACCCGACTCCGATTCGAGTAATAGCGCTCCTTGGCTTAATCATGGCCTTCTCCAATCAAAAGCGGCTAACAATGCGTCGACGCACAGCAACCTTTGCATGAATGGAGAAAGATGTCTGTAAACACTCGCTATTGAGTTGATAATCCAGGCGTTTACACGTTATCTACCTGCGATAACAATGAAATAAGCTCTGCTTTGTTCTTGATCTTCAACTGGCGATAGGACGCGGATCGCAGCGCTTGCACCGTAGATGCAGCGTAACCGACATCCTGCGCAATGGTCTTTGTCGTTGTGCCCTCTGCCGTCATCAACAATATTCGGGCCTGAACATCGGACAGGGCGCGCGACGTAAGCAGGGCCAGCCGGCGCACGTGAGCTGCTTCGGTGGACCCGTTCGCACGGTACTTCAAGACGGCCTTCTCGTCCTCAACCGAGCGTACGAGCACGATGTGCGTAACGAGCATGGGCACAGACCAGCAAACAATCACCGTTGCCACGACGACATTGACGGCCGAACTTTGCCCCAGCAACGACGCAAGGAACAGAGGCTCGAAAACCGTCAGATCCTGCACCATGTTGAGCAAGACAACCCAGACAGGAGCCGCCGCCCCAAAGCAAAGCATCCATATCCCAAGCATTTTGCGCTGCGGACAGCTACGCAGCACTATGTATGTAAGCAACATCCCCGTCAGCACCGCGAACCCATGGATTCGCCCCCTAGTGGCCGCATGGATTAAAGTAGCCGCACCTATTGACACCAACGGCACGATAGCCCGGACACGGGCATGCACCTTAAACGGACGCAGCCCAACAGCGAGCGAGACCGTAGATGCCACGCCGCACAGCAGGACCGGCGCAGCCATCAACGGATCGCATATACACCTCCATGCCGCGATATAGACAAAAGACCATTCCACGGCAGACAGCACCGCCCATACGCACGGGCTTCCGAGCCCAATCGCCCCATCCGTCTATCAGCGCAACTTCACGATTCAGTTTCACCCGCGTAGTGCAGCGACAGAAGCAGTCCGAGACCCAATGCATAGCTTGCGAGAGAAAAGGCGACTGCCCGCGAAACACCGGATCCCCAATCGCTATCCGCCATTACCAAGGGGCCCGCCGCAAGGAGGATAAAAAATGTTGTGAGCAGGTATCGAAACAGCCGGCGCGTCCGAACTGATGTCAACATATCACCAGCATGCCGCTGCAGCAGACCAGGCCCTGTAGCATCACCCTCACCCGCAAACAATGCCACGAGCTCGCGTGAGCCCGCAACCGATGCCTTCCCGTATGCTCGGTGAAGCGTTGTTCGCACCGTCGATGGCTTCGTACCCGTCTCCCTGGCAATTTCCGCCGGCGTTTTCCCTTTGAGCAGCAGTCGAACAAACTGCTCTTCTCGAGGCGACAGGGCAGGGGAAAACACCCCCGCATCGAATGGGTCGGACGTGCGAGGGGTATCCGAATTGTTGTCCCGTTTCTCCCTTAGCAATGTGCATACGAAGGCGGCAACAGCAATAGCGGACCCCATCGACAGTGATGCAATGACTGCGGCATCGCTTGCAAAGTATGCCACCTCGACAGCCGGAACAAGGCCAATGGGAACTGCTACAAGCACAGAACGGGCAAACACGTCGCCCTGCCCCCGACCAAAGGCGCGGGGACAGCAAAGCAGCGGGACGCAGCCAATACGAGATAGACCAGCGGAATTAAAAGCACGAGCCAATTGATGCGGCCGTTACAGGGGGCATCCCCCATGGCTCGGGAACGACTCTCCATGAAATTCGACAGCAAAACAGCAGGCAAGACAGGACAACTATTGTTTCTGCAAAAAGCGTGCTCTGCGATCGGCGGGTCCCCCTTTCGCCGTCCCGCGCCGCCCCCCGTATCAAAGGAGAGCCCGCCGTATCCCAAATTACATATGAGAGGAGCAACGACCCAGTGAAGCACAAGGCACACGAAACACGATGCAACAACCAGATTGGTGCAAACACGATTGGAATAGAATCTCCGCGAGCATAGAAGGCCAAGTCGACCCATTCGGGAACCACCGCAATAGCAGCAAGGAAAACACCGAAGACGCCAAGGCGACCCGGCCGTCTTATTTCTCTCCCCTTGCGGAGCGCAACACCATGACCAAACGCCGCGAGCATGCGCCAAGGATAACGAGCCAGGTCATTGCACCTGATGCCAAGCCGATTGAAGATGAAACCGGTGATAAGGGGTAACCGCCATTACGACGAGCGCAATGGCGAAAGCAGATGTGGCAGAACAGCGGGAAAAGAGCATATGACCTCCATAGCGTGTCATTATATCGCTCGGGCTGCTCGTTTATCTCCACGCCCACACCAGCCAGCATCAACGATTCAGGCGAACTCCAATCCGAGCCAGATCACGGTTCAGCTTTTGTCCGCAATCCCCGCATCAAAGCGGGATGCGGTTTCCTTTTGAGCGTCGATCTGGAAACTGTATCCCGTTCTGAGTCAATATTCTGGGACGCAGTTTCCGCAGCACACCCCATTCGGAAAGCGTGTCCCAGTATTTGGCCGCAAACTGGGGCGCGCTTTCCGGATGGGTCGAGACGAAGGCCAAGCCAGACAGGCAGCCTCGCATCCCGCCATCCTCGCCATCCGCCTGAGCGTGCTACACTAGCAGCATCTATGCCACCGCGAACGGCTCGGCCCCGCGCCCGCCGCTCGCAAACGAACTTTAAACGCACGAGGGTTGGCCATGCCGCTTTTCTCGCAACATACCGCCCGGTTCTCGCCGGACGTTCCCTTGGAGGGCACTAGCTCTCGCGAGCTGCTCAAGCGGTACCAGCCGCTCGAGACACTTGCGACCGGCGGTTTTGGCTCCATCGAGATTTGCCGCGACACGCACCTGCGCCGCCGCGTCGCCATTAAGCGCATCCCCCTTATCAACGGCGCCGGCATGCCCGCCAGCGACATCATGGATGTCCTGCGCGAGGCGCACACTGCCGCCATGCTTCAACATCCCAATATCGTGCAGGTCATCGACTTACGCATGACACCGCCTATGCCTACCTGGTCATGGAGTATGTCGACGGTATGTCGCTGGCCGAGTTTTTGCATCGCGTGGACGGCCACTCGCTCACCTTTGACGAGGCCGCGGCCATTGCCGATGCCCTGGGCCAGGCGCTCACCTTCGCCCATAGCAATGGCGTACTCCACCTGGACATTAAGCCCGCCAACGTGCTCATCGACCACTCGGGCAATGTAAAGCTCACCGACTTTGGCATGGCGCGGCTGTCGTCCGCCGGTGGCTTTGGCGGCTCGCGCGGCGGCACCATCGGCTACATGCCGCCCGAGCAGCTCGATATCGAGACCGGCACGGTCGACGAACGCGCCGATGTCTTTGCCCTTGCCTGCGTTATCTATGAGGGCTTGTGCGGCAGCGCTCCCTTTATGGCGGCCACGCCCGCGACTCGCTCGACCGCATCATCGGCGGCGCCACCTATCCCAGCGAGCTGATACCACACTTTCCCCCGGGAGCCGAGGCCGCGCTCATGAGCGCGCTCTCCCCCATGCCGCAGGACCGCCCCAACAGCATCGAGGCATTTTGCGACCAACTCCTTGCCGGTCTGGGCAGCGTGCGCGAGGGCCGTCGCAGTCTGGAGCAAATGGTTGGCGAGCTTTCGGATGACGAGCAGGAGCTCGACGATATCGAGCCGTCGTACTACGAGGACGACGCCATCGAGGTCGACCCCGCGCTCGGCTGGGCGGGCACGCGCTGGAGCCATGCGCGCGACTACGCCATGCACGCTATCTCGGCGCTAACGTGCGGCGCCTTTAGCTTTTTGCTGATGCAAACGCCGGGGTCGCGGCGCTTCCCGGCCTGGTCATTGCGGCTATCGCGATCGGAGCGGCGGCTGGCCTGGCCCCCCAGATCGGCTCGGCCATCTCGGCTGTGGGCTTTTTGATGCTCATGGCCAACGCCACCATGCAGGCGCAGGGCATCCTGTCGATGTTGCCCGTCGCGGTGATCTTTGCCGCCGCCATGTCCGGTTGGTGGATCGCCTGGGGTCGCACCGAGGCTGCCGCGAGCGCCGCGCTCACCTGTGCACTCGCGCTTGGCTGTCTGACCGGCAATACCTTCCTGGCAGCTGGGGTCACCGCCGGCGTCGCGTCATTTTGGCTCGGCCCGGCAAGCGCCGCCGCGGCAACGGGCATGGGCGCACTTTTTGCCCGTCTGGCCACGGTCGCGCTTTCAGCCGGAGGCGTGCTGGGGCTCGGTAACGTTGCCGCAGCGCTGGGAGACCCACTCCTTTGGGCTGCCTTTGTGCTGGTAGCGGCAACTGCCGCGGCGTCATCTGCGCTGCTCAACGCCCATGCCAAGCGTGCCGATCAGGCTCAAACCTTGCCCGTAATCGCCGCCATCGCTGTCGCCGGCATCGGCTGCGCAGCGGCGTCCTGTCTTGCACACCATATGGAAATTGCCAGCCTTGCAGCCGCGGTCGTCGCCAAGGCGGCGGTTGCGGGAACCCTATCCTCTATAATCGTTGGGATATGCCTATATTTGCTCGGATACCAAAGAACCTATACGGAGAGTGATCTTTCGTGAACTTCCTGAACATCTTCGAGGACCACGTGGCCGGCATCTTCGGTGCCACCCGTGCCCCGTTCTCCTTTAAGAAGCTTGCCAAGCAGGCCGCTCGCGACATGGAGGATCAGACTCTGGTGATCAACGGCGTCAACACGGCGCCGGCACTCTATACCATCCTGATCGCCGCCGACGACGATCCCATGCTCGCCCCGTTCTACCCCGAGCTTTCGCGCGAGTCCGCGAGTTCGTGAAGGCGCAGGCCGAAAAGCGCCGCTATGTCTTTGTCGGCGAGCCCCTCGTGCGCTTTATGATCGATCCGCAGCTGCGCGCCGGCAAGTTCTCGGTCTTTGCCGAGAACGTCGATGCCCCCACGCTCGGCCGCCTGTACGAAGAAGAGCGCGCCTATCAAAACGGCCTGGGCCAAAACAACTCCGCGGCAAGCCGTGCCGCCAG
>ENA-OQAS01001557-OQAS01001557.1-human-gut-metagenome-genome-assembly--contig:-NODE-1557-length-10570-cov-1.595327_pt1 | contig 10570 bp, 15 predicted proteins | sample MGYA00242733_ERZ504523 | MGnify/ENA primary metagenome ERZ504523 (study PRJEB26092, sample SAMD00036239) | human gut metagenome | host: Homo sapiens | study: EMG produced TPA metagenomics assembly of...
TTGAGCTTGCCGATAATGCTGCGCGGACTTTTGATGCGGCTCTTGATGGCATCGATCGGGCTTGGCTTGCCCGAAATACGCGACTCGTCGCTCAGAATATCCAGCTTGGTTTTGATCTCGCGGATGCCGGATTCGTACAGCATCATCATCTGCTGCATTTGCATCGCGGATTCGATCAGCAGTTCCTCGTCGTGCTGCGACAGCCGGTCAATCGCGAAAAAGTCAGCCAGTTCCATAGTTTTTCCCTCCTTGGGTCACTCTCTTCTGCGGTTATTATACCACATTCGGCGATTGGTACAATCCGCAGACGTCCCCCCTTTTGTGGGCTATCCGGCATCTGCCGATGAAGTGTCCGCTGTGCGGCAAATTTTCGGCGGCGCGTATATTTTCCGCAGCAGCCGACCATACTGTCAGCAACGGAGGTAAAGGGACATGAAGCAATATCAATCCAAACACACCGCGGCGCTCTCTACCCGCGGATTCTACACCATTCTTTCGCTGTGTGCGCTCATCATCGCCGCATCCGCATGGGTGATCTGGGGCAATGCACACCGGCAGAACGCGGTCGAGCCGGACACCGGCATGCCTATCATCGCACCGGCCGACTCGACCGCCGAAGCACCGACCGAACCGGCCACCGTTCCGCAGCAGGAGCAGGAACCCGAGTCAGTGATCGAGGAACAGCCGGTCGCGGCGGCAGAGCCGGAACCGGCGGTGACGGTCAGCGCACCCGTGTATGTGCGGCCGGTGTCCGGAGCCGTGCTGACTCCATTTTCGGGTGACACGCTGCTGTTCCAGCCGACCATGGGTGACTGGCGTGTTCATGCCGGCACAGACTTCTCTGCCGAAGCCGGCGAAACCGTGCTCGCACTGACCGACGGCACTGTACAGCAGATTGCCGAGGACGGTCTATACGGCACCTGCGTGACACTGACGCACAATAACGGCCTGACCTCGTCGTACTGCGGCATGGACGATGTACGCGTGCAGAAAGGGCAGGTTGTCTCCGCCGGTGAGGCGCTCGGCGTGTGCGCGGACAGCATTCCCGCAGAATCCGCACTCGGCACCCATGTGCATGTGCAGGTGACGCAGAATGACGCGCCGATTGATGTACTCACGCTGCTCGATGAAGATGAGCCGGAGTAAATTGACACAGACTGTGCGTCCTCTGCTCCTTCACAAATATTTAAGGCAATACCGCATAATTGAACAAGAGCGATTTGCGAGCAATTTGCGTGCTGACAAGCGCGGTTTTGCGGTAATACTTGATGTATTACCGTGAAATCGCAACAAAGTCAAGACATAAAATTTCCGCAAAGCGCCGTAGCTTTAATTGTGCGGTGTTGCCTTAAGCATATATGAAACAACAAACCATAAACGAGGTGTATTGACATGAAAAAATACAAATTCGGTGTTCTCGGTGCCGGCAACATGGGTACCGCTATTGCGGAAGGCGCAGTGCGCGCAGGCCGTTTTGCGCCTGAGCAGGTGCTGATGTTCAACCGCAGCGAGGAAAAACGCGCCGCTCATGCAGCCAAGGGCTACGCCGTCACGGGTGACTATACCGAGGTCTACGCAGAAAGCGAGATCGTGCTGCTGGCCGTCAAGCCGCAGAATTTCGATGAAATCCTGCCGAATCTGGCGAAATATGAAGGGAGAAGCCGCTTGTCGTATCCATTGCCGCAGGCGTAACCTTCGCCAAGCTGGAGGGTGCGCTCGCGCGGACACCGCGATGATCCGCGTGATGCCGAACACGCCGCTTATGCTCGGCGAGGGTGCAACCCAGCTGGTTAAGAATGCGGCTGCAACCGACAAGCAGCTGTCCGAACTCTGTGAACTGTTCAACACCATGGGCGTTACCGTCACGTTGAGCAGGAGAACATGCTCAACGAGGTCATTCCGTATGCCGGTTCGGCTCCGGCGTACCTGTATGCCTACGCGGACGCATTTGTGCAGAGCGCAAAGCAGCACGGCATCAACGAGGACGACGCGCTGACGCTCATCTGTCAGACCATGATCGGCTCGGCAAAAATGCTGCTGCGCCGCGATAAGACACCGGCAGAGCTGATCCGCGCGGTGTGCTCGCCCGGCGGCACCACCATCGAGGGTATGAAGGTGCTTGAGGACCGCGATCTGTACGGAATCGTGTCGGAAGCCTGCGATAAGTGCATTAAGCGTGCCTACGAGCTTGGCTAAATGTGCCGTTAGCATTGACTTTGCCCCATCCGTATGGTAAGTATAGGCAAAGCACTTAATCGGCATTTACGCCGTATTTTGTTTGATTGATTTTTATTATGACAATAGTTCCGCATCATTTGAGAGGGAGTGGATACCGTGAAAAATTCTACCAAGGTGAAAGCAGGTCTGCTGCTGACCAGCCTTGCCTGTGCAGCCGGTGCTACCGCAGCGCTTGTTATGCTTCAGAAAAAGCGTGAAGAGGAAGTTTACCACGAGGCTGAACTGAAGGCCATGGATGAGCTGGAGGAAATGATGCGTGCCGAGTCCGACTGTGCCTCCTGCGCATGCGCAGAGGAGTGCGCGGATACTTCGGTATATCAGGACGCATTTGACGATGCCCCCAAGGCTGCTGAACCGGCGGCTGAGGAGCCTCAGACTGAGGCCGAGGAAGAGCCGGAAGCCGAAGAAGACTAACCCAATATTACCAGCAAACGGACGGAATACTCCGTCCGTTTTGTTTATCTAAATAGCTAAAATAAGGAGTTTTACCCATGATCGAATACGAAGGCAGAGTTTTTCGTCCGCCTCTGAGGCATACAGCCTGATTGTGCAGGTCACCATCGGCTGCAGCCACAACAAATGCACCTTCTGTGATATGTACAAGGAAAAGCGTTTCCGCGTGCGCAAGCTAGAGGAGGTCAAGGCTGATTTTGATGAAGCACGCCGCATGTACCGCCGTGTCGGCCGTATTTTTCTGGCAGACGGCGATGCGCTGATGTGCCGTCCCGAGCACATGGCAGAAATCCTGCGCTACATCAAGAAGGTATTTCCGGAGTGCGAGCGCGTTACCAGCTATGGCTCTCCGGCGTCCATTCTGTGCAAAAAGCAGGAAGATTTGAACATGCTGCACGATCTGGGTCTGGATATGATCTATCTGGGTCTGGAATCCGGCTCGGATGAGGTACTGCGCCGCATCAACAAGGGCGAAACCGCCGATGAGATCGTTCATGCGGGTTTGATGGTCAAGGAAGCCGGTATGAAGCTGTCCGTTACCTGCATTGCGGGTCTCGGCTCGCTGGAGCTGAGCGAGGAGCACGCCATCAAGACCGCAGAAGCGCTCTCCCGCATGAAGCCGGAGTACATTGGCCTGCTGACCTGCTGTTTGAGCTGCCGACGCCGCTCATGCGCGACTGGCAGGAGGGCCGTTTCTACCTGATGAACCCGATTGAAATCGCGCACGAAACCCTCATCCTGCTCGAGCATATCGACTCCGAGGGCAGTATTTTCCGTGCAAATCACGCGTCTAACTACGTTAATCTGGCGGGCACGCTCAACCAGGACAGGGAAGCCATGTGTGCACGTCTGCGCAAGGCCCTTGAGGCAAAATCAAATTCAAGAGTGAGCAATACCGGGCAAGATAACCAATTTAATGCAACTTAAATTGTGATAATCCGCAAAATTGTTAACATTCTGTGTTGTTTGCGTTACAATTTTCAAAAAAGCGAGACAATGTGCAAAAGTGTGCTATACTGGTTCGATCGTGAAAAGCGGAGAGGATGCTTTTCGGGCGTAAGAATTTGTTAATTTAATATTTACTGTTAGAATTAACATGTGTTCCGTCTTGGAGGACTGATAAATGGATTCCGTATCCCACATTCGCGTTGCAAATCTGCTGATGGATTACGTTGAGCAGACCTGCGGCGTGACCTTTGATCAGAGCGGCTTTATTTACGGCAACCTGAAACCGGATCTGACCGGTACTTACCTCACCAAACGCCATAACCCATCCATATGATGGATGAGGTGATGGAAAAATCCGCACTTTTACGCGCAAGTATACCATCGGGCGTACCAACGGACGCGAGCTGTCGGTCGATCTCGGCGAGATCTGCCACTACATGACCGACTTTTTCACCTACCCGCACAACGACGATATCTATGAGCACAATCTGCTCGCACATTATGTTTATGAAAAGCGCGTTGCACTGGTAATTCGCCGCCGTATGACCGAAGATAAGTTTGAGAAATGGGCAAGTCCCATCATTCCGCCCACGACCGTGGACACACTCGTGAACCGCATTTCCACGATGCACGAGGCTTACCGCACTTCGACTAAGCCGCATGGCATCAACGACGATCTGCAGCATATCTGCATCGCTACCGCTACCGTGGTGCTGTCTATCATCAGCATCGTTTACGAGCAGATCGAGGATACTGCAGTCGCTACCGCGTAAAACCGTATAAGTCAAAAAACCGTCTTTACAGGCGGTTTTTCTGTTTTTCAGGCACAAAAAGACGAGTCCAAACGGACTCGTCTTTTGCTTTTTATTCTTCGGTACTCTCTGCGTTTTCAGCAGATTCAGAGGTTTCTTCCTCGCTTCTGCCGGGTCTTCCTCCTCCTTGTCCGTGCGGGCAATCGAGATAACCTTTACGTCCTCGCCGGTACGCATGACGATAACGCCTGCGAGCCGCGGCGCATTCGCGGATCTCCTCAACGCCGGTGCGGATGATAACGCCGTCGTCGGTGATGATCATCACATCGTTTTCGCTGTCTACAACCGCGATGCCTGCCACCAGACCGGTCTTTTCGGTCAGGTATGCAGCATCATGCCGCCGCCGCCGCGATGATGCACGGTGAACTCCTCAACAGGAGTGCGCTTGCCGTAGCCGTTCTCGGTGATGGAGAGCACATATGCGTCCTTGCGGGCACGCGCCGCGCCGATAACGTAATCGCCCTCGGCCAGCTTGATGCCGCGCACGCCGGTAGCCACACGGCCCATTGCACGAACCTCGTTCTCGTCAAAGCAGATGGCCTTGCCTCGTGGGTGGCGATCAGGATGTTCTGCTCGCCGTCGGTCAGAGAACGTCAACCAGTGCGTCGTCCTCATTGAGGTTGAGCGCACGCAGACCCGCGCGGCGGATGTTCTGCAGGTCGCTCAGCACGATACGCTTTGCAATACCCTGACGGGTGACGAAGAACAGGAACTTATCGTCCGCAAACTCCTGAATCGGGAACATTGCGGTGATTTTTTCGCCGTTTTCCAGTTCCAGCAGGTTAACAATGTTCATGCCCTTAGCCGACGTCCGGTCTCCGGAATCTGGTATCCCTTGAGCTTGTAAACCTTGCCGCGATCCGAGAAGAACAGGATGGTGTCATGCGTGGATGCGGTGAAGATATCCTTTGCGAAGTCCTCCTCACGGGTGCTCATTGCGGAAACACCGCGGCCGCCGCGACGCTGTGCGCGGTAAACCGAGGTCGGCTGGCGCTTGATATAGCCGAAGTGGGTGAGGGTGTACGCGCAGTCCTGCTGCTCGATGAGGTCCTCAATGTCGATCTCGTCGGCCACATTCTCAATGCGCGTATGGCGCTCGTCGCCGTATTTCTGCTTGATCTCCTGGAGTTCCTGCTTGACAACAGCAAGAATATTCGCATCGCACGACAGAATTTCCTCAAAGCCTGCAATGCGGCTCTCGAGGTCCTTGTACTCGTCGTTGATCTTCTCCTGCTCCAGACCGGACAGCGGCCCAGACGCATATCTACGATGGCCTGCGCCTGCGGCTCGTCGAGGTGGAACTCGAAGTGCTCCGAGCCGTCCACGATGCCGAGCAGCGCAATCTGGTCGATCCAGAACGGCTCCGCCATCAGGTTTTCCTTGGCTTCGGCCTCGTTCTTGGAGGCACGGATGATTGCGATAATGCGGTCGATATTGTCAGTTGCGACCTTGAGACCCTCCAGAATGTGCGCACGGTCGCGCGCCTTCTTGAGATCAAGCGCGTGCGGCGCTCGACAACGTCTTCTGGAAGCCGATATACTGATCGAGGATCTGGCGCAGCGTCAGCACACGCGGCTGCAGCTTGCCGCCCGCACCCGGCACGAGTGCGATGTGGATCATCGAAATGGTATCCTCGAGCTGCGAATAGGTGAACAGCTGGTTGAGGATGACCTGCGCGTTGGCATCGCGGCGAACATCCACGACAATCTGCATACCCTCGCGAGAGGAATGGTCCTGAATGTTCGTGATGCCGTCGATGCGCTTATCCTTGACGAGATTTGCCATGGACTCGACCAGACGCGCCTTGTTTACCATGTACGGAATTTCCGTAATAACGATCTGGCTCTTGCCGTTCGGCAGATCTACAATCTCGGTCTTTGCGCGGACCTTGATCTTGCCGCGGCCGGTTGCATAAGCCGCACGGATGCCGCTGCGGCCCATGATAACGCCGCCGGTCGGGAAGTCTGGTCCCTTGATGAACTGGCAGATCTCGTCCATCTTCCGCCTCGGGATGGTCGATGACATAGCAGGTGCCGTCGATGACCTCCGCGAGGTTGTGCGGCGGGATGTTGGTTGCCATGCCGACCGCGATGCCGGACGAGCCGTTCACCAGCAGGTTGGGGAAGCGGGAAGGCAGTACGACCGGCTCCTGGCGCTCCTCATCGAAGTTCGGCTGGAAATCGACCGTGTTTTCTTGATATCCGCCAGCATGTAGTTCGCCAGCTTGGCCATGCGGGCCTCGGTATAACGGTATGCTGCCGGAGGGTCGCCGTCCACGGAACCGAAGTTGCCGTGACCGTCGATCAGCGGATAGTGCAGCGAGAACGGCTGCGCCATACGCACCATCGCGTCGTAAACCGATGCGTCGCCGTGCGGATGATACCGGCCGAGCACATTACCGACGGTCGTTGCCGACTTGCGGTAAGGCTTGTCCGAGGTCAGGCCGTCCTCGTACATCGCGTACAGGATACGGCGATGTACCGGCTTTAAGCCGTCACGCACATCAGGCAGCGCACGGCCGACAATAACACTCATTGCATAGTCGATGTAGCTTTTCTTCATCTCGCGTTCGAGATCGACCTGCATGATTTTCTGCTGTTCGTATTCTTGACTCATATTTTAATTTTGCCTCCAAAAGTGTTGGCTTTCAGCCGAAAACGACTGTTTTTATCGCTTAGAGGATACTGAGCAGCTCGTCTACCTGCTCCTCGGTCGTGGCCCAGCTGGTCGCCAGACGGATGACCGTATGCTCCGCGTCATATTTCTCTATAAAGCTGTAAACTACCTTGCTTTGCAGCTCGGGCAGTCTGCTGTTTTCTACAATGATGAACTGCTGGTTTGTCGGGGATTCCAGTGCAAAGCGGTATCCCTTTGCTTTGAGACCGTCCCGCAGCTTGATGGCGAGTTTGACCGCCGGTGCGCAGATTTTCTCGTACAGACCGTCGGTAAACAGGGCGTCAAACTGCAGCGCGTTCAGACGGCCCTTGGCGATCATTGCGCCGCGGCGCTTGACCATCGTGACGAACTGTTTCGGCATATTGCCGTGCGTGAACACAACCGCCTCGCCGCAGAGCGCGCCGCACTTGGTGCCGCCGATGTAGAACACATCAGTCAGCTTGGCAATGTCCTGCAGCGTCACATCGGTGTCCGCCGTAAGGCCGTAGCCGAGGCGTGCGCCGTCCAGAAACAGCGGCATATTAAACTCTCTGCATACAGCAGACAGGCGTTCCAGCTCATTTTTGGTGTAAAGCGTGCCGTATTCGGACGGATGAGAGATGTACACCATGCCGGGAAATACCATGTGGTCGTGGCTTGCGTCCGCATAAAAGGTCTGAACATATTCACGGAGATCGTCCGCATCCAGCTTGCCGTTCTTATGCGGAACGGTCAGCACCTTATGTCCGGTGGACTCGATGGCGCCGGCTTCATGCGTGTTCACATGACCGCAGGAGGACGCTACAACGCCTCATACGGACGGAGCAGCGTATCAATGACGACCATGTTGGTCTGTGTGCCGCCGGTCAGGAAATACACCTGAGCGTCCGGGCAGTCCGCCGCCGCTTTAATCTTTTCTGCCGCCGAGGCGGTAAATTTATCGTTGCCGTAGCCGGAAACCGGTCCATATTCGTCTGTGCCAGATGCTCTAAAATCTTGGGGTGTGCGCCATAACCGTAATCATTTTCAAAAACAGCATAGTTTTCTCCCTTAACGTCCAGATTCATTACATATTTTGCGTTTCGCTCGATAAATTCTCGTCTGGGTTCTACCTTTTCGCCCATCAGGAGCGCAAAGGTCTCATCGGCAGCGGCCGCGTCTCCATCGTAACCTGCAGCAGCGTGCGGTGCTCCGGTCCATGGTGGTTTCCCACAGCTGCTGCGGGTCCATCTCGCCGAGGCCCTTGTAGCGCTGTACACGCACATTATCGCCCATTTCAGCGATGCAGTCGCGCTGCTGCTCCTCGGTATAGGTGTAGCGGACATCCTTGCCCTTTTCGTTCTTGAACAGCGGCGGCTGTGCGATGAACACATGGCCGTGCTCGATCAGCGGGCGCATAAAGCGGAAGAAGAACGTCAAAAGCAGGGTGCGGATATGGCTGCCGTCAACATCGGCATCGGCCATCAGGATGATCTTGCCGTAACGCAGCTTTGCGAGGTCAAAATCATCACCGAAGCCCGCGCCGAACGCGGTGATCATCGGGGTGAGCTTGTCGTTGCCGTAAACACGGTCGAGGCGTGCCTTTTCCACGTTCAGCATCTTGCCCCACAGCGGCAGGATGGCCTGATGGCGGCGGTCGCGGCCTTCCTTGGCAGAGCCGCCTGCGGAATCACCCTCGACGATGTAGATTTCGGTGTAGGTCGGGTCCTTTTCGATGCAGTCCGCCAGCTTGCCCGGCAGGGAAGCGGAATCCAGTGCGGACTTGCGGCGGGTCATCTCACGCGCCTTTTTCGCGGCCTCGCGGGCACGCGCGGCAGTCTGCGCCTTTTCGATGATGGTGCGGGCCACCTGCGGGTTCTCCTCGAAGAAGGTCATCAGCTTCTCGGAAACCATTGCGTCCACCAGCGCACGCATTTCGCTGTTACCCAGCTTGGTCTTGGTCTGGCCCTCGAACTGCGCTTCCTGCAGCTTGACCGAGATAATCGCAGTCAGACCCTCGCGCGCATCCTCGCCCTTGAAGGACTCATCGTCCTTGAGCAGCTTATATTTCTTGCCGTAATCGTTGAGTACACGGGTCAGAGCGGCCTTAAATCCGGTCTCATGCGTGCCGCCCTCGGTGGTGTTGATATTGTTTGCGAAGGACAGCATCAGCTCGCTGTAGCTGTCGGTGTACTGCATGGCAACCTCGGCCATCGAGGTATCGCGGCTGCCCTCCATGTAGATCACATTCTCGTGCAGCGGCGTCTTCGTGCGGTTGAGGTGCTCGACAAACTGGCGGATACCGCCTCATAGTGCATAACCTCCTCGACCGGCTCATCGTCGCGCTCATCGCGCAGCGTGATTTTCAGACCTGCGTTGAGGAACGCCTGCTCGCGCAGACGCTTTTCGAGCACATCGTACTCGTAGATGGTCGTCTCAAGATCTCCGGGTCCGCATGGAAACGAATAGTCGTGCCGGTTTCGCTCTCGCACGGCGTATCGCGCATCTTGACGGTCGTTACACCGCGCTCAAAGCGCATGTAGTGCTTGGTATGGCCGTCGCGGACCTCGGCCTCCAGCCAGTCGGACAGCGCGTTTACGACCGATGAACCAACGCCGTGCAGACCGCCGGATACCTTGTAGCCGGAGCCGTCGAACTTACCGCCTGCGTGCAGGACGGTGAGCACAACCTCGAGCGTCGGAATGCCCATCTGCGGGTGAATACCGCAGGGAATGCCGCGGCCGTTGTCGGCAACGCGGATGATATCGCCCTTTTCGATCGTAACTTCGATGTGCGTGCAGTAGCCTGCGAGCGCCTCGTCGATCGAGTTATCGACGATCTCATACACCAGATGGTGCAGACCGCGTGCGAGGTAGAACCGATGTACATACCCGGGCGCTTGCGGACAGCTCTAAGCCTTCGAGCACCTGAATCTGATTTTCATCATATTTGTCGGTAACCTTCAGGTCGAGCACTTCGTCCTTGATTTCGATTTCTTCACTCATATCGTTAAATTTCCTTTCCAGAAATTGCGGGAACAAAACAAATCGCGCGTCAGCGCGCATAAAATAGAATTTCCATCGGAAATTCATAAAAAGTGGGAGTATGTATCACACTTTTTATACAAGTGCGGAGAAAAGTTTCAACCATCAGGCGGAACTTTTCGTAGCTTGGGATATGTCCGCGTATACGCGGCATATCCTTTTCGTCGAAAAATGTATTTTTCGACAAAGGCGGAGCCTACACGGCGTAACCCTTTTCAGCGCGGCGCTGAATGGCCTGCGGAGAAAGCTGCGTCAGGTACAGGGTCTCACCGCTGAGCATCATCGATGTACAGCTACGTACGTCTGAGCATCGATCGATGTACAGCTACGTACGTCTGAGCATCGATCGATGTACAGCTACGTACGTCTGAGCATTCATCGATGTCACTACGTAGTCTGAGCAGGATCGATGTACGCTTACGTACCGCTCATTCACGATAC
>ENA-OQAS01001558-OQAS01001558.1-human-gut-metagenome-genome-assembly--contig:-NODE-1558-length-10564-cov-1.802242_pt1 | contig 10564 bp, 16 predicted proteins | sample MGYA00242733_ERZ504523 | MGnify/ENA primary metagenome ERZ504523 (study PRJEB26092, sample SAMD00036239) | human gut metagenome | host: Homo sapiens | study: EMG produced TPA metagenomics assembly of...
CGTTGTGTTGCAAGAGTTTAACCTCGATCTGTTTACCGCGGAAGGTATATTTAGTGCCGGCACTGCGTTTAGAACCGAACAATACTAACTCGTCCAACGGGAAATTCCTTTCATCGAGCACACGCAGGAACTCTTGTCCTACGGCTCCGCTTGCTCCAACAATAGCTACTTTCATTTTTCTTTTGTTTTAATTTAGTTTATAAAATAGTTCTAATCTATCTATAAATGATAGAGTTGGCTGCAAATTTATAACAAATTGCTGTATGACACCGCATAAAGTGAAAACTTTTTCGTTATTTTGCAGTTAAAACCTAAAACTCACTGCGTATGGACTGGCTCAATTTCAGTTTGACACTTCCTGTAACAGACCCTACATGGATATTCCTCCTTGTACTCCTTATTATATTGTTTGCGCCCATATTGCTGAATAAATTGCGTATACCGCACATCATCGGTATGATTCTGGCGGGATTGGTGATTGGCGAGCATGGCTTCAATATCTTGGTGCGCGACAGCAGTTTCGAGTTGTTCGGCAAGGTCGGACTTATTATATCATGTTCCTGGCAGGGTTGGAAATGAATATGGGCGATTTCAAGAAGAATCGCGGAAAGGCTGTGATGCTGGGATTGCTGGCTTTCGTCATTCCGATAGGCATAGGCTTGGTTACCAATATGATGTTGCTGAAGTATAGTCTCGTGACGTCCATATTGCTGGCAAGTATGTATGCCTCGCACACGCTGGTGGCTTACCCGATTGTAATTCGTTATGGTGTGTCCCGTCATCGCAGTGTAAGTATTGCTGTGGGCGGTACGGCTGTGACGGATACGCTTACATTGCTGGTGCTGGCAGTGGTAGGCGGTCTGTTTAAAGGGGAGTCCGGCGGACTGTTCTGGCTGTGGCTGGTGGTTAAGGTCATATTCCTCGGAGCGCTGATTATGTATTCGTTCCCACGCATCGGACGCTGGTTCTTCCGCCGCTATGATGATAACGTGATGCAATTTATTTTCGTGCTTGCCATGGTTTTTCTGGGAGCGGGTTTAATGGAGTTCGTGGGAATGGAAGGCATCTTGGGAGCATTCTTGGCAGGGCTGGTTTTGAACCGCCTCATACCGCATGTATCACCGTTGATGAATCATCTGGAGTTTGTCGGTAACGCTCTGTTCATACCTTATTTCCTGATAGGGGTGGGCATGCTGATTGATATTCATGTCATCTTCGGGCAGGGAGACGCTTTGAAGGTGGCTGCCGTTATGATTGTTGTGGCGCTGGTGGGCAAGTGGATCGCTTCCTGGCTGACGCAGAAAATTTATAAAATGGCTCCCATAGAGCGTGAGCTGATGTTTGGCTTGAGCAATGCACAAGCAGCAGCTACGCTGCGGCGGTATTGGTGGGTTATAATATCATCTTGCCGAACGGTGAGCGTTTGTTGAATGAGGATGTGCTGAACGGTACGGTATTGCTGATTCTTGTGACATGTGTGGTGAGCTCCTTTATTACGGAAAGGGCCGCACGCAAGATTGCCATGTGCGAGGCGCATCTGGAAGAGGAGCGTACGGTTGAGGCGGAAAGGATTCTTATTCCGGTGGCGAATCCGGATACGATTGAATATCTGATGAACCTGTCCTTGTTGATACGTGATACCAAACAGAAAGATAATCTGTTGGCTTTGAACGTAATCAATGACAACAATACTTCCGAGGGTTTGGAGCTTCGCGGTAAAAGGTATTTGGAGAAGGCAGCCATGATTACGGCTTCTGCCGATGTGCCGTTGCGCCAGATTACACGGTATGACTTGAATATTGCTTCGGGTATTATCCATACGGCGAAAGAATATGAGGTGACCGATGTGATTATCGGTTTGCACCGTAAGGTCAATATTGTAGACTCTTTCTTCGGTATGCTTGCCGAGAACCTGTTGAAAGGACTGCATCGCGAAGTTATGATTGCCAAATTCCTGATTCCGATTAATACGATACGGCGAATCATCATAGCCGTTCCTCCCAAGGCGGAATACGAAGCAGGCTTTCAGAAGTGGGTGGAGCATTTTTGCCGGATGGGCGGTACGTTGGGCTGCCGGGTACATTTCTTTGCAAACGAGGAAACAACTGTACAGTTGCAGGCATTGGTGAAGAAAAAGTATGGACAGACCTTGACGGATTTCTCTCGTCTGGATGATTGGGGGGACTTGCTGATATTGACCGGACAAGTGAATTACGACCATTTGCTGGTAGTGATAAGCGCGCGTAGGGGTTCTATCTCCTACGACAGTTCTTTCGAGAAACTTCCGGCGCAGTTGAGCAAATATTTTTCCAATAATAGTTTGATTGTACTTTATCCCGACCAGTTGGGCGAACCCCAGGATGCCGTCTCTTTCTCTAATCCGCGAAATGAGGCGCAGCATTACGAGAAGGTAGGAAAGTGGGTTTATAAATGGTTTAAGGAAGATTAGTAAGCGATTAGTGATTAATGATTAGTGGTTGGCGATGATGGAGGATTGGAAACAGAGAACCCGGCTTTTGCTGGGAGAGGAGAAAATGGAAAGGCTGCAACAGGCGCATGTGCTGGTTGTAGGTCTTGGTGGAGTAGGCGCTTATGCAGCCGAAATGATATGCCGTGCAGGTGTGGGGCGGATGACGATTGTGGATGCGGACACGGTGCAACCTACCAATATAAATCGTCAACTGCCTGCTTTGCATTCCACTATGGGGAGGGAGAAGGCGGAGGTTTTGGCGGCACGTTTCAAAGATATCAATCCGGACATACAGTTGACGGTGCTGCCGGTATTTCTGAAAGACGATAATATACCCGAACTGCTTGATGCCGCCCGATATGATTTTATAGTGGATGCCATTGATACACTTGCTCCCAAATGCTATTTGATAGCGGAAGCACTGAAACGGCATATTAAGATTGTGTCGAGTATGGGGGCGGGCGCAAAGAGTGATATTACGCAGATACGTTTTGCCGATATATGGGATACCTATCATTGCGGATTGAGTAAGGCGGTGAGGAAACGTTTGCAGAAGTTAGGGATTAAACGTAAACTTCCGGTTGTATTCAGTACCGAGCAAGCCGACCCTAAGGCAGTGCTGTTGACGGAAGATGAACAGAATAAAAAGTCCACTTGCGGAACTGTAAGCTATATGCCGGCTGTATTCGGCTGTTACCTTGCGGAATACGTCATTAAGAGGTTGTAATAGGGCTATCAAACAGTTAGAACGTACCTATGTGTTAAAGATAAAATGTGTCATGACCGTAAGGAATAAACAGTAACTAAAACAATGATACGATTAGAAGGAATAACGAAGAGTTTCGGCAGTTTGCAGGTGTTGCGGGGCATCGACCTGGAGATAAAAAAAGGGGAGGTTGTCAGTATTGTCGGTCCCAGCGGTGCGGGCAAGACCACTTTGTTGCAGATTATGGGAACTTTGGACATGCCCGATAGCGGTTCGGTAACGATTGACGGTACATTGGTGAATTGCCTGAAGGAGAAAGAACTCTCCGCCTTCCGTAATAAGCATATAGCTTTGTCTTTCAGTTCCATCAGTTGTTGCCGGAATTTACGGCTTTGGAGAATGTAATGATACCGGCTTTCATTGCCGGAATGGGACAGCAGGAAGCCAGAGCGGCGGCTGCCGAAATATTGGACTTCATGGGATTGGCGGAACGCGCTTTGCACAAGCCCAATGAGTTGTCCGGTGGCGAGAAGCAAAGGGTTGCCGTTGCCCGTGCGCTCATCAATCATCCTGCGGTGGTGTTGGCGGATGAGCCGTCCGGAAGTTTGGATACGCATAATAAGGAAGAACTGCACCAACTGTTCTTTGATTTGCGTAACCGTTTGGGCCAGACATTTGTAATTGTGACGCATGATGAGGGATTGGCACAAATCACCGACCGTACCATTCATCTGAAAGACGGTGAGGTTTGTAAGGAATAGCTGTCTGTCTCTTCATTATTCAAAACAAACATAGTGGCTAAGCCGCTCCAAATCGCTTTCGGTAAATTCTTCGTAGAGGGCAAATGGTTTGAGGTTGTGGAGCGTTCCTTTCTTTTTACGGTATTCCACAATGGCTTTTGCCTGGTAAAAGTTTATATAAGGATGGTTGCGAAGGCGCTCTATGCCGATCCGGTTCAGATTGATGCGCCGGATTTCAGAAGGCGTAACGGTGAACCATGCTTGCAGTTGGCGATAATCCAAATAAATCTCCTGCAATTGCTCTATTCGGTAGAAGCCGCCTAAACGTTGCCGATAGTTCACTATCGACCGGGCTATGCCGCTGCCTACGCCGGGAACTTTCTTCAATTCAGTGGTATCTGCATGGTTTAAGTTAAGCACGGTGCCTGCCGGATATTTATAAATACTGTCTTTGGGTGTCTGCTGAAGAGTGAGTAGAGAGGTCGCCTTTCTTATAGTGTCTTCTGCCGTAAAATAGATGTAGGGAGAGAGCGTTTGGTACTGTTCTTCTGTCAATCCATATACTTTTTTGAAATCTTCGGCCTTACGGAACTTTCCCCCTTTGCTTCGATAACGTAAGATGTTCTTTGCCATCCATGCAGGAAGACCTAAGCGGCAGAAGGTGACGGAGTCCGTACGGTTAGGGTCGAAGGAGCTAATACAACTGTTCTCTTTTTATATCTCTCCGATTTTTTGAAACGGCTGTTCTCGTTTTTTCTTGTTCCCGCACAGACTGATAAGTTGTCGTATTCTTTCAAGGCGGCAGCTGTATCCTGGATTCTTCTTCAGAAGTTGCCTGCTGTTTTGCCGGAAAGAATAAATATACCCGGAGAGAAAGATGAGGACTATCCCAATGATGAGAACAAGGATACCTCGCCTTTCTCCCCGGGAGAAGTATAAGAAGTCTTTAAACGGATTCTTCATTACTGTTTATTTGAAGAAGCCCAATTCGTTGATGAAAATAAGTCCGATTCCTATTGGGGCGATATATTTCAGAATGAAGATTAGTAATCTGTATATATGTATATTTAAAGTTCCGTTATTGCTGACTTCTTCCCATACAATCTTTTTATCCAGATACCATCCGGTGAAGATAGAGATAAAGAACCCGCCTAAGGGCAACATGATTTTAGCGGTGACGAAGTCGAATAAATCGAACAGGTTAAGGCCGAAAATCGTGTAATTCTTTCCTACGCCCAATGACAGCGAACATAACACTCCCAGCACAATACAGCCGGCGGTAACCAGTTTGGCTGCTTTTCCTCGTGTAAACTTGAACTCCTCATGCAGATATGCTGTTACCACTTCGTGCAAGGAAATGGTTGAAGTCAATGCCGCCAGCGCCAGCAAAACGTAGAACATGATGGATAAGGCGATTGCCAGCCAGGGTATGTTGCCGAATGCCTGTTGAAATACGTTGGGTAAGGTGATGAACAATAAACTCGGTCCTGCATCCGGCTGGATGCAACGGAAAACGCTGCAGGAAGATAATGAATCCGGCAAGAATGGCGACAAACGTATCAATCCCTGCCACATTGAGTGCTGTTTTAGGCAGGTTGGTGTCATTTCTGAAATAAGAAGCGTATGTGCAAAGACATCCCATACCGAGGCTGAGTGAAAAGAATGCCTGTCCCATTGCACCTAAGAAAACATTACCGTCCACTTTGCTGAAGTCGGGTTTCAGCAGGAATTCGATACCCGCACTTGCACCGGGTAGTGATACGGAACAAATGGCAAGCACTACCAGCAGGATAAACAACATGGGCATCATTATCTTGGCTGATTTTTCAATACCCTTTTCCACTCCTTTTATGATGATGAAGTGAGTGGCTAACAAGAATACCACCAACCAGATAACAGGACGCCACGGATTGCTGACAAAGCCGTTGAAGGAAGCGATGAACTCTGCGGCGGACTTGCCGGCAAAACTGTTGGTTGCGGCTTCTCCTATAAACTCCAAGGTCCAACCCGCTACTACCGAGTAGTAGCCCAAAATAAGGAATCCGGCTAATACACCCATTCGTCCCACCCAACGCCAATGGTTCCCGGAGCCAGCTTTTGATACGCTCCGGCAGTGTTGGCACGTGAACGGCGTCCGATAAGAAATTCGGCTATCATGATAGGAATACCTAATATAAGTACACATACCAGATAAATCAGTATGAAGGCTGCGCCGCCATGATTGCCTGTTTCAAAAGGGAATCTCCAGATATTACCCAGGCCAACTGCAGAACCGGCTGAAGCAAGTATCACTCCCAATTTGCTTCCAAAGTTGGCTCTTTCATTTCTTGTCATAAAACGTGGATTTTTCTTACAATTCGTTATTAATTGCTCTTAAAACGCACAAATATAGAAAATGTTCCATACTTTTGCACACAGATTGTTCATAATTTGAGATATGCTATATTATATTAAGAAATATCCGGTATCGCTGGTGATAATACTTGCTGTAATTTATCTGTCGTTTTTTAAACCGCCCACTACCGATCTGGGCACTATCCCTAACCTTGACAAGGTGGTGCATATCTGTATGTATTTCGGCATGTCCGGTATGTTGTGGCTGGAGTTCTTGCGGGCGCATCGGAGAGACCGTACGCCTATGTGGCACGCATGGGTAGGAGCATTTGTCTGTCCGGTATTGTTCAGTGGAGCGGTAGAATTGTTACAGGCATTTTGTACTACCTACGTGGCGGTGATTGGCTGGATTTTGCAGCCAATACCACGGGAGCTGTCCTGGCGTCATTGGTGGCTTGTTTCGTGCTGAAACCAAGAGTGATGCGTAAATCTACAGATTAGAGATAATCGACTACCGTATTCAGCTTTATTCCGTTCGAGCCTTTTATCAGGATTGTCTTTCCGCAGGGTTTGTTCTTTTGGAGCGCGGCTATTAGAGCCGGAGCATCGGGATAAGTGGTATATGTGTGGCGGGTTGCTGCAAATAATTCGCCTACCAATATTACATCCTCAAAGCCATATTCTTCCAGATAGTCCACTATTCTCTGGTGCTCTTCGGCACTGTCTTTTCCCAATTCGCGCATATCTCCCAATATCAGCATTTTTTTCTCGGCTTGCATGTTGCGGAAATTTCCGATGGCTGCCAGCATGCTTGTGGGATTGGCGTTGTAGGCATCGATAATCAGGGTGTTGCCGGCCGTTTTTTTCAGTTGCGAACGGTTGTTCCGGGGTTCATATTCATTCAGGGCTTTGTCTATCTTCTCTGCTTCTACTCCGAAGAAATGTCCGATAGTGACGGCTGCCAGAGCATTGGGAAAGTTATATTCGCCAATCAGTCGGGTATGCACTTGGTGAAATTCTCCTTCTTTTCCGGCTCTCCACTCAAAAGCGAGGTAGGGGGAATTGCCGGTAACGTGGCCGTTGATATACAGACTGTTTTCTTCTCCGTAGGTTATCGGATTCAGTCCCCGGGCTATTTCCCTGAGGTAAGGATTGTCCTGATGAAGGAAGATGGTGGAGTTTCCCTGCCGGCGCAGATAGTCGTACAGTTCGCCTTTGGTCCGGATAACGCCTTCGAAAGAACCGAAGCCTTCCAAATGAGCCTTTCCTACATTGGTGATAATCCCATAATCGGGTTCGGCTATTTCCACCAGTTCCTTGATGTCGCCGGGGTGGCTGGCTCCCATTTCCACTACGCCGAGCTCATGCTCTGTTGTCAGGCGCAACAAGGTGAGCGGTACACCGATCGGATTATTCAGATTTCCCAGTGTGTACAGTACATTGTACTTTTGGGACAATACAGCGGATATAAGCTCCTTGGTCGTTGTTTTTCCATTGGTTCCTGTAATGCCGATGATGCGCGTACCAGTTGCGGCGGTGATAATTGGCAAGCTGTTGCAAGGTGTGCAGGCAGTTATCCACTAATATATAACGTGTATCTCCGGCAGGAGCATAGGCGGCTTCGTCTACAACGGCGTAGGCGCTGCCTGCTTCCAATGCTTTGGCGGCAAAGACGTTGCCGTTGAACGTATCGCCTTTCAAGGCGATAAACAGTGAGCCCTCGGGGCAGTTGCGGCTGTCGGTGGTTATGCCGGTGCAGCCGAGAAATATCTGATAAAGAGCGGTTATATCCATATCTTTCTCCTTCGGGGAGTTTTGCAGTTCGTAATAAAATTGATATTTTGCGAACAAAGATACCTTATTTTTCAGACTTGGTGTACCAACAATGGCTTTTTTGTTTACATTTGCAGATATATAAATCAAAAAAAAAAACGCTGCCATGAAGTTCTGCAATCCAAATATATAAACGTCAACGGTTCGCTGTTGGACCTTTCTTCTCCCTGCGTCATGGGAATTCTCAATGTCACCCCCGATTCTTTTTTATGCCGGTAGCCGCATGCAGACGGAAGCCGACATAACAAGCCGCATAGGGCAGATTGTGGCGGAAGGAGCTGCTATCATCGATGTGGGCGCTTACTCTTCGCGTTCCAATGCGGAGAATGTGTCGTCTGCGGAAGAGATGGAACGCTTGCGCATGGGGTTGGGTATTCTGAGGAAAGTACAGCCCGATGCGATTGTTTCGGTAGATACCTTTAGGGCGGATGTGGCGAGAATGTGTGTCGAGGAATACGGTGTGGCAATTATCAATGATATAGCTGCCGGAGAAATGGATGATGATATGTTCCGTACGGTTGCCGATCTGAATGTTCCTTATATCATGATGCACATGCAGGGTACACCGCAAAATATGCAACAGCATCCCCATTATGATAATTTGCTGAAAGAGGTGTTTATGTACTTTGCCCGTAAGGTGCAGCAATTACGCGATTTAGGTGTAAAGGATATCATATTGGACCCCGGGTTCGGCTTTGGAAAGACCATTGAGCATAATTATGAATTGTTGGCTCATCTGGAGGAATTTCGCGTTTTTGAACTTCCCTTGCTGGTTGGCGTTTCCCGTAAATCTATGATTTATCGTTTGTTGGGAACTACTCCGCAGGAAGCGTTGAACGGTACAACCGTATTGGATACCATCTGTCTGTTGAAAGGGGCTGATATACTTCGTGTGCACGATGTGCGCGAGGCAGTGGAAACGGTGAAAATCGTGGAAGCCATGAATGCGGCCCGTTCTGCGTTAATCGCTAATAATTAACCATTAATCACTTGCGACCGTGTTTTTTGAATTTGGCATAAAAGATTTTATAGATATCCTGCTGGTAGCTTTCCTGCTTTACTATACATATAAGCTGATGAAAGCTTCCGGATCTATCAATGTGTTTACGGGTATACTGGTGTTTATCCTGATTTGGCTGGTGGTTTCTCAGGTGCTGGAGATGAAACTGTTAGGGTCTATTTTTGATAAATTGGTCAGTGTGGGTGTGTTGGCACTTATCGTCTTGTTTCAGGATGAAATACGGCGGTTTTTGCTTACGCTCGGTTCGCATCAGCATGCCAGTGCGTTGGTGCGCTTCTTTACGGGAAACAAGAAAGAAGGTATGGAACACGATGAAATTATGCCTGTTGTAATGGCTTGTATCAGTATGGGCAAGCAGAAGTCGGTGCATTGATTGTGGTGGAACATAATATGCCGTTGGACGATGTGGTGCGTACAGGGAGATTATCACGCCGATATAAACCAGCGCTGATAGAAAATATCTTTTTCAAGAACAGCCCGTTGCACGACGGAGCTATGGTTATCAGCAAGAAACGCATTAAGGCGGCAGGATGTATCCTGCCCGTGTCGCATAATCTGGATATTCCGAAAGAATTGGGCTTGCGGCATCGTGCGGCGATGGGAATATCTCAGGTGTCGGATGCCCATGCGATCATTGTATCGGAAGAAACAGGCTCTATTTCGGTAGCCTACAAAGGGCAGTTTTATCTGCGCTTGAGTGCCGAGGAATTGGAGAGTCTTTTGACAAAAGAAATTTAGATGCGGCATTAGTAGGCTGAGGCGCATTGGTTGTTCGGTAATCAAAGGTAGCTATTCTTTCTGTATTCCCTCGTTATATTGAGGATAAGCGACCTGTAATTTATAACTTATAACAAATTTATATGGATAGGCGAAAACTTCTTGCGAACCGGCGGAATGGCCGTTCTTGGTTCACTGGCTATGCCTTCGCTGGCTATGCCCGGGTCTGTGCGCGGAGCATTGGGCGGTGCGGACTCTAAGTCTGCCGTTGCTGCCGCTGCCAATCATTTTGGTGTGACGGAAGCGGATTTAAAGAAGTAATGGCTGTTGCTTTGGAAAAGGGCGGCGATTATGCGGACCTTTACTTCGAACACACTTTCAATAATAGTGTGAGTTTAATGGACGGTAAGGTGAATAACTGCGGCTCCAATATCGATTTCGGTATGGGAGTGCGTGTGCTTTCCGGAGACCAAAGTGGCTATGCTATGTAGAAGGCGTTACCTTGGAAGAAATGTTGCGTGCCGCCCGTACTGCTGCCCGTATTGCATCTTCGGGCAGGGCAGGCAAACCTGTGGGGCTGACGGAGAAAACCATAGCCCGGAGCCGCTATGCCGTGGCTACTCCCTGGGAAGATGTGGGCGTAAAGGAGAAGATTCCCTATTTGGAGAAACTGAATGAGAAAATATTCTCTTTGGACAACCGTGTGCGAAAGGTACAGGCCTATTTGCAGGACAGCACTTCGC
>ENA-OQAS01001559-OQAS01001559.1-human-gut-metagenome-genome-assembly--contig:-NODE-1559-length-10558-cov-2.500527_pt1 | contig 10558 bp, 15 predicted proteins | sample MGYA00242733_ERZ504523 | MGnify/ENA primary metagenome ERZ504523 (study PRJEB26092, sample SAMD00036239) | human gut metagenome | host: Homo sapiens | study: EMG produced TPA metagenomics assembly of...
ATCGCGCCTTGGAACAGTGTCGTCAGGTTCGAGTACGGGGACGCCGCGGCTTGTCAAAAACTCACATAACGTGGCAAAGAACTCGTATGATGCAGTTAAAACTCGCATGACGTTACTAAGGGCTCGCATGGTACGGTAAAGAATTCGCAAAATGCGGTTCAGAATTCACATGAGGTAATCAATAACTCGCACAAGGCACGCAGTGAACATGGCGTGCTCAAAAACTCGCACGAGGCAGGCAACGAACATGCCATGCCTGAAGCAGAGAAAGCGCGCGAATCCAAAGATCCCTCGACCATCAAACGTAAAGGTTTTTCTGGCGTCAAGCGCAAGAGCTCTTCTGCTAAACGTAAGGGGCTTTCACGTCGCTTTCTTATTGGATCGCTGGTAGTTATCGTGCTGCTAGCTATTGGTACGGGGCTTTTAGCATGGATCAGTGGTTGCGCTACGACGACAATGCTGATATTCAAGGGACCTGGGTAATAGATGGCACCAGCCAAACTATTACTATTACCGATACCGATATCGTAATGACTGCAGATGTTTCGTATCCTTATACGCTTGATACCTTCCAAAAAACTATTTCTTTTTCGTTCAAGCAGTACAACGGTTCAGGGTCTTATGCTTTTTCACCTGAGCGAACTACGCTTGTCATCACCGAAACCGATGCCGATACGGGAGAAAACGTATCAACTAATTGGTGAAGCAATGACAAATTCTTGCCGCGCATCGTCAGAAAACTTTGCTTCAGGAGGCTTAGCTTCGTCAGGAAACCGAAGTACCACCTCGATATCAAAGGATTCGCCTGCCTGTGATGCCGAATCGGTGTCGGAACACCCTCTCGTGATAGAGCATATACAAGTTCGTCCCGATCGAATGGAAGTGACCATCAGGGTACGCAGTGAACAATTTGCCTACACGAATAACCGAATAATCGAAGAGGTTTTAAGCCATTTTCCTTCGTTGGGAATGCATGCTTGTCGCAATCACAAAGGGCGCTTATTTGCTGACGTAATGAATCATACTTCAATTCCGCATCTGCTCGAGCATATGGTTGTTGATGGGCAGACGCGTCGAGCACAGAAAGAAGATCGTATTTTTACCGGGACAACTCAATGGAGCCGAGAAGATCCACTCGTGGCCTTAGTGGCTTTTTCCTATGAAGATGATCTGGTGGCATTGGAAGTACTCAATCAGTGCGTTGCCTTACTTAACGCTATTCTTCTTGCGAGTATTGGAGTGAGCACCACAATAAACGGACGCAACAATGACAATTCTGTCCACCTCTAACAACTGAAAGGTGAAATAAATGAACATTGCAGTTCTTGCTGATAGCCAAAATCATTCAAAAGAGGCTGAAGCGATCAGGGAGGCTTTAAAAAAAGGCGATCATACCGTCGAAATCTATGACGTTAATCAACAAATAATGGCAACGTTGAAGGCGAAACGTCCCGACTTGTGCTGCATTGCTGCAGGCACCGAAGTTGATACAGGGGCGTTGCAGGAAATGCTTGAATTGTTGCAAATTCCTTATTTGGGATCAGGATCTGAGTCTTGCCGCATTAGCGCTGACGAGAAGATAAGTATGTTTTCGCTACTTCGGTATGTCGAAGCAGCAGAGGAAGAGCTTGCGGTCGAGCCACTTGTGGGCTTTAAGTTTTCGGCGAACTCATCGCATCAGAGCTGGACACCGTTGTCCAGGTATGTGAAGAACGTATTCCTGGGGGATATCCTTATGAGGTGCGCTCCTTAGCTCTTGAAAAAACGGCAACTACTACGGTTCAAGATAGCAAAGAGTTTAAAGATGCTCTTAAAGCATGCGAAAAAACTGGCTGCTTAGTGCGCCAATGTTGAAGGAATTCGCGTGAGTGTTGCGGTGTTAGGGACGGGCTGGGATGCTCATGTGTTGCCTCCTATCGACGAAACAAAAAACGCTCCTGTTTCTTTGGTTGCTCTTTCATCAAGTGACGAAGTTGCTCAAGCGATTCGTTCAGAAATTGAACGGTGTGCTTTTGAGGTATGTTTGGCGCTTGGCTTACGCGATTTTGCCTTAGTAAGACTTGTTTGGGATGGTGCCAGGTGCGTATGGCGGAAGTTGAAACGCTGCCTTCTTTTGCTGAGGGCTCGGCATTTGAGGTAGCATGCAAAACCGCTGGTCTTTCGATTGAAGGGGTATTAAACCATCTGGTAGAACTGTAGGTATTGCGTATCTGTTTGGAAACAAGTAGAGCTCCCCGAGGTTTCTCGGGGTAAGCAGCAGGGCATGCACGTATAATAAAGACATTAGATATCGTACCTATGATGTCGGAAGGGTGTTCAAGATGGGTAAATTTACTACGTTTTTAATCGGCGGCATTGTTGGTGCAGCTGCTGGTCTTTGCTTTCACCTCGTACGGGTGCAGAAAATCGCGCCAAAGTTTCTGAGGCTATCAACGAAAAGGTAAATCTTGAAGTTCCTGCTGGAGTTCAGGAAAAAGCTGGTCAGTTTGTTGAGGCAGCTGCTTCTACTTCGCAAAAAGTTATCAATACCGTGGTAGACAACGGTTCTGATGCTTACAAGAATGTTGTTTCTCGCGTTAATCAGAATCCTACCGTTCAGGCATTTAACGATAACGGGGACGAACTTCGTCAGAAGATCGACGCTGCCCGTGAGCGTATTGCGACCCAGGTTGCAAAGAACGCAGAAGCTGCTCGTGATGCTGCAGTAGATAAAATTCCTGTGGCAATTGATGCTGCTCAGGGTGCTGCTCAGAATGCAAAAGTTGCAGCACAAAATGCTAGCCAGGTAGTATCAGGCGCTGCCCAGACTGCAGGTGCCGCAGTAGCGGGTGCAGCACAAAATGCGGGACAGTTGTTGCGGGTGCCGCTAATACGGCAAAAGACGCGTGGCAGGAGCAGCATCAAGCGTTACGGCAAAAATTAACCCTTCCGGTGAAAAGAAAGATGCCGAATAAGTAAATAAAAGCAACAAATCGAACACATTTGGCACGTAAGCTTTAGGAGTGTGCTTGAATTATTATCGGTTCGACTCGTATGGTGGCGGCTTATTAGTCGCCACTTCTTGTAGTGGGATAAAAATAGCTAACGTGGTGGGCAGGACAAACTGATGAAAAAGAGCGAATATCTTATTAGTGAATTAAGAGGTGCGCCAGTTTATACCGTAGGTAAAAAGACGAAACGCATTGGTAAGGTTCATTCCTTTATTTTTCATCCGCACAAGCGCCGTGTCGTAGGTTTTACGGTGAAGCGTCCCGATATTGCATTAATGATGCATAGACCCGATCTTTTTGTTGCTTTTGATGGCTTCGACATTCAAGAAGGAACCATTGTTATCGATGAATCTAAGGGAACCACTGGTTCGGCTGCATGCAAGCGTCTTGGGGTTTCTTGGAACGAATGCGTTATCTGGCAAGGTCTCCCTTTGATGAGTGAGGAAGGGAAGCGTTGTGGCTTAGTAGGCGATGTTCGCTTCAGCACAGAAGACGGGTCAGTTAAGTCGCTCTTTATTGATAAAGGAGCTTCTGCCGGAGCTCTTCTCGGTGCCACGGAGATTCCAGCTGGCTACATCAAGGGTTTTAAGCTTGGCGTGGGAGATAAGCTTACGGCAGCGAATGAGGAAGATTTTTTGCAAGGCGCGATCATTCTTTCCGATGAAGCACTTGCAATTCAAGCACAAGGTGGCTTAGCAGAGCGCGCTGGTAAGGCAAGTGCGGTGGTTAGCCATAAAGCATCACAGGCATTCGAAAAAGCCAAACCTGTTGCTTCGGATGTCGCCCAAAAGACCGGCGATGCAGTAAATAAAGGTGCCTATGCGGTGGGCAAACAGCTTTCAAAAACCAAAGGTATGTTTGCCGCTTTTAAAGAAGAATACAACCGTGCTCGCCATGGCGAAGATACTGAGGAAAAATGAACAATTTAGACAAAAACAACGTTCAAACAAAAGATGTTCACTGCGAAGACGCTAGACAGCCAAAGGATCCCAAAAATGAAGAATCCAAAAAAGAAGAATCGAGCTACGTATCTCTTTTTGGCCACAAGGTAGGAACTGCTGATCTGTTCAAGTTACTGGGACTGCTGGCTTTTATTGGGATTACAGCGGGAATCGTCATCGCTCTGTGGCCTAGTCTTTCGCAGATTTTCGAGCCTAATGGGACGGATCGAGTAATAGAGAGCATACAGAGTCAAGGAGCTTTCGGGGTCCTTATGTTGCTAGGATTGCAATTCTTGCAAGTGGTTGTGGCATTCATTCCGGGAGAGGTAGTTCAAGTTGCTGCGGGAATGTTATATGGTCCATGGCTTGGTTCGCTGATTATTTTGTTTGGTTGTGTCATTTCGAGCGCTGTTATTTATGTGATCGTTCATAGACTGGGTGCGCCGTTTGTTCGCGATATGGTTAGCAAGGAGCACTTAGAAAAGTTTTATGAATTTGAAAAGTCAGGCAAACTCAATGTCGTGGTCTTTATTTTGTTTCTTATTCCCGCAATGCCCAAGGATGTGTTTACCTATTTAGTTCCCTTGACCAATATGCGTATGCGTACGTTTTTGATCTTGGCGACCATTGGTCGAATTCCGGGCGTATTGGTATCGACCTACGCTGCTGCGGGACTTGCCGAAGGGCAAGTTACCACAAGCCTTATTATCTTTGGCGTTGCGGCAGCAATTGCTTTAGTGTGTTTGATTTTTCGTAATCGCATCATGCGGGTGCTGGGCACAGCGAAAGCATTTCGTGAACGCGATAAAGAGCGAAAAGATCAGAGCGAACGTAGATAAGGAGTACTAACGGGGCGTTGATGAGGGGCGTCGAGGAGGGACGTTGTCATGGCGCGGTTTTCAGAGCGCAAATAAGGGGTGTGAATGAAGGACGCGGTAGCAAGAGCGTTTAAAGGACGTCATTGAACGGCGCTAATCTCAGAGTAAACGTCAATAGGTGAAGGTGCAGCCTGGTGAGCGTTAGGGGACGGAAGCGGGCGTCGAAGTAAATGTGTTTTGCCTTACGGCAATATGAACAATAAAAAACAGAGGGCTTACATGGAGGTAGTTGCGTTACGGAAGCATAACGGAACCTCGTTCTAAAGAGTCAAGAAGCTATTCTTAGGATGTCGAAATTATCAACATATTGAAGTGAGGCGTTGCATTATGACTCAAAAACAGAACGACCCTCAAAACAATAAACAGGAAGAGACCGTGAAAGATCAACAAGAGACTTTTCAAGAAACAGACGAACAAAAAAATGCTTCAGTGCCCCTAGAGGCAGACTGCCAGAGTGAGACAAGCAGGCAGGGTGAGGCAAGCAAGCAGGGTGAGGCAAGCCTGCAGGGAAAGAAAAGCCAGCAGGATGAGACAAGCCAGCAGGGCTTTTCGGCTGAGCAAAAAGAAGAAAGTTCAAGTTGTTCTTCTTGCGACTCCAATGAGAAACAGCGTGCAGAGATTGGAGATGCGGTGAGAGACGAAGCGCTTTCTGCCGCGGAAAAAGGCCTGGAAGCAGCGCGTGCTGCCCTTGAAGCAGCAGAAAGAAAACTCGCTGAAGCTCAGCAAGCCGCCTACGGTTACAGCACGGTGGCGCAAAGTTCGTCACAAGATGCGCAAGGAGCAAGCCAGTCACCTTCTGACGCACAGCAGCCTTTTGCTGCAAGCGAGTATGCGCCTCCTCAAGGTATACCGCAGCAGCCAGCAACTCAGCCGTTTGCCAATGCAGCTAACTCGGGCGAAGGATTTTCGGGGCAAACGGCTCAGGGGCAGTATGCTCAGCCAGCTGGTCAGCAAATTCCGGTTGGGCAGCAGGATTCTTATCAAGCTCCCTATCAGCAGGCAGGGGAGTATTCGTACCAGCAGCCAGGTGCTGCTCCTTACCAGCAAGATTCATATCAGGAAGTACAGAATCAGCAATCGTCATATCAACAAGCGCAACAGACGCAAGATCAGCAGATTCCAAACCAGCAGTCGCATAGCCAGCAAGCACCGTACCAGCAACCAGGCTATTCTCAGGCGCAACAGAGTGCTTCTTCATATCAGTATTCGCAACAACCTCCGGTGCAACCTCACTATGCTCCACCCGTCGCTTCACGAGACCATGTTGCTGCAGGTCTTCTCGCAATTTTTCTTGGATTTTTGGGCATTCATAAGTTTTATTTGGGTTACAACACGCAAGGCTTCATTATGTTGTCCATCGCGCTGATTGGTGGATTGCTATCCTTTGGGCTTGTGATGGGAGTTGTTTGGATTATCGGTGTTGTGGAAGGTATAGTTTATCTCACAAAGTCACAAAGCGAGTTTGAACGACTTTATATATATAACAAGAGAGAATGGTTTTAAGCATCAAAGGGCCTCGCATCGAGGCCCTTACGCTATAATGACTTGTGTTCGTGCATATGTATGCCAATAAGGAGGAAGATTATGCCCACCATTACTCGTGATCAGGTAAAGGTTCCTATGGACGTAATGCCTGAAGCGCGCGAAACGTACATTGATAACTACATGAAAGCAACCCGTGGTACGGGTCGTCTGATGCTCTTCGCATGCGACCAGAAGATCGAACATCTGAACAAGGACTTCTATGGTGAAGGCATTGATATTTCTGACGCAGAGCCAGAGCATCTGTTCCGCATTGGCTCTCAGGGCACCATTGGTGTTCTTGCTGGCCAGCGTGGCTTGATTGCTCAGTATGCAGCAGACTATCCAGAGATTAACTATCTGGTAAAGATGAATTCCAAGACTAACTTGGTAAAGGGCTCTCAGGATGATCCTTACAGCCCTCAGCTCTATGATTTGGAAGCAGTATTGGCAATGCGTGAGGCTGGCGTCAACATCGTTGGTCTTGGCTACACCATTTATCTGGGTTCCGAATATGAGTCAACTATGATGGCTGAAGCAGGTGAGCTTATTGCAGAGGCTCACGCAGCTGGTTTGATTGTTGTTCTGTGGATTTATCCTCGTGGTAAGGCTGTTACCGACGAGAAGGATCCAGATCTGATTGCTGGTGCTGCTGGTGTTGCACTGTGCTTGGGTGCAGACTTCGTAAAGGTTAACCCACCTCATGATGTTGAGGGTCAGACTTCTGCTGAAAGCTTGAAGATTGCGTCTATGGCTGCTGGTCGCACTGGTTTGGTATGCGCTGGTGGTTCCAAGGCAGACGCAAACGTATTCCTCACGCAGCTGCATGACCAGATTCACATTGGTGGTGCTTGCGGTAATGCAACAGGCCGTAACATCCATATGCGTTCCGACGACGAAGCAATTCGTCTTTGCAATGCAATTTCTGCTATTACCTTGGGCGACTGGAGCGTTGAAGACGCAGAAGCTGTATTCCGTGGAGAAAAGGAATTCAGCCTGTAATTGCGGGTAATGGCTCATATTTAGTGCATGTAAGGGTTCGCTTCGACGAACCCTTTTTATATGCTTGAGAGAGTTTTGGGATTGAAAAATCAGAGATTTCCGGATTTGCATAACTTTGACTACCGGAATTTCATAACTAAGATTACCGGATTTACATTGCCCTGACATTATTAGTTTCGATTACAGCCGAAACTATTATCAAGAGTAGGAAAAGAATCAGATATAAACGAAGCTTTGCGCGTCGTGATGGGCAAGCCGAGTACTACCAAGTGCGCTATTCGTTAGCAAGCGAAGATGCGAAGAATCGCGAATTTGGGCACTCGAGTTGCTTTCAGGCAACTATCCAAAATACGGGTTGTCTCTAGACGAATTTCCAAGTTCACGAAACTGCATAAAGGGCTGCAACAAAATCGATTGGCTCTTGAGCGAATAATCGGAAAACTTAAATTTGTTGCGCAACAATTTACTTTCTGGTGTCTATAACTTGAAGTAACTAGGGAGGGAATCTAGTGGTCAATTGTGAGGTTAGAATGGACTAAACATATACCGCAGTTGCTAAAGTGTGTTCATTGGACAGCATTAGCTGCTGTTATGATGTAGAGATATTTCACTCATATTAAGGAGCCTCAAATGTGTAAGCGTTTTACCCCTCTTAGCCACAATGAGGCTCAGGGTATTCTTGATGCTTTTACGGAAGGTAAACCTATTCGCCTGCCGGACAAAGATATCAATGATGCAAAACACGATACGTTTCCTGGCAAGACTTCACCGGTGTTTTTGTCTGACGGCAAAGGTGGATTGGTTCTGATGGAAGCAACTTGGGGGTTTCCTGCCGCCGATGGTAAGAAGTTGATTTTCAATACACGACTTGATGCTGCTTTGCGTCATCTGGCATCAGGCGAGGGGATGTGGAGCAAGGCTATTGGTCAAGGTCGCTGCCTAGTTCCGACTCGTGCATTTTATGAGAATCATAAAACAGACAAGCGCTACAGCGATAAGTCGGGCAAGTTGGTTAAACAACAATATCGAGTTTCGCTCAATGGCACAAAGGCATTCTTTATGGCAGGTGTTTTCCAAGACGGGCGGTTTTCAATAGTCACAACAACACCCAATAGCACGATGGCATCAATTCACGACCGAATGCCGCTGGTTTTGGGGCCCGGTGAATCAAGCATTTGGCTGGGGCCGAATTTCGCCATGTTGGCTGATAGAAGTGGACTTCGTTTGCTCGCTGAACCCGACGAGGATTAGTGAGCACGCTTAAAGCCCTTTATCGACACTTTTCTTAAATTTCGCACTGAAAGAATGAATCGAAGCGAACAGCCGTCTGAAGGAGACGACATGCGACCTAGTTGCGGCATGGAGTAAAATTGCTCAATAATCTTCGTTAGAACTGGGGCTTTATGATTATTCTTCTTGCGCTTATAGCGTTGGTTTTCGTGCATATTGCCTATAAAGACATTAAGCATCGGCTGGTTTATAGGTATGACCTGTTGGCGCTTGTGGCGTTGCGTGTTATTGCGCTTGTGGTAGTTCTTGTTGGAGATTACTGTTTTGGCGTCACTTCGGTTCTTGGGCTGACAGGCGAACAGTGGGGTATTCCGTCACTTATTCTTTCAGTTGCCCTTGCGTTGATTGCATGCGCATTTGTGCAGGGTGTTGCGTATATTACGAACCGTCTGACCAATAAATATGGCGCGAAAGAGGAATCGATTGGCCTAGGCGACGTGAAACTCTATGCGGCGTGCTGTTTGTTTGTAACGGTCGATGGATTTCTGTCGTTCTTGCTTCTATCGGCGCTGTTTGGTGTGCTGTTGGCTCTGGTCTACAAGTTCGGTAAGAAACAGGCAACGTTTCCCTTCGCGCCTGCGATTGTCCTTGCATGCTTCGTGGTACTACTCGCTGAATCGCTAGGAGTTCTATAAACAAAAAAACCTGCCTCAATGAGACAGGTTTCAAATTCAACTGGTGCCAGAGGCGGGATTCGAATTAGCCTGCTCTCTGTAATCTCGAAATTATTACGTACGTAATAAAACTGCAATATCAGGACAAATTATTACGTACATGATAAAATCTCTGTAGATCGCATTATTATTGCAACATAATAATGGCGAGGTCGGTAGGTGGGGCGCTTCAGCAAAAGCGCCGCAAGATAAACCGAGTAGGGCTAGTCGGGGTGAACCGGGCCGAGCAAACTAAACCAAACCAGGTCAAACAAAGCCAAGCAGGAAACGGAGAACCATGGATATTTATGATGCCGCGGACTTCGGCAAGGTGGTTCGCACATTTCGCAAACGCAAAGGTTACACTCAGCAGGAATTGGCAGATTATTCTGGGTGTAGTCTCATGTATGTATCGAATTTAGAACGCGGCAAGGAAACTGCGGAGCTCGGTATTGCATTGCGGATATTGGCAACATTGAGCGTTGACTTAAAGGCATTCGATAGACAGCAGGTTGAAAAGTGAAGCTCCAAATAAAAGCGGAATACAAAGACGATTTTGTAGACATAGGAACTATAGAGACTCATCCTGCAGTAGGCGGGGTGTTCTCCTATGCGTATTCTTGGCTGGAGCGGCAGGGCTCGAAACCAATCTCTCTTTCGCTTCCATTGCAGCCTGAGCCATATTCCGACAGGGAGATAAAACCATACTTTGACGGTCTTCTTCCCGAAGCAGATGCGCGAGGCGTGGCGGCACGTGAACTGGGCGTTCCTTCCAAAAGTTATTTGAAATTTTTGCGCGACGAGAGTTGGGAGACATTAAGGTTGGCTCCGTTTTATGATTTGGTCTCAACTGCGGTTTACCCGGAACTGTCACGAACTATGGGGATGTATGTTGGAGAAGTAAGTAAGATCGACAAAATTGGCCGGGATAATTTTGTGGAGTTGTCGCGTGAGCTGAAGATATCTGTCAAGTTGGCTGAGGTTTGCGTAGATGAGATATGCGAGAAGGTGTCCGAGGTTCTTCGAGAGTCAGATTTTCAGAGCGAGGTAGAAGAGAAGATCGCAGATGATACCAGGAAAAGAATAGAACATATATCGAAGCGATAGCAACGTTTCCCTTCGCGCCTGCGATCGTCCTTGCATACTTCGTGGTACTACTCGCTGAATCACTAGGAGCTCTATAAAACAAAAACCTGCCTCAATGAGACAGGTTTCAAATTCAACTGGTGCCGGAGCGGGATTTGAACCGCACGTCTTCTACAACGGTTTTTGAGACCGCCGCT
>ENA-OQAS01001560-OQAS01001560.1-human-gut-metagenome-genome-assembly--contig:-NODE-1560-length-10551-cov-2.487817_pt1 | contig 10551 bp, 12 predicted proteins | sample MGYA00242733_ERZ504523 | MGnify/ENA primary metagenome ERZ504523 (study PRJEB26092, sample SAMD00036239) | human gut metagenome | host: Homo sapiens | study: EMG produced TPA metagenomics assembly of...
ATAAGGATGGCATCCAGTATGATTGCTGCAAATAGATGGAAAATTATCTGCCGGAGAACTTGCAGATATGGCGAGAGAGGTTATTAATAACAGAAGATAAAGAAAAAGATGGTGGATTCAGTCCGGTTCACCATCTTTTTGTAACTGTTGTGGAAATACCTGTATCGCAGCTGATGCATAATATGTTATAATTTACAGATAGTGTAGCTGTCCAGAAGAACTTTTATAGTTCTGTTCAATCTTTTATACTGTCAACAATTCAGCATTTTTTATGATATCTTTTATCTTTTTTTCGTCCATTTCAGCTACATCCGCGATCTGAGCAGCTGTATAACCTTTGTTGTACATTTTTATAATCATTTCCCGTTTACCCATCTCAATTCCGGTTTCAATTCCAGTCTCTTTAATTTTCTGGCTCAAATTACACATAATACTCACATCCTCTCTAGAATCCTTTTCCATTGGAATTGCATATTCATTTCCAATGATATCCAGTTTTTCGTTTGCTGTTAAATCCTGAGATAACAATGCTCCCAGTAATCTATGTAATTCATATTTCTCCTCATGCTTCGGAAGTTCTTTGGCAAGTCCGATCATTACGATATTAACCAAGTCCAGTTTGCCTTTCCATGCATGGGAATTTACAATACTATCTTTCACCAGGTGAATGTGTTCCAGACTATTTTCCGGCATATTCATACAAACCTAGATGGAATAGACTCGCTTGATATCATTATAATTTGAATTTGAAAAATCTCTTTCCTTTTGTGAGGAAATCATACGGCTTATATAAAAGATTGCCCGATTCAATATATCATACCCATTTGGTTCGTCCTTTTGGCTTCTACATTGATAATAATCTGCGATAATCCATCCTTCATCCTGACATAGAATATAATGTCAAATCGTATCATTCCCTCATGAAGTTCCGGGTTTTCAGAATTAAGACTAACCACAAGAGATTCATCATTTTTAATAACAGTATTAGTAAAACCTGTTTCTATTGGAACAGTGTTAATAAATGGTTCGCCTTCAAGATAAGGAACCACATCTTCGGACTTAATGCCATTCTGTTAAAATCTCCTATTCTATACGGCATGACACCGTTTTATCTTAAGTCTGACCATGTTCCGCTCTGTAAGACCATGGTCAGGTAAATACTTATATTGTGAAACTTTTTCAAGTCTATCATAAAAGGATTTTGGATTCAAGATGGGGTAATGAGAAATTTTCTATCCGGATGTCCAGGGCTATCCTTTCGCCTGATAGTTTTCACACAGTTCAGAAAAGAAGCTGTTCTTTCAGTTTCCATTTTCTGTTCCTGGAAGTAAAGGCTGCCTCCACAGAATTCAGAAGCAGCAGCCTTTTCTGCTCCTGGGTAAGATTTAACAGAGATTCCATATATCGGAATTCCCGGGAAAGGGTTGTTCTTTCGATCGCCGGATCATCGGTATTTAAGGTTACCTTAAGTCCCATTTCGAGAAATGCTTTCAGCGGATAAGCAGACATTTCTTCCATAGCTTTTGTCTGGCGGTTGCTTGTAGGGCACATTTCCAGAAAAACCCCCTTATCCTTTACAAGCTGTATCACTTCCTTATTTCCCGCGATCCTCACACCATGACCGATCCTGACTGCCCCCATATGGACAGCTGTTTTTACATCCTCTGCATTTCCGGCCTCGCCTGCATGGATGGTAAATGGAATCTGATATTCTCTTGCTTTTGCAAAAAGCGCCTCGTAATTTTCTGTTGGAAAGAGTGCCTCGCTCCTGCAAGATCGATAGCAACCACGCCGCCATCTTCAACAAGATATTTTTTTGCCAGCTCCAGAGTTTCCAGATTTTCTTTCTGGTTAAGATCACCGCGCATACAGCATAAGATCAGATTACCGGGGATGGGAGCTCTTTTCAGACCACGTAATGCAGCATGGATCGCTGTTTCCTGAGTCATTTCCTTCTGTGTATGGAGCTGTGGGGCAAAACGAAGTTCTGCGTAGATCACACCGTCTTCTTTCATTTCAGAAGGATAAGATAAACAGCTTCTTCCAATGCCTCTTCTGTCTGAAGAAGGGAAAGAGGCAGGTCAAAGCATTTCAGAAAATCATTGAGATTTTCGCAGGTATCCGGCACAGAAAGTAGAGAAAGAAGCTCTTCATCTGTGGCGGCCGGAAGTGTGATCTGCTGCAATGCGGCAAGTCTTCTGGCTATCTCTGTGGTAATGCAGCCGTCCAGATGTGCGTGGAGATCGATGTAGTGATTGATTATATTTTCTGTTTTCATAGGCGTTAAGTACCTCCCTGTCAGGATTTATTCTTATCCCGGAAATGATTTTATATTTCTTAAGGCATCTGCGGAATGAAATATTAAAGTGAATTCCGGGTTATATTTCCTGTGTGGCTTTTTTTAACCAGGATTGCTCTTCTTCATTCAGATACGGAGAAATCTTTTCGTATACAAGGGCATGATACTGATTGAGCAATTTGCGCTCTCCTGCTTCCATCTGTTCCGGATCGATACCTTCCAGATCAAATGGGACCAGAGTCAGTGGCTCAAATTTCATAAACTGGCCGTAGGATGTTTTTTCGGCTTTTTTGCAAACTACAAGATTTTCGTGACGGATGCCGAATTCATTTTCCGCATAATATCCCGGTTCATCGGAGGTGATCATCCCTTCTTCCAGAACAGGAGCCGGAAGCTCGGCAGGGCTTTTCCAGCGGAAGCTCTGCGGTCCTTCGTGTACATTGAGAAGATAACCTACGCCATGGCCGGTTCCGTGGTTGTAATCCTCTCCCATAGCCCAGAGAGGTCCTCTAGCCAGGGCATCCAGATTCAGGCCGGTACAGCCGTAACGGAATTTTGCTGCTGCCAGGTTCAGGTGTCCACGGAGTACTGCTGTGAAATATTTTTTTTCTTTTTCAGTAACCGGGCCAAGTACAACGGTGCGGGTGATATCAGTAGTGCCTCCAGATAATGTCCGCCTGTATCCATCAGAACCAGCCCTTTTGGCTCCAGTGGAATATTGGTTTCTTCTGTTGCACTGTAATGGACAATGGCTCCATGTGCACCGTAGGCAATGATGGGATCAAAGCTGTTTCCCTGAAAATTCTCCTGTACGGAACGGAATTCATAGAGCTTATCAGCAGCGGAAAGCTCGGTGATCTCCTTCATTCCCACATTCTTCTTCAGCCAGTAGATAAACTTCACCATTGCAACGCCATCTTTAATATGGGCTGTCTTTTCATTCCGGACTTCGGTTTCATTTTTGATGGCTTTTGGGAGAAGGGTCAGATTTTCACCGTCCAGGATCGTTACCGTCTTTGGAATACTGCTGACCAGCCGGCTGTTTACATTGCTTCTGGAAAGAAATACCTTTTTCTCTTCGGGAATCGTCTGTACATAGGTGTAAATATCATCATATGGATAAATAGCAATACCGTCTTTGGAAAGTGCTTCCTTAACAGAATCCGAAAAGGCTTTTTCATTGACAAAAAGACGGAGCTCACTGTCATCCAGCACAAGATAGGAAAGAACTACCGGGCAGCAGTGGATATCATTTCCGCGGATATTTAAAAGCCATGCAATGTCATCAAGGGAAGTGAGGATAAAGAGGTCTGCGCCCTTCTCTTTCAGTTTGCTGCGGATCTCACGGATCTTGTCTGCTCTGGATCTTCCGGCCCATTTTTCGGATAATTCCATTACCGGTTCACAGGAAAGTGCTGGACGATCATCCCAGATATTTCCGATGAGATCCTCATTTACAGAAAAATGTACCTGTTTTTTCTGAAGGATTCTTTCTAGCGTCTCTGCTTCTTCTGCGCTTACGGTACGGCCATCGAAGCCGAGACACATTCCCTCTTTCAGATTTTCTTCCAGGAATTTGTGGATCGTTGGTACGTCCGGTTCTCCCATCTTAAACAGAGTAACCGGAGTTCCCTCTAACTGCTGTGCAGCCTGGATAAAATATCTTCCGTCTGTCCAGAGTCCTGCCATGTCCTGCATGATCACGGCAGTTCCGGCAGAACCGGTAAATCCGGTGATGTATTTTCTGCATTTAAAATAATCTCCAACATACTCAGAACCATGAAAATCATCGGTCGGAACCAGATAAGCATCGATTCCCTTTTCCCTCATCTGTTTTCGAAGAGCTGTGATCCGTTCTGTAACTGTCATAATCTTATGCCTCCTCTGTATAACTGTTCTTTATCGCAAAGCCATGATCCATAGGGCCGCTTCCTTTTCCCAGATCTAACATGGCAGCAAGGGCTCCGGAAATATAGTCCTTGGCACGGTTTACAGATTCCACCATGGAAAATCCCTTTGCAAGGTTGGAAGCGATGGCTGAGGAAAGAGTACATCCTGTTCCGTGGGTGTTGGGATTGTCGATCCTTTTTCCCTCAAACCACTGATATGTTCCGTTTTCATAGAGAAGATCATTGGCATCATTGAGCTTATGGCCACCTTTGCAGAGAACAGCACAGTGATACTGTTCGGAAACCTGTTTTGCGGCTTCGATCATGTCATCGGCGTTTCTGATCTTTCGTCCGGTGAGCACTTCCGTTTCCGGAATATTGGGAGTGAGAAGATCTGCAAGAGGAAACAGTTCTTCTTTCAGAACATCCACAGCCTCTTCACTGATCAGTTTTGCACCGCTGGTAGCCACCATAACCGGGTCTATCACGATATTTTCCGTCTGATACTGGCGGAGTTTTTTGGCGATCATACGGATCAGATCACTTTCGGAAACCATTCCGATCTTTACTGCGTTCGGAAAAATATCCGTAAAAATACAGTCCAGCTCCTGACCCAGAAATTCTGCTGTTGTGTTTAAAATGGCTGTGACACCGGTGGTGTTCTGGGCAGTCAGTGCAGTGATGGCACTCATGGCGTATACTCCGTTTGCATCATGGTTTAATATCGGCCTGGATCCCGGCTCCTCCGCTGGAATCGCTGCCTGCGATGGTTAATGCTGTTTTCATCTTTGGTTTCCTCCGTTTTCTGTGAATATATAGTTCTGTAACTCTGTCAGATCCCGACAGTAGATATAGGCATCCTTTTTCAGCTGTTCCTGATCCGGTTCTCCCAATGCGTCATAAATACCGGCAGTCAGAAATCCTGCATTTCCGGCAGTCTGCAACGCGTAGAGTGAATCCTCCACAACCAGCGTCCGGGATGGCTCCGTTCCCAGTGCTTCTGCAGCTGTAAGATAGACCCTCGGAGAATGTTTGCTTTCTCCGATCTCACTGGTGGTATAGATTTTATCAAAAAAGGAAAGAAGTCCGTTTCTTTCCAGCGCCCGGCAGATATGTTCCCTGGGGCTTGAGGTTGCCACCGCAGCCGGGATTTTCTGTTCTGCAAGGCATTGAAGAAGTTCTCTGGCACCTGATTTTGCCGGGACCTCTTCAAAATAGTATTTACGGATCCGGGATTTCAGATCCATCACGATCTTTTCTTCGGAATACGCAAGAGTAAACCTGTTTTTCAGCCAGTCCGCTCCCTGCTCCATACTCATGGGAAAAAGGATTTCGTCCATTTCCGCAACCGGCTGATATCCCAGATCTGTAATATATCGTCTTCCAAGCTCCTTCCAAACAGAGAGCGAATCCAGAAGGACGCCGTCTGCATCAAATATCACGGCTTTTATAGGAAAAATCATGTTTATACTCCTGAAAAATTTTTTGTGATACTCTGTCATTGGAACATTACGAAATAATCTCCCATGACATAAAAAACTGATATAAAAACGCGGATATATCACAAAAGATATATCCGCATTTATTATAAGCCGCAGATATCCAAAATGCAACCGGGAGTTAAGGAGGCTCATCTGAAATCAGCAACTCTATTTTCAAAACATTTTTTATTCTTTACCATTAAAACAATATGTGCATATATTACAAGGATCGATCCCAATGGATTCCAGAAGATCATCCAGTCTGTGATAACGGAGAGTTGTAAAATTCTGCATCTCGCAGATATCCTGTACCATCTGCTCGTATTTCTCTGTATGTGGATCTGCATATTCATCCAGAACTTCCTGCGGACAGTTGGGGCCTTCTCTCTTCTCGATCACCTGACGGGCGATCAGCTCCATCTCAGATTTGGAACGTGAGAAGTTTAAATATTTGCAGCCGTACATGATTGGCGGGCAGGCAGGACGGACATGAACCTCTTTGGCTCCGCTGCGGTACAGAAATTCGGTTGTCTCGCGAAGCTGGGTGCCACGTACGATGGAATCGTCTATGAGAAGAAGTTTTTTATCCTTGATTAGCGCACGTACCGGGATCAGTTTCATTTTTGCAATAAGGTTACGCTGGTTCTGATTGGTCGGCATAAAAGATCTCGGCCAGGTTGGTGTATATTTAATGAATGGTCTTGCATAAGGAATACCGGATTCATTTGCATATCCGATGGCATGGGCAATGCCGGAATCCGGAACACCTGCTACAATATCCGGATGAACAGAATCTCCGTCTCTCTTTGCAAGCATGCTTCCGCAGCGATAGCGCATCTCCTCTACATTTACACCTTCATAAGATGCTGTCGGATATCCGTAGTAAACCCAGAGGAAAGAACAGATCTTCATTTTCTTTCCAGGCTCAACCAGAGTTTTAACTCCGTCTGCTGTTACAAATACGATCTCTCCGGGGCCAAGTTCCTTATAATCTTCGTAACCCAGATTAATATAGGCATGACTCTCAAAGGACAGACAGTAGGACCCCTCTTTGTGGCCAATCTCCACCGGAGTTCTGCCCATCTTGTCCCGGGCTGCATAAATTCCGTCTTTTGTCATGAGAAGCAGCGTCATGGAGCCGTCGATCAGACCCTGGACATACTGGATACCCTCCACAAAATTGTCCTTTTCACAGATCAGTGCAGCGATCAGTTCGGTCACATTGACTGTTCCGTTGGTCATCTCCTGAAAATGTACCTTGGTCGTATCATACAGCTGCTGCAGAAGTTCATCGTAATTATTGATCTTTCCCACAAAAGTGAGGGCAAAGCTGCCGATCCTGGAACTGAACAGAAGGGGCTGAGGCTCATAATCAGAAATACATCCGATTCCCATATTTCCCTTCATGGAACCCACATCTCCGTCAAATTTTGTACGGAAAGGCGTGTTCTCAATGTTGTGGATGGCACGGTCAAATCCATGTTCTCCGTAAACAGCCATACCTCCGCGGCGTGTTCCCAGATGAGAATGGTAATCCACTCCGTAAAAAAGTTCCAGTACGCAGTCGCTTTTCGATGCTACTCCAAAAAATCCGCTCATAATGTGCTCCTCTCTGCTTCCATAGTATTAACGATTCCTGTTATCGTTCGTACATCCATAATCGTTATCAGTATAGCATAAGAGAATTAAAAATAACAATCAATTCAGCGGATATTCCTGCTTTTTCAGAATAAATTATAATGATATTAGCCGGATTTATAAAAGAAAAAACGTTTTCTGCATAAACCAGAGCTTCTGTCAGTTCCAGAGCGCGATAAACAGGTTCAGATAACCGGCAAATGTCAGCCATGCCAGATACGGGACCATCAGGTAACCGGCGTTCCGGGAAAACTCCCGGAATGTGCGGATACAATAGTATACAAGTCCCACAGAAAATAAGCCAGAGAAACGCAAAGCCATACCATCCTGCCCCAAAAAAGAAAAACGGCCACAGGAAATTCACGGCAAGCTGGATCCCATATAAAGCAAGGGCCCTATCCCTGTCTCTGCTTTTAGGCCTGGATGCGATCAGGAACGAAGCGATCCCCATCATGATCAAAAAGGATCGTCCAGTACAACCGGAAACAGCCATCCCGGTTGGCGATAAAGGCGGCTTATTTAACTTTGCAAATACTTTCATTCCGTTTCTGGTAAAAAATCCGGAGACAGCTCCTGTTGCCAGGGGCACTGCAATGCAGGTGATCAGTTTTCTGGTATCTTTTTTCAAAAATATCCCCCTTTCTGGTCTGGGAAGATTTTCGGACAACACAGGTTTTCTCTGTTTATTATATTTCGGGATACCGTTTTCTATACGATCATATATAAAAAAGAAACAGCTCTGTTTTTATGCAGAACTGTTTCTTTTTGTAAACCGTTTAAATTTTTAGATCATTTAACTGGTATATGTTTTTTCTGTTTATTGCTCCTGAGTGATTCCCTTGAACTCGTAACCGGCTTCTTTGATCACCTCTTCCACTTTTGCCTCGTCAACCTTCTCAGGTACAGAGAATACAGTTGTTCCATTCTCGTGGGAAGATACCACATCCTCTGCTCCGAAAGCCGCCTGAATTGCTTTGTTTACGTGTGCCTCACAGTGTCCGCACATCATTCCTTCTACATTGACTGTTACTTTTACCATTGTTTTGTTCTCCTTTTCTTCTTTTTTATTTTCATCATGACTGATGTTTAATGTTACCGGATTTTTGATTGCCTTGTCTCTGGCTGTGTTGTGGATCTTAAACAGATTCAGGCGCAGCGCATTTGTTACAACACAGAAACTGGAAAGACTCATGGCTGCAGCTCCAAACATCGGATTCAGTGTCCATCCGAAAATCGGGATCCAGATGCCTGCTGCAAGGGGAATGCCGATTATATTGTAGAAAAATGCCCAGAAAAGATTCTCATGGATATTCCGAAGTGTGACGCGGCTTAAACGTACTGCCGCTGGAACATCGCTTAACTGGCTCTTCATCAGAACGATATCTGCCGCATCAATGGCAATATCTGTTCCTGCACCGATGGCAATTCCGATATCGGCTCTTGTAAGTGCCGGCGCGTCGTTGATACCGTCACCGACCATGGCAACCTTTCCCTGCTCCTTCAGAGCGCGATCACACTTTCTTTTCCATCCGGAAGAACTCCTGCGATCACATCGTCAACTCCTGCCTGAGCTCCGATGCTTTTGCGGTACGCTCATTATCACCGGTAAGCATAACTACACGGATTCCCATGTTCTGAAGCTCTTTTACTGCACGGGGACTGTCTTCCTTGATCACATCCGCAACTGCATGATTCCCAGAAGTTTACTGTTTCGTGTGAAAAGAAGGGGCGTTTTTCCCTGCTCTGCAAGCTGCTCGGCTCTCCTGTTAAGGTCTGCGGAAACCTTTGTCTGGCTGCTGATAAATTTCATGCTTCCGCCTGTCAGTTTGTCACTTCCAAGTATAGCGGAAAGTCCGTTTCCCGGAAGTGCCTGGAAGCCGGTTACTTCACCTGTGGCAAGGTTCTCTTTCTCGGCTTTTTTGAGAACTGCCTTTGCCAGTGGATGTTCACTTTTTTTTTTCTCCAGTGCACAGGCCAGAGAGAGAAGCTCTGTTTCTGTGATTCCCTCTGCCGGGAGAATATCTGTTACCTCCGGCTGACCGCTTGTAATGGTTCCGGTTTTATCCAGTGCGACGATCTGGACTTTTCCTGCTTCCTCCAGGGAAACAGCTGTTTTGAAAAGGATTCCGTTTTTGGCACCCATACCGTTGCCGACCATAATGGCAACCGGTGTTGCAAGGCCAAGTGCGCAGGGGCAGCTGATGACCAGAACGGAAATCCCCCTTGCCAGAGCATAACCGAAGGTCTGTCCTGCAAGAAGCCAGATGATTGTTGTGATCACTGCGATTGTGATCACTGCCGGTACAAACACGCCGGAAACACGGTCTGCGATCTTTGCGATCGGTGCCTTGGTGGCTGCCGCATCACTGACCATCTTGATGATCTGGGAAAGGTGGTATCCTCTCCCACTCTGGTCGCTTCGCATTTGATAAATCCGGATTGGTTCACGGTTGCCGCAGAAACCATATCTCCGGTTTCTTTATCAACCGGGATACTCTCGCCGGTCAGTGCGGATTCATTGACTGCGGTGGTTCCTTCCAGGATCACTCCGTCCACCGGAATATTCTCTCCCGGGCGGACGACAAAGGTTTCTCCTTTCTGAACCTGCTCAATAGGAACGGTAAGTTCCTGTCCCTTTCGTACCACGATCGCAGTTTTGGGTGCCAGCTTCATAAGGCTTTTAAGCGCATCCGTTGTCTTTCCTTTAGAACGGGCCTCCAGCATTTTTCCTACGGTGATCAGTGTCAGATCATGGCTGCAGATTCAAAATAAAAATCCATCATGTAATTCATAACTGCAGCAGAATCTCCGTCTGCCTGTGCTCTTGTCATGGCAAACAGTGCATAGACGCTCCACAGGAAGGATGCCATGGAGCCAAGAGCTACCAGAGTATCCATATTGGGGGAACGGTGCCACAGACTCTTAAATCCGTTGATGAAAAATTTCTGGTTGATCACCATGATGATACCAGCTAGGAGCAGCTGTACCAGTCCCATGGCTACGTGATTGCCGTCAAACCATTTCGGCAGTGGCCATCCCCACATCATGTGCCCCATGGAGAAATACATCAGCACCAGCAAAAATCCCACGGATGTGATAAGGCGTTTCTTTAGGATTGGAGTTTCATGATCTTCCAGCGCTTCTTCTGCCGCAGACATGGAAATCTTTGCTCCGGCAGCTCCGCCCTTTAAGGATGCACCATATCCGGCGGCTTCCACTGCGGCAATGATCTCGCCGGATGAAG
>ENA-OQAS01001561-OQAS01001561.1-human-gut-metagenome-genome-assembly--contig:-NODE-1561-length-10535-cov-1.959839_pt1 | contig 10535 bp, 12 predicted proteins | sample MGYA00242733_ERZ504523 | MGnify/ENA primary metagenome ERZ504523 (study PRJEB26092, sample SAMD00036239) | human gut metagenome | host: Homo sapiens | study: EMG produced TPA metagenomics assembly of...
GGAGGAGATGCTTGCGTATTCTTACTGAAACGTTTCATTATTTTGTGCACCCGGATCGCACGTGAGAAGTTTTCGGTAAGCCCGGAACGGGAAAAGGCGTTCGATATGGTTCGCCAGTTCTATGTATTGGTAGATAACCATTTTAAAGAAAAGAAGATGGTCCAAGATTATGCGAATATGCTGCATCGCTCCCCAAAAACCTTATCCAATCTTTTTACGACTTGCGGATTACCTTCCCCGTTGCGGATCATTCATGAACGAATTGAGGCTGAGGCCAAACGATTGCTATTATATAGCCAGAAGAGTGCGAAGGAAATCACGGAGATCTTGGGCTTCGAGGATCAAGCCACATTCAGCCGTTTTTTCAAGAAAATGACGGGAGAAAGCGTCTCTGAGTACCGGAAAAGAGAGAAACAGGAATAATTGCTAACTCATCCGGTAAAATCGCCATTTACGGGATAGGTGTTTCTACCGATCTTTGCGGTATAAGTTCAATACTATAAAACAAATAATAAGATGAAAAAGTTGAATGACCTGTTTTACTCGTTTTTGCAAGTGGCGGCCTCTACTCAGAAGCTAGGTATTAATTTGATCCGTATATCGATCTTGATCATATTTGTGTGGATCGGCGGTTTGAAGTTCTGGAATTATGAAGCGGAAGGCATCGTTCCGTTTGTGGCGAACAGCCCTTTCATGAGTTTCTTCTATACAAAAAGCGCTCCCGAATATAAGACGTATAAATTAAAAGAGGGTGAGTTCGATCAAGCGAAGCATGAGTGGCATCAAGAGAATAACACGTATGGCTTCTCTCGTGGCTTGGGAATCTTGATCATGGCGATTGGTATCTTGACTTTCCTCGGCATTTTCTCGCCGAAGATCGGTTTGGTAGGAGCGGGGTTGGCTATAATCATGACGTTCGGGACGTTGTCCTTCTTGGTCACGACTCCGGAGGTCTGGGTACCTAATCTCGGCAGCGGGGAATTTGGTTTCCCGTTATTATCGGGGGCCGGGCGATTGGTGATAAAAGATACGGCGATACTGGCCGGTGCGATCGTGGTGCTGTCGGATTCGGCGCAACGGATCTTGAAAAAGAAATAAGCGAAACAAGAAAAAGGGGAATGGTTTTTAATGCCATTCCCCTTTTCTTGTTGGTTACCGTTTATTCTGTACGATATTCGGGTTTGCGTCGATCTCGCTTTGCGGAATCGGGAGTGCTACCCGGGGATCGGAAGCGTTGATCACCTGTGCGTCGGTAGGTAATTGCGGTAAATGCCAACCGCCCTTGCGGATTACCGGAATATTGTTACGCATGTAATCAAAGAACGCATGTCCTTCGCCAACCAATTCTTTGCGGCGTTCTTTAAGGATTCTCTCTAGGGAAAGCTCGGAGTCGCTAACGGATTTATTGGGGTTGGCTCGGCTTACGATTTGATTCAGGTAGCCTAACGCCTCGCTACGTTTTCCTAGCTTGAAAGCCGCCTCGGCCGCATTTAAGTATATCTCGGACAGACGGATGATGCATAGGTCATTGTCTTGCGGATTGCCGGTCAATACATCTCCTGTTTTTCCGGGATACTTCGTCAGATATTTAGGATGTCCGGTCGAACCGGTTGGAAGGATATCCTCGTCCGGTTTTTGAGGTAAGCGGCATAAGGCATGGCGAACATCATCCGGGTCTTCACCCAGTAAATCCAAGAAATCTTTCGTCAAGACCAAATTGTTCCAATCTTTCACGTTATCGGCATATACCATGGGAGCGCCTTCTCCGCCACTACCGCCGGAAGGCTCGGTAAGCGTAAAGTAGAACTCGAACAGGGATTCGGAATTGAAGTCTTTTCCCCATACGGAGGTATACTCATCGTGCGTGAACAAGGTATAAAGATCTCCGTTATTGATTACTTCTTGAGCGTATTTAAGGGCGTTCTCGTTATCGTTCATATATAAATAGATACGAGATAGAAGTGCTTTCACGCTCCATACATTTTGGTGACCGTCGAATTTGGTTGTAACAAGGTGGGTAAGGCTTCGGTCAGGTCTTTGATCACTTGGTTGTAGCATTCGGCTACCGTGTTGCGAGACGTTGGTGAGTCGGCAACTCCGTCTTGATCTCGATGGGAACACCCAAGGACGCCCCATTATCCAGTGTATAAGGCATGCCAAAGAGACGGGTTAAATCGAATAAGGCCAAGCCACGCATAGCCAACGCCTCTGCTTTTATACGGGCGATTTCTTGCGTGTCGGAGGTTTGGACGCTACCGTTGTCTATTTTCTCGATTAAGCTGTTCGCTTGATGAATCACGATATAGGTTGGTTCCATACTCTCGTGATATTAAAAGCGTCGTCGGCGGCTACGTTGAACAGATAGTACGGAGATACACGTCTGCCGGGACCTTTGTCAATACGAGCTTGTACGTCTTCGCCACGGCAGTCGGCATAATAGAGGTAGTTGTCTCCATAATAACTATGCTCGGATGCTATGCGATAGATTCCATTTAATGCGGTTTTAGCGTCTTCCAGTGACTGAATAGCGTTATCGCTGGTCACGGAAGTGGAGGGATCCAGATCCAGCCAATCTCCGGAGCAAGCCGTGAATAAGAAAGGAAGAGCGCTTACGATATATTTAATTGACCATTTCATTGTATTTCTTTTTTATCGAATGAATTGTTGTGTTTAGAAATTACTTCCACGCCGAAACTAAAGGTGCGCATGGGCGGTGTCTCACAGAATACCTCGCCGGATACGGGCACTTCCGGATCATATTGCTTCCATTTCGCCCAAGTCAGCAAGTTGCTGCCGGAGAAATAGACACGGACTTTATCCAGCAAGACTTTATCGGTCCAGTTATGAGGCAGGGTAAACCCGAACGTCAGGTTCTTTAACCGCAAGTGATCCGTACTATGTACGAAGCGAGAGGAACCACCGCTCACTTTGTCGGAGCGTCCCAATACGAAACGGGGAATGTCGGTGATATCACCGGGCTTTTGCCAACGGTCTAACTAATAACTGCATCACTCGTTTATGATCTATTTGACGGCACGATTTACAAATTAAAAGTTGATGGTGGAGGAACACATTACTTCAATAAAATCAATGGCCACTATATTGATTTGACCAGTGACCAATTCGATTTATATGATATTCCATTAGAATATGTTCCAAATGAAGTGGTACCGAGAGAATATTGCGGAATGAATGCTGATACAAATATGCGATATCAATTACTCGTGCGTAATTCATGTATGCCGTCACCAGCACAACCGGAAGTTTTGGATATTTTTCTTTAATCCTCATAGCTGTTTTCAGCCCATCCATCCCCTGCATATTGATGTCCAGAAATAATAGCTGACACGCTTCCAAAGCCGATTGTTCTTCGCATAACTGTTCTCCAGAATCATATTCTGTAATAGTAAACTCATAATTCTTTTTTTCGCCATAGTCTGACAGCAAATCTGACACATTTTTTCTGTCATCTATCCTGTCATCACAAATAATAATGTTCATATTTTTCATTCCTGTCTTTGATTGCTCTCATGCCTATAAACCATACAAGTCTCACCTAGCACTCTTTATTATATCAAACAAATCTTTCACTCGATCATTCTCTGCATCAAATGACTATTTTCCGCATAGAACGACTATCTCCTATAGAAACGCAGAAGCACTGTATCTCAAACTCTTTGAAATACAATGCTTCCCTGCATTTTCTATATCGTCATGTTGATATTATTACTTTACTATCCTGCACACTCTCTGGGAGTGACTGTATCTATCAAAAAAGAAGCCAGCAGTTTATTCACGCACTACTGACTTCCTATATTATTCATTTTATTTACTTCGCTGCGTCTCAGACAAGTTTCCATCTTTAAACACAATCTCTTGCCCTCCAGGTATCCGTCCTCTCTCTTATCTGCACCGATTACCTTTGCGATGGACTGCGCCACCGAAGGTTTCTCGGCAATTACTAATTTTATATTTTTTCACTCAAATTTTGTTTCCTTCTTTCATTTTTTATTTGCTTTTTGATAGCATAAATGCTATCATGTATATAGAATAAATATTTCCACTTGGAGAACATATACTAATGTACAACATTGAATTTTAGGAAGATTCCAATGGCAGATCAGAGCTTTGGGAATTTCTTGAATCTCTTCGAGTCAAAGCAGCTACAAACAAAGATGCCCGTATTCAATACAAGCAGATAAGTTTGTACATCCAGCTCCTCGAAGATAATGGTACACGGCTTAATGAAAATATCACAAAACACCTTGATGATGATATCTGGGAGCTTCGCCCAGGCAATAACCGTGTTTTATATTTTTATTTCAAAAATGATACCTTTGTGCTTTTGCATCAATCCGCAAGAAAACTCAAAAAACTCCCAAGCACGAAATTGAACGGGCAAAGGCTGAACGTGATGATTACCTTGCCCGAAAGGAGGCTGAATGATTATGAAAACCTGGAATGACTATAAGGAACATGTAAGAACCGTTGATCCTGAAATTGGAAAAGACATCGATGAAGTTGAAAATATTTCCTCCATCGTAAGTGCCATGGTGGAACAGCGTACTTCTCTTGGACTTAGCCAGAGAGAGCTTGCTGCTATGTGTGGTATTCCACAATCATCCGTAGCCCGGATCGAATCCTGCAAAACAACCCCGAATCTTGGAACACTGCTTAATATTTTTCAACATCTCGGTCTGCAGCTTACAGTAAGTCCTACAAAACCTACCATTTAAAATCAAGGAGAATCTCTGCAAAGAGGTTCTCCTTATCACATTTCTTCAATTCACGTAAAAAGTCCGTCCAGAATAGATTGATTTATCTAATCTGAACGGACTCTTTTAAAATTCTGAAGTGTTCCCTGCGGGAATCGAACCCACAATTACAGCTTAGGAGGCTGTCGTTATATCCATTTAACTAAGAGAACAAATGCCGATTACCGGCAGTTCCTGACAATTTATTCAAGGCAAAGGTTTCCCTGCATCCAGACATTTCCACGAAACCGTCTGCCTATCGCAGGTTCACCCAATAAATCTTTTTCATTGATACACACATCGAACTGGATGTTATTGCACAACAACTTCATTCCATACAATTTTTCGTGTGTAAGTTTATTTTCCATCGTGACACAGTCAATGATTTCTCCCAATACCGTATACTGGTCACTCTCAATCCCAAATGGCATAAACGTTGACTTCACGATACTGAAAATATCTTCCTTCATCACTCTCTGGGACAGCAGTGCATAAGTATCCATATCCTCCAGCGTAAGGCTTTCGATTGCATCTTCATCGCCTTCTCTTGCCTGTGCGATCAGCTGATTGTGCCGGTCATTTTTCTGGATAGCTGGTACATCATTTTTTTTTCTCTCCACGACGGGACAGAGTATTTTTCCCTCGGTGGAAAGTCCTGCAATCATTGCCCCATAATGTATTTTGGAAAGATGCCGGTTTGTCTCTGCCAGATAATCCGCTACATTCTGTATATAAAAAATCAGTGTAACTCCAAGATTAACCTCGTCACATACTCCTGCATAGGACTCTTTCTCGGCATGTTTTTCTACATCAATCTGCTCATTCGTCGTAATACTGGTACCAAACACATACGGATAGTAATAATCCATATGAAAACTGTCATCTTCCTGATAAGTACCCCGAACCGTAATTCCGGCATTTGCCGCAAATGAACCTGACAGTTCCGCAAACTCGTTTCCCTCAGAATCTTTTGTAATTTTCATAATCTCCGGACGGGTAATTACTTCATCCAGTATCATTTCAAGATCTTTTTTTGGTAATATCTGAAAATCCATCGCCCTAAGGAATTTGTGCACTTCGCGGTTCTCCTTTCTCCATACATTACTATATTCTATCATATTATTTGAAGAATGGAAATATCCTTTTGTAACATTAAATTGTATTTTTTTTCTGACTCCCCGGAATGAAAATCCAGAACAACCGGACACTTCGGATCCTCTGTCTGCAAAACGACAATTCCCTCTGCCTGATTACTCATCTTCACTGCCGTTCCTACCGGATAATAGGCAATCTTAGATAGCAGGGTTTCCACCACTTTCCGGTCATACTTGTGTATGATTCCTTCCTGTATCTTTCCGATTGCATCCTGCAGGGGAATCCGTATGCACTCCATGCCCGTAATATAACTGTCAAATGCATCGCATGCCTGAATAATCCTGCATTCCATTGCAAAATCTCTGCGGCGCATCGGAAACCCGCTTCCATCAAGTCTTTCATGATGAAATAAAACCATCTTTTTGATACTTCCGGAATCCAGCTTTCCTCATCCAAAGCGGAATATCCTAAAATGGTATGTTTTTTGTAACTCAAATGCTTCTATGGGATCTTCCTTTTCCCAGTCCCGGTTCACATATCCTGTTGTGATATAACGGAGTCCGAGATCATGGAGCAGTGCCCCAACTGCAATATTATATTGCCTCACCTGATCCAGATGAAGTAATCTTGCCACAAATACACTCACAAGTGTTACCATGACAGTATGTTCATATAAATTTACAATCCGGGCATTGATATCAATAATTATATTTTCCGGTATTTTGCTTACTTCTTTTACAACTTCATTTGCGATTACTTCAAATTCGCGCAGCGACTTATTCTTATGATAGATATGGTTTTCCATCACCCGCTGTACGCGTTCCACAAACTTACCGAAAACAGAATAATCAATAATCCGCGATGGCATTTCATAATTTTCATACGGATCTTCTACCATAAGGGTGTCAATCCCAAGTGAACGGATCAAAGGAACATATTCCTTCTTGAGCCTGCTTCCCCTTGAAATTAATATCATTTTTTCATCTGTAAGAACTGGTTCTGCTAATATTTCATTTCCACACAACTCACTTACTGATTTTACCCTCATGTTACACTCCCGTTATTTTGCAGGATTGCTGCCGGTAGATTCTTTTGCCATCTTTAAAGCTTCCTGCTCTTCTTCTGCTAATGTAATAATTGAATTTCCGTCTATAATCTCTTTTATGTAAGTATAGCAGCCCTCTCTGCTGTGTACTGCATTGAGAACGAATCCATTATCTGACTCATTCAACATTGCAAGGGAAAAACTAAGCTTTCCACCCATCTCATTAAAAGCATCGTATTTTACCAGTCCGACCTTCTGAAATGTGAATTTCATATTGTCAAACATTTTTCTAATATTTTTCTCGTTTGCTTCATTTGCAGATATCAGTTTATCGACCTGAGACAAACGGGTTACCAAAGTTTCTTCCAATGATTTTGCATCTTTTCCCATCATGAATGCTTCATACTTTTTACGCAGTTTACTTGTCTTTGCCATATTCACAACGGTAAGTATAAATAAAATAACACAAAAAGCTGCTAATCCTAAAATAATATAATCGGAATCAAATCCTAAGTATTCTGATATCATATTTTTCTCCTGTTTCTATTTTCTTACATTCTGTTAAAATTTTAAATAGGCTTTTATCCCTATTTTTCTACATTTATTTTTGTATCGTCCGAATCATGTCAATAATCCGGTCAAGTTCATCCTGGGAATAATATTCAATCTCAAGTTTCCCTTTCTTTGCATCCTTATGGTTAATACATACCTTTGTTCCAAGAATGCCTTTCATCTGCTCTTCTAAATCATGATACACGGCTTCCAGTTTCGGGTCAATCTTCTCTTTTTCTTCTTTTTTCTCTTTTTTTCATTCTGGAGACTTTTTACCAGTTTCTCCGTATCCCGCACACTCAATTTTTCATCAAAATTTTCTGCGCAATGATATACTGCTGTTCCTGATCTTCAATTCCCAGAAGTGCGCGTGCATGTCCTGTTGTCAGCATCTCATCAATGACCATCTGCTGTACTTTTTCATTCAGTTTCAACAGCCGCATGGCATTTGTGACCGCTGTTCTGCTCTTGGAAACCCGCTCTGCTACCTCATCCTGCTTTAGATTAAATTCTGTCAGAAGCCGCTTAAAAGCCAGTGCTTCTTCAATTGGATTTAAATCTTCCCTCTGAATATTTTCTATCAGGGAAATCTCCATAATTTCCTGTCTGGTAAGTTTCTTGATAATCACAGGAATTTCTTTGATTCCGGCTATTTTCGCTGCTCTCCACCGGCGCTCCCCGGCGACAATCTCATAATAATCCTCTCTCTCCTGCACCAGAAGTGGCTGCAATACTCCATACTGTTTTATGGATTCTGCCAGTTCAAGCAATGCATCCTCATCGAATTTTTTTCTCGGCTGCTCCCTGTTTGGTTCTACCTTTGTGATATTCATCATGATAGCATCTGCCGCGTGCTCACTCTTTGGTGTTGGATTATTTTTTGAAGCTGCCGGTTTTGTATTCACCTTGTCTGTAATCAGAGAATCCAAACCTTTTCCCAATCCTTTTTTAACTGCCATTGTTACTCCCTTTCTTTTTACAAATCTTTACGACCCACGATTTCCTTTGCAAGCTTGCGGTAACTCTCTGCCCCCGCAGATTTGCTATCGTACATATTGATCGGAATTCCATAAGATGGTGCCTCTGCCAACCGAATATTTCTCGGAATCATAGTCTCATAAATTTTTGTATCCAGATTTTCTTTTACATTTTCTACAACCTGATTTGACAATTTCGTCCGGACATCATACATGGTAAATACAACGCCTTCCATCTGCAGATTGGGATTTAATCTCTCCTGTACAAGATTAATGGTATGTATCAACTGGCTCAGTCCTTCCAGTGCATAATACTCACACTGAATCGGGACAAGAACCGTATCTGCAGTTGTCATGGCATTTACCGTCAGCATATTTAAAGATGGCGGACAGTCAATCACAATGAAATCGTAATCATCACGGATATAGTCAACTGCTGTTTTTAAGATATATTCTTTGTCATTTATTCCTAATAATTCTATTTCCGCACCTGCCAGATTTACATTGGATGGAATCAGACGCAGACCTTTTACAACGGTATCCTGAATACTCTCATTGATGGAACATTCATCCAGCATCAGCTCATATACCGTATTCTCAACCTCGTTTTTATCCACGCCAAGTCCACTCGTCATGTTTCCCTGCGGATCTAAATCAATAGCAAGTACACGTTTGCCCATTTCAGCAATACTTGCTGCAAGATTTATCGATGTCGTTGTTTTACCGACCCCACCCTTTTGATTTGCAATTGCAATAATTCTTCCCATATTTTCCTCTTTTCTTTCTTATTCTCTGTATTTTATCAGAGTGTATTTTTATTTATCTTTTTAATTTTAAATGCAAAGGTTCTTCTCCATGTATTATTCTGTAAATTCCTTTGCGATGCCGGATCAGCATAAGGACAGTTGCAATCAGTACACATACAAGTTCTATAGAGTTTCCATGTATAAAATATACCGTTGGAATTGCAAGCGCAGGAATGACAACGCGCCCAGCGGAAGCCATCCGGTAAGTAGCACTACCATGCCTCCTATTATGCAACAGATTGCTCCCGGAACTCCAAATGTAAGTATCAACCACGTACAGGTAACTGTAACACCTTTTCCACCTTTTCCTTTTCTCCACAGTGGATAATTATGTCCAAAAATCGCTCCAAATCCTGTATATAAAAAATATCATGCCATGTTTTATCTGGAAATAACAGGCGACCAAGAATACCGGCTACAATAACTTTAATATATCGCCGGCTAATACCAAAACACCTTCCTTTTTCCCGATATGTTCCATGACATTTGCCATCCCGGGATTTCCAGATCCTATTTTACTTACATCATTTCCTGTGGAATGTTTTACAACGAACGTTGCAGTTAACATTGTTCCGTATAGATATCCCAAAATCAATAATATACTTTTATATATCATACACATCTTCCTCTTAGTTTCTATTACAGTATAACATAAAATCAATTAATCTCGAATAGTAATTATGTTGTTATTTTGCAGATTTTTATGTTTTTCTTTGAGCTTTTTTTGTGAAATGTTTCACGTGAAACATTTTATTTTTATTCTTTTTATTATAAACTGAATCGCAGCTTAATGCTAGATTGGAAATCTTTTATATCTTCTTTTGGATTGATATACATAGTGTTACTTAAAAGACAATTTTTTCTATACGATGAATAATACTCTGTTTCGTATTGATTTCAACGCAAGAAAGAAGATATTCTGTTCTATAAGACGAAAGAAAAGATACATTCTCTTTCTACACATAATAAAAGAAACTATAGACAAAGAAATAATATTTGTAGCACCTGTCTGTGAAAAATAGGATGTTAAATTTGACAGTTATAGCTTTCCCAGAAATATATTAATTAACGCTTTTTTATTTCCTCCTTTCTATGGTACAATGATAAAACACAATTACTGGAAGAAAATATGTTTAATAATATGATAAAAGGGTCACTAAGGTATGCATCGAATTGCATGCAGCATGCGTCGATAATATCTTTTGCCCCTTTTATCATATAAAGATGTTCAGAAAATGTATTTCATACAATTGCAAAAACACCAAAAGTAACTATATATGATATAGGTTTGACACTGATACTCTCA
>ENA-OQAS01001562-OQAS01001562.1-human-gut-metagenome-genome-assembly--contig:-NODE-1562-length-10533-cov-8.870267_pt1 | contig 10533 bp, 14 predicted proteins | sample MGYA00242733_ERZ504523 | MGnify/ENA primary metagenome ERZ504523 (study PRJEB26092, sample SAMD00036239) | human gut metagenome | host: Homo sapiens | study: EMG produced TPA metagenomics assembly of...
CGCGCCGAGGCGAAGAGGGGCAAGGGGCTGCGCGGCAACCTCCACCAATCGGGAGCGCGGCGGACGATTGTGCGAGGTTCTGTGCGGCTTCTTGAGGCCTCGCAACGGAGGTGCAATTTCGAGCTGTGGCGACTCTCGTTAAGCCGGGCTGGCAGTCGCTGGATATCTGCACATGCATTACAATTCTTGTTTAAATGGAGAAACATCGCATGGGAGCAATATGGGAACCTTCAACGAGGTTGCACTCGAAAGCATCCTTTCTCGCTATGAGAACAAAATGGAGCTTATTCGGGAAACGGAAATCTATAAATGGGAGGCTCTGCGCGATTTCAAAGACGCTTGGAACCTTGATTCTCCAAACCTGCCGGAAATGCTCAAAGCGTCCCTTTTGGGCTTTGCGCAATACCTGTCGAGTCCGGTTGCCTACCACTTCATCTCGCTAATCGAGCTTTCAAAATACTATCCAAATCAGACAAAAGGTGAACTGCAGCGCCTAAGTGACGAATCGTGCCGATTAGACGACAGAATTGACTCTTTTTACCGCTCAACAAGCCGTCTTTTGAAAAAATGTTTGGAGGAGCACGCAGAAGATGGCGCAAGTCTTGTGCGCAGATATTTTCCCCTTCAAGCGATCAGCGCCTATCTAACGCTCCTAAACCCGCGACAACATTACTACTACAAAGATGAAGAGTTTCAGGACTACCTTCAGATAATCGAGGATGAAAGGGCAGGGGCGTTCAAGAGCCTCACCGCCGACCAGAACTCTGGAATGGCGGCGCGTTATCGATATGTTACGGAAGCCTATGGCAACCTAATCGCTTTTCTCAATAAAAGACACCCCGCCATCATCGAGAAAAGCGATTCTCTCCTATCACCGGAATTCGCCGCCCTCGACCCGAATCATCACTTCCTTGCCCAGGAGATAGTATTCTCGCGAGCACTTACCTAGATAGGCCCTCGTGGGTAAGGTCTAGCCAAAAGATCTCAGAAAAACTGTGCCAGATTTATGAGAAGGATTTAGGCGAAGAGTCGCCAGAGCGTCTTGAGGCGGAACTGTACTCAACGGTATCTAAGGGCGCAAATAAATTAATCGAGGACGCCGACCCGCTTTCCTTTCTCTCCGCAGCGCTCGCACCGGACTTCCCGAGAGGGAAAAGAGGGAACTCTTCAGCAGGACAATACGCCTGCTCCGCATCTCGGCGAACACCCCGATTGATTTCAACGGCATCCCCGAGATAACCCCATCTGAGCTCAATGGTAGTGCTACGCGCGCGAGCATCGACTTGCCCTGTTCTTGGCAAGCTGCCGATTGGCGAAGTCTGACACAGAGAAGGCCAGGAGCGAATTCACAGGAGCTTTCAACCGCGCAATTCGAGACGGGGGGCTGAACGCAAGACCTCTAACCGTCGCGCTCTTCCTTTCAAATCCGTCTTATTTCTTGCCGCTCGACGCAGACACGTGCCTCTATTTCGAAAAGAAGTTGGATATCAAGCCCCCCAAAGTCATATCGGGGGAAACATACCTTAACTATCTTGACCTAATCTACCGCTGCGTTCCCGAGTCCTTCGCCAGCGCGGTCTACTCCGCCCAGCTTTGCAAGGCTTCGCTTTCGCAGAGGGAGGCGGGTCCAGAAAGCACGGGAAAGCCAGAAAAAGCCTCCCGACCCGCATCGGTGAAGTATTCCCGGGCAGATTTCCTGTCCGATGTCTATCTTGATGAGGCGCAACTCGACATCGTTCTTGGCCTGTTGAATGACAAGAGAAACCTCATTCTGCAGGGGGCACCCGGCACGGGAAAGACATACGCGGCGCGCAGGATAGCGTACATGCTCCTGGGAAACACTGATCGCGATCGCGTTCGCATGGTCCAGTTCCACCAGAGTACGTCCTACGACGACTTCGTGTACGGATACCGCCCCACCGCCGACGGTGGATTTGAGCCGCGCGAGGGGACATTCAGCGAGTTCTGTCGTGCCGCGCGGGAAGAGTGCACCGAGGCCGCCCGAGAAGGTCGCGACGCGCTTCCCTACGCGTTCATCATCGACGAGATCAATCGAGCGAACGTTTCAAAGGTCTTCGGAGAGCTGTTGATGTGCATCGAAGCGGACCATCGGGGAGAGGAGGTCATCAACCCGGTCTCCAGGGCCCCGTTCTCAGTTCCCGACAACGTGTTCATCATAGGAATGATGAACACGGCGGATAGAAGCCTCGCACTCATCGACTATGCTCTTCGCCGCCGCTTCAGCTTCTTCGAGATGCGCTCGGCGCTGGAAAACGCGTCTTTCAGGGGGACTCTGAAAGACTCCCCCTCGATGCTGAAGCTCGTCGATGCGGTGGCGACGCTCAATCGCACAATCGAGGACGACCCGTCCCTTGGACGCGGTTTCGAGATCGGCCACAGCTACTTCTGCAGGAATAGCGGCACCGTTCCCGACCCGGACAGGATCGTCGAATACGAACTCGCCCCGCTGCTCCGTGAATACTGGTTCGACAACCCCCGAAAGGCGGAGAAGGAGATCAGCAGGCTCAGGGAGAGCATCTGATGGGCAGGAAAGCGGAGGATACGGTCGTTATTCGCAACATCTACGTGATGATGGCGTATGCGTTCAAGCGCTTGACGTGAAGGAGTACTCGCGCCTGGGAAAGGAAAGCTTCGAAAATTACGCAAGCTTGCTCGCCGCTATCCTGTGCATCGGCATCTCGATTCAGAGAAGGCGCGGGTTCGAATCCGGTTATACCAACATCGTAGAAGATCTTGCGCAGATTAGGGGAACCATTGACGTCCGAGGCACCGCCCGCCTTAAAGCCGCCGGTCGGACACGCGCGGTCTGCTCTTTCGACGAGTGGTCGCAGGACACTGAGATGAACCGGGTTCTAAAGACATGTGCCGGGCTGCTGCTTAGGAACCCTGAGGTCAGGATCGATCTTCGCGAGGAACTGAAGCGCGACTACCTAGAAATGTCCGAGATAGGAGTCCTGGCTCCCCCATACCGCATCGAGTGGTCGAGGATGATCTTCCATAAGGGTAACCCTGGATACGTCTTCCTTATGAACGCCTGTTATATGGTATTGAGTAGGTTTATTCCAGTCAGCTTGGCGGGTGACAGCCCATTCGGCATCTATACGGACAGCCAGGAGTTACATGCCCTGTTCGAGAAGTTCGTCCTCGAATACTTCAAAAGGGAGCATGCGGAGCTGTCCGTATCGGCGAAGGTGCTCCCCGCGCCAAGCGATGCACCAAGCTTCCTTCCGAGACTGTGCACGGACGTGACCTTGGAGTCGGACTCCAAGGCCCTCATCATAGATACCAAGTTCTATGGAACGATCCTCAACATCCACAACGGCAGGGAGATGATGTCTCCCGCCCATCGCCATCAGATAGTCGATTATGTGGTTCACGAGTCCTATAAGAGCCGAAAGGAGGTATCTGGCATGCTCCTTTACGCGCTTACTGATAACGATCCGTCCATGTGCGAAAGCTGGAACGAAATTGGCCATACCTGGCACCTCTGGACCCTTGATCTTGGGCTTGAGTTCAGCGAAATCTCTCGCGTGCTTGACGCCGCAGCCGATCTGCTAGGGGGCGTCTCCGCCGGGAACGGCGGCGGCGTGAGAAATGAACTAGAGTAAGACTGGTTTCTAGACCTTTGCGCCCACGTTCGGAACGTCACCGAATCCAAAATGATAACAAGTTTGCGATTAAGCTCTATTCGTCATAGCCAATTTCGCTTTGGTTTAAGTGACAGCTATGCTCAAGCAAAATGAAGTCGATATCAACCAAGAACTTTTTCCGATGGTTAACCCCATCTCTATCCACCATATCGACACACCCAACGACTCGATATACCTCGGATTCGGGGTGAGTGTCGCGAATGTTGATATAGGGCTCGGTTCTCGAGGCAGCCGCAGGCCGCCCGAGGAACCGAGAATCACCTAGAATGCCGTCATTCTAGCTCATGTCACGCCGCCTTCCTGCCGGGAATCGGGTTGTCGGCCACGACGGGCGCGATGATCCTGGCCACGTGATCTGCGGCGGTGCCCTCGTAGGCGGGCGCGGGCGTGTTGACCTTGGCGCCCTCCACGGCCCTGCCGATGGAGTCGTCGTTGAACCAGCGTCGGCCCGCCCAGCCCTCGTCCATCTCGGCGAACACGGCGCCCATCATCCTGATGAGCGACTTCCTGCTCGGGAAGACCTGCACGACCCTGCTTCGGCGCTTGAGTTCGCAGTTGGCGCGCTCCTGTACGTTGTTGGTGCGCAGCCTCACGTGGTGCTCATACGGGAAGTCCAGGTACGCGGGCGCATCTGCCTCGGCCTCCTCCAGGACCGCCGCCGCTGTGGGGCAGAACCCTTCTGTCTGTCCGATGGCCAGCTGGTAAAGCTCGCGAACCAGCTCAGGGTCGCGTTCCGCGAACACAGCCTTCAGGATGCTGAGGACGGCGCCCCCTGCCTGGTCGGCGCGTTGCCGGCGGCGTTGCGCATCAGGTGCACGATGTATCGCTGCCACGCGGCGCCGGGGAAGACCTCCTGTATCGCGCGCCTGAGGCCCTCGTGGGCGTCGCTGGTGTCGCAGATGACGCCGTCGACCCCGCGTGCGCGCAGCGACAGCAGGAACGACCTCCAACCGTCATAGGCTCAGTGTCGATGGCGTCGAGGCCGAGAAGGCGCCTGTAGCCTCCCGACCCCGCGCCGATGGCGTTCACGAGCGCGGTGGACTGCACGCGCCCGGCGTCCCTGCACTTGATGTAGGCGGCGTCGAGCCAGATGTAGGGGTAGCTGACGTCGGACAGGTCGCGTTGTTGCAGGTCAGTGACCGATTCGTCCAGCGACGAGCACATCCTCGACACCTGGCTGGCGCCCATGCGGTCTATGCCCATGGACTGCGCCACGCGCTTCACCTTCCATCGGAACCGGGCCTCGATGTCGGGATATGCTCTGACGTACCAGGCGTCTTCTGAAACGACCTAGGTTCGGCGAACACACTCGGGGCTAACTCTAGGTCGGGCAGGCTATGTTCATCTGGCACCTCATGCGCAACTACGCCCTGCCCGTATTAATGACGCTGAAGTTTGCGATAGATGTCTTCTTCTGCGTTTGGCCGCGACTTCCTCCCGCAATTACCCCAATGGGAGGACGGAAAGTCAGGCTCTGAATGAGCTGAAATGGAATATTGGTTGCATTCGCAATCTCGAAAAGGCTGCCTGAACTCTCTTTTTCAAGGTCTAATACCTTGTCGGCAATTTGCGAACGCTCAGGCTCAATTCCATCGGGCTCATTTGTACGCATGCCTCGCATACCCATCTTTTTACACAGGTCGTGATATTGCCAGTCACTGATTAGTCCAAGAGTATGAGCGCGATACACTGCAGCAAAAGCGGAGACCTTCCAGAATCGCTTGACCCGCATTGCATCGCTGAGGGTTAGTCCTCGTGGCGTCTTGGATCTGAACCCGCGGCTCGGCATGAGAAAAGCGCTTGCAAAAGAATCGGCCTCTTTTTCGACATCGCGTGTACCCAGGCGATCAAGATCCACCTTGCGATGCATTACAAGGTGCCCGAGCTCATGGCTAGCGTCCATTCTGCGTCGTTCGCCAGATTTTGAAGTGGTCAAGAAAACAAAGGGTTGGTTGCGATCTTCGTCCCAGAACGAATACGCATCAATTTTCTCAGATGCTTCAGTAATTGAAAAAACGCGAATCCCGTGAGCTTCTAGGACGGCTATAACGTTGGGGATTGGACCTTCGCCCAAGCCCCATGCTTCACGTACTGCACGTGCGGCATCTTCTGGGTCGAACCCTTGCAAATCAGGCACATCGAGTTTCGGGAGGATGTATTCAGCACTTATCCAGTCAGAAAGCTCGACGCCAAATGTGCTTACGGCAAGTGCTGATCCCTGTTTTTCGCGGACATTTTTGAACGAGCGCGAAATGACACCGCTGAGGGTTCTGGCAAATCGACGTCAGAAAGCGAGAAGAACGAGGCGTCGAAGCCGAGGCGTCGGCAATAGCGGCAAGAGTCATGTCGCTAATCCCTTCGCCTTCTTTCTCGTATTTGGAAATCGCACGCGGCGTCACGCCGACTTCTTTAGCAAGAGCCGTTTGCGACATGCCACGCAACTTGCGAGCAAGCGTCAACCTCGAGCCCGACATCCTGACCTCCCTTCGAATCAGCACATACCGCGAAAGCACGAAAACCTAGCCGATTATTGTAGGTCGGCAAAGGCTCTCCGTACAGATTCGTTAGGCGGTCTTGCGAATAACCTCAATATTCGGGGTGGGCGCTTCCGTTGTGTCGATGGGCGGTTCGTTGTTCGTAGACAGCGAAGGCAGGAGTACGCGATCTTTCCAACCAGAGTGCACACCATTCTCAGAAAATGCCGGCATAGAAAGCTCGATCCGAATCTCCTCGTGTCGCTTGTCGATATGCATGATCAAATAGTAGAAAGCAAGGTCATCATGTTTCGCTGGTTCGCCTTCTCCCAGATAGCCCTCAAGACCTGGTATTGGCATCGTTCTGCCTCTACGCCGGCAAGACGCAAAGTCCCCTTGCCCTTGTCGTGAATGGCAGGCCCAGCGCAATTCGACTTTCCGACGCGACCGTCACTCGAGGTTGTGCAAACCAGGCGCACCTTGTCCTTCCTATTGGCAACTGCTGGAACCTCAAAGATGTTTTCTACGCGCCAGCCGGTACGGGATAAACGGTCACGGAGGTTCTCCGTCGCACGAATATAGAGCTCTAAGCCGCGACCGTTTATGGGTGCGAAATCTGACATCCCGACAACATAGGGGTCATAAGCGGCTGCCACAATATCATGTATGAGTTCGACTGTCAGATCTGGGGATATTAGTCTGAGCATCTCGTCGGCAGACATCTCTCCGCGGTTGATGGTGTTCGAAGCAATATTTAAATAAGGCATTTAGCCCTCATTAGTACCAAAACATAACCTCATTCTAGGTCGTGCTTTGGTACTAGTCAAGCATGTAGATGACCTTATGAAATCTTCCCTCAATTGTGACGCCCGCCTAGTCTGCTCTTGTACGAGCTAGATGAGGCGGGTGTTTCGTGCCTCGCCTCCCGAGCAGAAAGGCGATCCACCGATGAAGGAAGACACCGATGGCGGCAGACGGCAGAGACGTAGCGGCACCCGCGAGGGCAAGCGGACCAAGAAACGCAACATCAACAGCATGGATGGCCGCACATGCCACCGTGTCGACCGTGGCGCAGGCATGTCGCATCGAATGGCATACCGTCGGCGGCGTCTGCAAGCACATCCAACGACGGCCTTCAGCGGGCGACGGGGCCCGCGCGCTTCGACGGCGTTCGCAGGATCGGCATCGACGAGACCTCGTTCAAGAAGGGGCACAGGTACCTGATGGTGGTGGTCGACCACGACAGGGGCTGTCTGGTCTGGGTGGCCGAGGGGTGGAGCAGGGAGGCGCTGCGCTGGTTTCTCAAAGAAGAGCTCACCCGCGAGCAGGGGCTCGGTATCGAGGTCGTGACGGCGGACGGCCGTCGGTGGATAAGACGCCGGTCGAGCGGTGGTGCCCCAACGTCGAATGGGTCATGGGCCCCTTCCGCATCGTCAGCTGGATGAACGACGCCTCGACGGCGTGCGCCGCGAGGAGCGGCAGGTGGCCGAGAAGGCCACCAGGGCGGCGACGTCGAGGCGGGGATGCCCCGGAAAGTCCGCTGCCGGCGACGAGACCCCGCCCGAAACCCTCAATCTCGCCGGGGCGGCGAAGGAGATCAAAGGAACGCGCTTCGCACTCGCGAAGGGCAGGGAGAGCCTGACGGATAGCCAGAGGCCAAGCTCGACAGGCTGAAGCCTGTCGAGTCGCGCCTGTTCCGGACATGGGAACCCCAAGAGGACCTGTGCGCAGTCTTCCGGACAGGTGACGCCACCGAAGCGGAAAGGCTTCTTGACGATTGGCTCCACCGTGCCGCCTACTGCAAGATAGCGAAGGTTGTCGCGGTCGAGAAGAAGGTCAGGCGCAGGCGCGACGACATTCTGCGTGCCGTATCGCCGGACATCGGCAACGCGAGGGTCGAGTCGATCAACAACAAGATCAAGGTCACGGTGAAGATGGGCTACGGCTTCAGGAGCACAGACAACCTCTTGGCGCTGCTGATGTTGAGATGTTCGGACGCGAAACCGCAACTGCCATGGAACCAAGCGACTTCGGTAAGAAAGGTAGCCTAGCGACGAGACCCTCTAGCCACACAAACTACCGGAGCCTCAAATAGATCCTTATAAGCGATTCCCATTTTTTCCTTAAAGTACAGATGCTGTTTAACGCTATTGTTCTATCATTTCGCTCGGACAGATTTTACAGAGTCGCCGCTAATCATTCATGGAAAGCGCCCTATGCGACCTACCTCCGTCTAATTATTCCCCGCGCTCCTCATACCCGCGCTCGAGCTTCTTCCCAAGCTCCGCAGCGCAGCGCCTCGTTTCCTCGGCAAACAAGCCATCGATGCCCTGTCGATCCGCGTGCAAGTCTGCCGGTGTTCGTCCTTCCAGGACAGGTTGAGCCCCAAACTCGCATCCCAATAGCCGCCGAGCTTGGCGTTAATCACTTCCTCGGGATACAGCACGTCGCGGCGAACGCCTTCAACCGCATCGTCCTCGTCCATATCACAGGCCGCATCGCCCTGCTCAAGGCACTTGCGCAGCTCCTTCTGCTCCCGGATGCTGTCCAGCACGCGAACGCACACCACAGCCAAAAAGCGATAGCGTTCGCACAGATCCCACTCGCCGCCGAGCCATACACGATAGCCCAGCATCTCGCTCGCGGGCTCATCGTCCATCAGGAGCAATTCACACGGACGCTCATTGGCGAGCGCACCCTCCCCCAGCCTTTTCACGCCGTCGCGCATAAAGATGCACGGCTCCACGTCGTAATAGCCAAAGCCGTGGCCTGCACCACAGCAATTGATGGCGTGCTTGGGCAGCAGGACGATCTTGTCGCTGGGCTCGGGGTCAATCTTGCGCAGCTTTTTGACCTTGCGACGGGCGCGCTTTAAGCCGTGCTCGCTATCGCCACGGCCGCGGCCACGGCCGCCTGCCTTGCCGGCGTACCGCAGGGCGATCTCGCCTGCTACCGCACCTCGCTCCACCGCGCACAACCGGTCCATCGTCCAGCGCGGACGGCATAGCTCTTGTGCAGCAGTACCACCATCGGCAAGGTGTACCATGCCCACCGGCTAACCCATCCCAACGGCCTGCCTGCAGTCGCTACGAAGGCCACCTTGCCGCCATGAGCGCGACAACCGCTGCACCCCAGCCCTATTCGTCCGAAGGCACCGCCGCAGCGGGCAGATACGGCTCCCAAAGCGGGCATCCCTGCCAACCCTCCGCGAACCCCATGCGGCGCAACTCGTCGGGATCCAGCCTGTCCAGCAGCTCAAACAAGCGTGTGCGCCAGCCCGTCTCGGGGGCGATACGCTCCAGCAGGTAACTCAGGATGGTGAGTATGCCGAACATGTTGTCCGACCGCACCTGGTACGGCTCGTGCCACTCTGGATACTTCGACTTGGTGGGGATGGTCGGCCTGGCGCCAAACCCTCTGTTCCACAGGCGGCCATGGTGTGCGCATATGTTGCGAGCGGTGTTGATGGCCACGAGCCACGACTTCAACACGCGCGACGACACGCCCAGGTCCCCAGAGATTCTGTTCCTGATGTCAACCGACGCGCCGTTGTAGAGGCGAAGCATCGTGCCGAAGTCCATCAGGTTCACGAGAATCCAGTAGGGCGGCAGGTCATGCGCGTCGCCGTAGGCTCCTTGAAGTGGATGGCGAAGGGTTCACGCGAGCGGTCAAGCTCCTCGGTGCATCGTTCGATGAACTCGCTGTACGCATCGCCCTCGAGGCGCGGGAGATTCTCGCGGTCGAAGAAGCCAAACGCTCCGGTCTTGCCCGCGAGCTCATAGGCCAGCTGCGTGCGGAAGTACACCTCGACGCGCTCGATGCGTCCAAGACAATGAGCCTGAACTGCCTGTCGAAGGTATAGAGCTTCCAGATCTGGTCAAATGTCGTGCCCTCGACGAAACGCTCGTCCTTGTCGCCGTCCTCGTCTGCCTCTGGCTTGCGCTTGAAGATGTACCAGTAGCCGCTCAGGCGGTAATAGCCAACGTTTGCGAGGTGAGCGATAAGGTCATCGCGGTCTGCCACCAGGCCGCGCTCGACTATGAGCAGGTCGGCCTGCTCCTCGAAGGTCAGCCAGGGCTTCTTGTATTCCCCCCATGGTGCTTCTGTGCTCGATGCATAAAAGAAGACCCGCCAGTGTGCATGCTCGAGAGCAGAGGCCGGGCGAGTTTACTAAGGTCATTTTACCGCAGTCGAAGCATTCTATACGGAACTCCACGAGGAAAGTTTGCAAACGGCCGCCTCCCTTGAATATCAACTTCATCCCACCCAAAAACTCATCCAACATTAATCTTGGCTCAAGAATCGCTTAATCTATAACCTGCACTATAGAGTTCGACCAAGGGCGGGGCAGCGCCGCGCAACGCAGGCCGCCGAACGCTACGCTCGCG
>ENA-OQAS01001564-OQAS01001564.1-human-gut-metagenome-genome-assembly--contig:-NODE-1564-length-10529-cov-2.052682_pt1 | contig 10529 bp, 17 predicted proteins | sample MGYA00242733_ERZ504523 | MGnify/ENA primary metagenome ERZ504523 (study PRJEB26092, sample SAMD00036239) | human gut metagenome | host: Homo sapiens | study: EMG produced TPA metagenomics assembly of...
TGATTGTCTAATACATATCGCTGACTTCACACCGCGGTTTTCCTGAACCGCCACTGATTTCACACATGGCCGCACAGCCCGCGCCCGCCGCGGAACCGATTAGGATAGGGAACGAACCCAATCAAGGGAATGGGGAGCGAGTCAAGTTCAGCCAAGCCTCGAGGGATATTGTGACAATGCGCCTCATCGGTAATGAGTTCGTTAAGCTCGCATCCGCTCAATGAAGCAACTTGCTCGGGAAGATTTTCTCTTGGTTTGAGGTTGTGTAAAGCGCGGTAAACGTTTTCTCCGAATTTAGCCCAATGCGCAGTGGAGGCAATCAGGACAGGATTTTCTCCTCGAAGCTGCTCAGCAACTTTGTATGCCACGGCGGTATGGGGTCGATTAGGTAGTTATATGCATCGTGGACTTCTTTAATAGTGCGTAAGCAGGTTTCGCTGTCGACTGCTTCTGCTTTGAAGTCAGATTGAAGTTTGTTGCGGGTTTCTTCGTCGATAGTGAAGTCTTTTGGCTTTAAGCTGTTCCATCCAAGTAGCAATCAGATCTGCATTTCTGCCGCTTAATTCAAATAGCTGGCGTTCGACATTAGATGACACCAGGATGTCCATTGAGGGTGAAGGGGTAAGTACAAACTGGCGATCCGCAATGTCGTAAGTGCCTGAATTGATGAAGTCGGTTAAAACTCGATTCTCGTTACTCGCACAGAAAAGTGTTCCTAAGGGAGTGCCTAATTGTTTTGCGTACCAAGCTGCCAAAATATTGCCAAAGTTGCCTGTTGGTACACAGACATCCAGAAGCTGGCCTGCTTCTAATTTTCCTTGCGCAACGAGTTCGGCATAGCTTGAGACATAGTAAACAACCTGGGGAAGGAGCGACCCCAATTAATAGAATTAGCACTTGAAAGAGCAACAGCATGGTTATCCATGAGCTGTTTTGCAAAGGCCTCATCGCTAAAGACGTTCTTTGCACCTGTTTGACAATCGTCAAAGTTGCCAGTAACCGCCCAAACCATGACGTTGTCGCCAAGCTGGGTTGCCATTTGCTTGTATTGAATATCGCTTACGCCGCCATCGGGATACATCACGGCGATCTTAATACCATCTTGTCGCGGAAACCCTCCAATGCGGCCTTTCCTGTGTCTCCTGAGGTGGCAACAAGGATTAAGAAAGTGTTGTTTAGTTTTCCCTGCTCACGTAATTGTGCTGCACTGGCGCTAAAGAAGTAGGGTAAGCATTGAAGTGCCATATCCTTAAATGCGCTTGTGGGGCCATGCCAAAGTTCAAGAATGTGGGTAGATTCATTAAGGGAGGTAATTGGACAGATGGCACTATCGTCGAATCGATCACCGTAGGTAGAATCCATTAGCTGATCAATTGTTTCTTCTGGAAGATCGATACCGAAAGCGCGGTACAGATAAGCTGCACGTTTTGCGTAGGGAAAATCGGTAAGAGAAAGTATTTCATCGAGACTTAAATGAGGCAGAGTTTCTGGGACAAATAAGCCTCCACCATTTGCAAGCCCTTTCACAACAGCTTCAGTAAACGTTACGGGGGTTTCGCATTTTCCGCGAGTATCAATGTAGCATTAGTAACCATAAATCCAACTTTCATGAGTATGTGTTGCTGCATCAGTATACTATGTATATAAGAGAGTTTTTGTTACATCGGCGTATCGATCGGGAAGGGGGAGTTGTGGAAAAGGTTTCCATGTCCCACGAAGATTATCTTGAAGCTATTGTGATGCTGGGGGGTAGTCAAACCCAACCTGTGCGCTCGGTTGATATCGCGACAAAAATGGGCGTTTCGAAAGCTTCTGTATCTAAAGCGGTAACAAGTTTAAAGAACTCAGGTATGCTTGAGCAGCTTATTACGGAGATATCACCCTTACTGAAGATGGCTATAAATATGGATGTGCGGTCTTAAAGCGGCATGAAATGCTTACGCGCTTTCTTATTGAAAAGGTTGGCTTATCTGAAGAGGTTGCCGAAGACGAGGCATGCCAGATGGAACATGCAATTAGCGATGAATCGTTTAAAAAATGGTTAGCCTACTTCGAGAGAATTGGTTTATAGCGAGCATTCTTTGAAGTTAAGCATTTAAACGCTGCTCTTATCTTAGTGTGTGCTATTATACGAACAAATGTTTGATAAGAGGAGTTAGCAATACATGCATCGCACACCGCAAAAGCGCATCATTTTAGGCATCGATCCTGGTCTTGCCCATACTGGCTGGGGCGTTGTCGCTCAACAAGGTGCTCGATTAGCATGTATGGCGTATGGGTGTATTGAAACTCGTTCTAGTCAGCAATTGCCCGATCGTCTTTTAAGATCTACAGTCAAATATCTGCAGTTGTGGTGCGCTATCAGCCAAGTTGTGTCAGCATCGAACCGTTTGGTTTGGAACTAACACCACAAGCGCCTTTGCCACAGGTCAAGCGCGTGGAGCAGCATTGGCAGCATGTGCGTCAACAGTTGCGCATTTTGGTGAATATTCACCTAAACAAATCAAGTTAGCTATTGTCGGTACTGGTTCAGCTGACAAAACGCAAGTGGAATATATGGTGCAGCATCTTTTGGGTCTGGAGTCAAAGCCTGAACCAGATCATGCTGCAGATGCCTTAGCGGCAGCAATTTGTTTTGCAAATTACGATCTTGCTTCATTTGGAAAGGCGGATGCCTTATGATTGCGTGTTTAAAAGGAACTTTGATTGCAACTTCGCTCGATACGGCGGTAATTGATGTTCAAGGTGTCGGATATCAAGTGCTTATGGCAAGCAAGAGTTTAGCGCGGTTGGGTATGCCTGGCGACACGGTTCGGGTACTACTCATTTGCAAATTCGAGACGATGCTCTTGTTCTCTATGGGTTTTTAAACCAAGAGGAAAAAGATTTGTTTTTGCGTCTAGTTTCGGTTTCCAGTGTTGGGCCGAAGGTAGCTTTAGCGGTGCTTTCCACTTTTGATCCCGGGGATGCAATTGCGGCAATTGTTTCGCAAGACCTTTCTGCAATACAGCGGGTTCCAGGGGTCGGGAAAAAATGGCTTCCCGTATCGTCCTTGAACTTAAGGAGTCATTTGCTGGAGAAGGACAACCTCGTGGCTCGGAAGTGTTTCAGCAGGCGCTCAATACCAAGAAAGCAGTTTTGGAGGCTTTGCTTTCTATGGGATTTACTTCGGAAGAAGCAGGTCTTTCTCTTAAAGGGGCTCCCGAAGAAGCATCGGAGACGGTACTATTGCAATATGCCCTCAAGCGCTTGGGAAAGTAAAGCTGCTTGAAATTAATTAGCAAATGTTGAACGATAGATGTTGATTGGTGAATGCTCAACAGAACACTAGATGTTAATTGATAAATGCCAAACAACAAATTATCAAATGGCAAATGTTTGGATAAATACGTGGCAAATGAATTTGAAATAGAAAGTGCATTATTTGAGGCATCAGTGCCTTCGGTCTTCGATGGGGAACAGGAGGCTTCTGCGGAAGGGGTAGCGAAGCAAGACCCTTCAACGCGTGCTTGCTCGGTTTCTCTTATCGAAGATGATCTTGTGCTTGATCGCAGCCTTCGACCGACCCATTTGAAAGATTATCTGGGTCAAACAAAGGTAAAGGAAAGCTTGTCTATCCTGATCGAAGCGGCACGTGCGCGTCATGATGTGGTTGATCATATTTTATTCTCGGGCCTCCTGGGTTGGTAAAACCACCTTGGCAAGCGTTGTGGCAAACGAATTAGGCGTTCGTATTAAAACTACGAGTGGTCCAGCGATCGAACGGACAGGCGATCTTGCAGCTATTCTTACCAATCTTGAAGAGGGTGATGTGCTCTTTATTGATGAGATCCATCGCTTAAATCGAATGGTTGAAGAAGTTCTCTATCCTGCATTGGAAGATTTTGCGTTAGACATTGTGGTGGGTAAAGGGCCTGCTGCTCGTTCAATTCGCCTTGATTTGCCGCACTTTACTCTTATTGGAGCAACCACGAGAACAGGGCTTTTGACGGTCCTCTTCGTGACCGTTTTGGTATTTCGTTTCGTCTGAATTACTATACGCCTGAAGAGCTTGCGCTCATTGTTCGAAGATCTGCTCAAATTCTAGAGGTGGATATTCTGGAAGAAGGGGCTTTAGAAATTGCTCGAAGAAGCAGAGGAACCCCTCGTTTGGCAAATAGGCTTTTGAAACGCGTTAGGGACTGGGCACAAGTTAAAGGGATTAGCCTATTGATGAAGACTGCGCAGCTCAAGCGTTAGCGTTTTTCGAGGTAGATTCGCTGGGTTTGGATCCGGTTGATAATCGAATTCTTGAGCTTTTATGTATCCAATTTGCTGGTCATCCTGTGGGATTGTCCACCTTAGCCTCTGCGCTTTCGGAAGAACCAGATACGCTTGAAGATGTTTACGAGCCTTATTTATTGCAGCAGGGTCTGCTAATTCGCACTCCAAAAGGGCGTCAAGCAACTGAGCAAGCATATGCTCATTTGGGAATTCCGTTGCCAGGAGGCAAGATCTAATACTAGAGTTGCCGGGGGACAAGATTTAATGCAAGCGCTGCTGCGGGCAAGATTTAATGCAAGACCTGATACAAGATGTAACAAAAAGATCTAGCATTCGAGCTTTTTAATAGGAAAGGTGCCTTTCTTGTTATTGAGAAATGCACCTTTGTAAGCAGATCGCTAGGACACACTAGAGCCAAAAGGAGCCTTACCGTGCTTCAGCAAGATTATTTATTACGTATGTTTTTGCAGATAGCAACTGCAATTCGAGAGAGTCTTCAACGCTCCCGTGGCGAGCAAGATCCTGAGGCTGCCGCTTCTTTGCTAGATCGGTCTTTAGAGGATGCGACCGAGATAGATGGGTCGCTTTTGCTGCGCATGGCACCTGAAACGATGGCGGCAATGTTGCAGCTTTCTCAATCTGATCCTCTTTTAATGGAGTACGTTGCGCGTACTTTGCTTCTTTCTTCGAAGTATTTATATGACGCTGGCGAAGATGAGCGTGCTTCTTTGAGAAAAGAGCAAGCTTTTGCTGTGGCGCATGCTTTTGGTATTGAATTGTCCGAGGAGAGCATTAAACCAGAAGAGCTCGAGCAATTCTTCGAAACCACTCAGAATTAATTTTTAACCTTGGCTAACAAATTTCTTATTTTCGGTTGACCTTATAGTTAGTTGGAGCTAACATTGCAGTGCTTGTTAGAGACGTCTAACATTCGTCCTTATACTCTCGTTTGAAAGAGTGAGAACCATGGTTTTGTCTGAAGTGAAGAAAAACGGAACATATCACGTTAAACAACTTCGCGGTTTTGGCGATGTTCATCGTCATCTTGAAGACATGGGCTTCATACCGGGTGAGCGGGTTACCGTGATTTCACGAATTGGTGGAAACTTAATCGTGAATATCAAAGGCTCACGCGTTGCGCTTTCTTCTGAATTGGCGCAGCATATTGCAATTTAATTTTGTTGATTAACTTTAGTCGGTTTTGTGTGGTCTACAGAAAGGGGGATAGTGAAAACTCTCAGAGATGTTAAGAATGGCGAAACGGTACAAGTATGTAAGCTTCATGGCTCGGGTGCTGTAAAGCGACGCATTATGGATATGGGTATTACTAAAGGTTGTTCGGTGTATGTTCGCAAGGTAGCTCCTTTAGGTGATCCCGTAGAGGTTACGGTTCGTGGTTATGAATTATCTTTGCGCAAGGATGACGCGCAAATGATTGAAGTGGCGTAAAGAGCGGCCTTGTTGTCGGGTTTTGCGCCCTTTATTTTCACCTAGAGTTAACCTTAACTAACATTGAAAGGATAAAGAATGAGAGTTGCACTTGCAGGCAACCCAAACAGTGGTAAAACAACCCTGTTTAATGCCTTAACAGGCGCCAATCAATATGTTGGGAACTGGCCAGGCGTTACGGTTGAGAAAAAAGAAGGTAAGCTCAAAGCAGACAAATCGATCGAGATCACTGACCTCCCTGGTATTTATTCGCTTTCTCCTTACACCCTCGAAGAGTGGTAGCGCGTAATTTTATTCTAGAAGAGCATCCTGATGCAATTTTGAACATTGTTGATGGCAGCAATTTGGAGCGCAATTTGTATCTCACAACTCAGCTGCTTGAAATGGGTGTACCTGTTATCGTAGCGGTTAACATGATGGACGTAGTCCGTCGGCGCGGAGATGAAATTCATACCGAGCAACTAGCCAAAGAGCTTGGTTGTAACGTAATCGAAATTTCTGCACTGAAAAATGAAGGTATTGATGAAGTAGTTAATTGCCTGAAAACTATTCAGTCTGCAGCTCCCGCTACGCCCATCACGCTATCTGCTTCGGCAGAAGAAGCAATCGCGGAAGTAAAAAAGCGTCTTCCCGATAGCATTCCCGCGAATCTTTCACGCTTTTATGCGATCAAATTGATCGAAAAAGATCCTAAGATTCTTGCTTCTTTGACAGATGCGCCTCAGGTGGATGACGTTATCGATAAGCTTGAAAAAGAACATGACGACGATTCTGAGAGTGTCATCATTAATGATCGTTACGCATACATTTCTTCGATTATTGAGCACTGTCGAAATAAAAGCCTAAACGCTTCAGAGATGAGCGTTTCGGATAAAATCGACCGCGTGGTCACAAACCGTATTTTGGCATTGCTATTTTTGTCATCATAATGACTCTGGTTTATTATCTGTCAATTTCAACAGTGGGTACCGCTGCAACCGACTGGGCGAATGACAATCTTTTCGGAGATGGCTGGTTTGTGGCTCTGGACAAGAGCAGTTCGATGAAGACACTGCTGCCTATGATGATGCCATGAGCAGTATAGACGCATTTGAAACTGCAGCAATTGAGGCTGGACTCAACCCTGATTCCGAATCGTTTATTTCTGATGCACAGGCGGCTGGTATTGTAGGAACGTATGAAGCATACGATGACGAATCTGGCGAAAACGAAATTATTGATGTTGATGCTGCGACTTATGAAGAATCGCTCGAAGTTGTAGCTCCTTATGCAGGTGATGAAAACGCCATTGCTGCATTTGAGGCAGCTGGTATTGAGGCCGGACTTGATCCGGAATCAGACACTTTTGCTGATGATGCTGCTGCCGCTGGTATTACGGCAACCTATACCGCAGCTGATGGTTCTCAGGCAGAAATTGACGCAGAAGGATACGCTGCTGAATTGGAGGGATCTGCGCCTGAGGCTTCTGATTACGGAACGTTTATTCCCGGCATTCCCGTAGTAGTGGAAAATGCATTAGTGGCAATGGGCTGTGCTGACTGGCTGCAGGCATTGATTCTTGATGGTGTAATTGCTGGTATTGGTGCGGTGTTGGGCTTCGTTCCGCAGATGCTGGTGCTGTTCTTCTTGCTGGCAATTCTTGAATCCTGCGGATATATGTCTCGTATCGCCTTTATTCTCGATCGTGTATTCCGTCGTTTTGGCTTGTCGGGTAAATCGTTTATTCCAATCTTGGTTGGTACTGGTTGCGGCGTTCCTGGTGTTATGGCATCTCGTACAATCGAGAATCAAAACGATCGTCGTATGACCGTCATGACGACAACCTTTATTCCTTGTAGTGCAAAGATGCCTATTATCGCGTTGTTTGCAGCGGCTATTTTTGGTGGCACCTGGTGGATCGCTCCTTCGGCATACTTCTTGGGTCTCGCTGCAATTCTTTGTTCGGGCATCATCTTGAAAAAAGACCCGCTTTTTTGCTGGTGATACTGCACCATTCGTTATGGAGCTTCCCGCTTACCATATTCCGACAATTGGTGCAGTGTTGCGCAGCATGTGGGAGCGCGCATGGTCGTTCATTAAAAAGGCAGGTACGATCATCTTCCTTGCCTGTATCTTGGTGTGGTTTATTTCTAGCTACGGCTTTATCGATGGAGTGTTCCAAGCGGTAGAGGATCAGAACGATTCTATTCTTGCAATTCTCGGTGGCGCAATTGCATGGATATTCGCTCCTCTTGGCTGGGGTGATTGGCAGGCAGCATCCGCAACGGTAACGGGCTTGATTGCAAAGGAAAACGTCGTAAGCACCTTCGGTATTTTGTACGCTTCGCCTGATGCTGGTTGGTACGAGAATGTTCAAATGGCATTCACTATGGTGTCTGCTTATTCCTTCATGGCGTTCAATCTGCTCTGTGCTCCTTGCTTTGCAGCAATGGGTGCTATTAAGCGCGAGATGAACAACGCTAAGTGGTTCTTTGCAGCTATCGGTTATCAATGCGGTATTGCTTGGGTTGTTGCTCTGTGGGTTTATCAGTCTTCGGCTTATTAACTGGCGAAGTAACCTTTGGAATTTTCACCGTGATCGCTCTAGTTTTGTTCGTGGCGTTCCTTTGGTTGCTCTTCCGTCCCAATAAGTGGCAAGGAAAGGTTGAGAGTGTTCGTGCGGTAGCAGCTGAAGCATAATAGTTGAAGCGTAATACTGAGCGTAATATATGCTTCTTATTTCATGATCCAATTTGAAGCGCCGCCGCAAGACGGCGCTTCACTACGAAATGCGCTTTGGGCAAAACCAGTGGTCTGAGCCGAAGTGTACTTAGGGCCAGAGCAGTACTTTAAGCCGAGCTGTACTTAGAACGAAATCGGTGTTTTATCTGAGATGTGCATAGGGCGAAACCAGTGTAAGCGTATCTCGTAGTGAGAAAGCAGTTTAGAAAATAAGAGAGCAGGAGTTTGTCGGGCGAGTTAAGAATGCAAGATCGAACGGCAAACCAGAATAGCGAGCCAAGTTCGAACGACAAAACGACACATTGGCATTTGGGGCTAATATACTGAATAGACGAGATAATTAAGGAGCACCTTATGACTGTAGGAACACTGGTAGTCACCGCTATCTTGGTTGTAATTGTAGCGGCAATTATTATCAGCATGGTTCGTTCGCATCGTGCGGGAAAACATGTTGGTTGCGACGGATGTGGTGCTTGTGGGCACAATCATGGTGAATCTAGCCATTCTCATGGTGCAGGTTGTGGGTGCGCGAATGTGGACGCAATGATTGAACGCATGAATGAGATCAGTTCAAAGACCGAATAAACAAAGCCGCCCCTGGACTAAAGAATCGTTTCTTAAACTCGTGCATTCTCAGCTTGCCAATTCTTGGGGCAGTGTGTCTTTGGCTTGCATCTGAAAACATTTCTAAAGTCCTTTGCTGAATTCTCTTAAGAATCCAAACCCGAAAACTGAATAAAAACCGAATACTAACTATCAATGCTTACGCACCTAAACCTAGTATGCTTAAAAGGCATTAAGAACTATGCAAAGTAAGTATTTGTTCCTCATGATCGCTTGAGGTACCTTCAAGATACGAAATAAGTGACAACATGTAACATATTTACTGAAGACAAATCATCATAAAGTGTGTGTTGACGTAAGGTTCGTCAGCGCAATCTGCGGTATGCGTAGAGTTGCTTTTCGTTTAGGCTTTTCTCGTTTGGGCTTTTGACCTCGCTTTTAATTTCTGCCCGAACCACTTTCGCCTCTGTTGAGTCTGTCTCGGTAGCTTTATGACGAGTTGCACATATGTTGCGTGGATGTCGCAGAGAATAATGCAAGCAAGAAGGGCGTTTAATGGAGTATAGAACCATTCCTCATAGTGGTGAGAAGGTAAGCATCATTGGTTTAGGCATGGGAAGCATGCATGAGGCGAGCGTAGACGAAACTGAGCGAACCGTTCTCGAAGCGATTGATGCGGGCATCAACATCATGGACTTTATTCCGAGTAAGGCCAACGCATTTGAAGGGTATGCGCGTGCTTTAAAGACTCGTCGAGAAAAAGTGCTGCTCCAGGTTCACTTGGGTGCAAACTATGCATCGGGTGAATACGGATGGACTACAGATGTGAACATTGCTCGACGCGAATTTGAAGCTCGACTTGCTTTGCTTAATACCGATTATGCGGATTTTGGCTTCATTCATTGCATCGACGAAGAGGCAGATTTTGATGCAGTAATGAATGGCGGTATTTGGGACTATGCCTGTCAACTCAAGAAGGAAGGCACGATTCGCTATCTCGCTTTTAGCACCCATGATGTTTCGATGGCGAGGAAGTTTATCGAAACAGGCATGATGGATTGGGCGATGTTTAGCATCAATCCCATGTATGACTACACCGATACTTCGGATTACGGAAAGGGAGAAGCGAGCGATCGCATGCTGCTGTATCGCGAGTTCGAACGCGCTGGTATTGGTGTTTCGGTTATGAAAGCCTTCGCGGCGGGACAGTTGCTAGATGCGAAACGCTCTCCCTTTGGTAAGGCCTTAACGCGTGCGCAATGCATTCAGTATGCGTTAGATAAGCCGGGTGTAAAAACGGTCTTGCCAGGTGTTCGTGGTTTGCAGGATTTACATGAAATACTTGCTTACCTGGACGCTACTCCTGAAGAGCGTGATTATTCGGTACTTTCCACGATGACTCCCAGACTGACCAGGGCTCATGTGTCTATTGTAAATCATTGTCAGCCGTGTCCTCAGGGTCTTAGTATTGGGCTGATCAACAAATATTATGATCTTGCATGCATGGGGGGGACGAAATGGCGGCAAAACCA
>ENA-OQAS01001566-OQAS01001566.1-human-gut-metagenome-genome-assembly--contig:-NODE-1566-length-10508-cov-1.682401_pt1 | contig 10508 bp, 9 predicted proteins | sample MGYA00242733_ERZ504523 | MGnify/ENA primary metagenome ERZ504523 (study PRJEB26092, sample SAMD00036239) | human gut metagenome | host: Homo sapiens | study: EMG produced TPA metagenomics assembly of...
TTTAAATATTCTTTATATAAGAATTATAAAAGTTATGAAATAGATATTAAAGCGTACGATAAGGTGATTTTTTATCCGTATTTTTCGTCGTTATTTAAGTATAAAAATGTACATGCCAAATTTTATACTATTGGTATGGATAGTGGCCCTCTCTTATATTTACGTGCAATGCTCTATAATTCGAGGATAAAATATAAAATTTTTGGTTTATATAATTTTAAACAAGCTATTAAAATAGATCGCCATGCTGTAGAATTATCTGAGAAGGTATTTACAGTAGGGAGATGGATGCAGAGTTTTATAGATCTGTTTTGATGGCGGATGCCTGTTTTGTACATCATCCGGTATCAAATTAATAGATAAATATAAGCATGAAGAGTGGTTTGGAAATAGTGAATTAAGAATATGTTTTCCGGGTGGTATGTCTCCATTTTATGCACCTAATATGGTTGATAAAATTCTCTCGTTGATTTTGAATAATTGTGATAAATATATAGGAAAAATTAGTATAGAGTATTTGGGGAGAATGCCATCAAAATATACAGAAAAAATATTAGATAAACTGAACAAAGTAGGAATTCATGTTAATATTCAAGATTTTGTTGATGATTTTGAGGAGTATATTTCTAAGCAAGACGTGGTTATTTTACCTTTGGAAGTTGGAGTTGGAACGAAAAATAAAGCTTTGACAACGTTGGGGATGGGAGTCGATTTAATAGGTTCGAAGATTGCAGTAGAAAATGTATATGGGATTAAACCTGAAAACTGTGCAGAAATTGAATCGGATTATTTAAATTTAATTAACTTAAGGCTGAGAGAAAGCATTTATTTAATTTGACGAAGGAAGAAATAGTTGGGTTTAAGAAATATCATTCGGTAGAACAATGGAAGGATAATTTCTGGGAGATAATATATGAAAGGTCTTAATTTTGAAGAAGTATTAATTGGAAAGAAAATATTGGTTTTGATTCCACATCCAGATGATGAAATAATTGGTGTGGGGGGAACAATGGCTCTTTTAAAGGGAACAAATACAGAGGTGGATTGTGTTTGTATAAGTTCTAGTGGTATACCGACAGTAGACGGAAAGTATACAGCAAAAAGTAGAAATGAAGCTAGAATTCAAGAATGGCATAGTGTCATGAAACGTCTAGGTGTACATAAAGAATATATTAATTCCACGTATGGTGATAACTTTCCTTTTTTAGAAAAATTAAAAAATGACACTCCAGAAATAATATCACATATAAATCCTAAAGAATACGATTTCATATTTGTTCCAAGTTTTTTTGAAAATCATGTTGAACATAGGTTCTTAACATATACTTTTTTGCCTAAATTATTAAGAAAAGGAAGAAAAAGAGGGCAAAATATTGTGTTGTACGAGGTTTGGTCACTAATTTCAACAGTAACAGATTATGTAGATATAAGTAATTATATTGATGAAAAAATGGAACTGCTAAGAATGTATAAAACGCAGTGTGATTATGTAGATTACGATGTAAGAGTTAAGGGCCTTAATTTATATCGTGGACACATGGGGGGACGCGTACAATATGCTGAAGCTTTTTGGGTAATGAAAACATTTACCTTTAAGATAATAGCGTTTGGATTAAATATTGCTTTAAACATTAAAAAAATATGTAGAAAGCTAAGAGGAAGATAAAAGTGATAATAACAAAAACTCCGTTCCGTATGTCTTTTTTCGGAGGAGGTACGGATATGGAAGATTATTTTAGAGAGAATAGTGGAGCTGTTCTATCAACTACATTCGACAAGTACTGCTATGTAAACGTACGCCATTTGCCGCGTTTTTTGATTATAGTACGGAATTGTCATATTCAAAAACTGAACGTGTTACAGATGTAAATGATATTAATCATCCTGCAATTCGTGAAGCAATGAAGATGCTTAATATGCATGAGATTCGTCTTACTTATGAAGCAGATTTACCTGCAAGATCTGGTCTTGGAACAAGTTCTTCTTTTGCAGTGGGTATGCTTAATGCTTTCTATGCTTTAAAAGGTAAGTATGCAGATAAGAAGAAACTGGCTGATGAGGCAATTTATTTGGAACGTGTCCTTTGTAATGAAGCAGGGGGGTGGCAAGATCAGATAGCTGCATCGTTTGGAGGTTTTAATAGAATCAATTTTGGCTCATATGGGTATGAGGTTTTGCCTATTATTATTTCTCCAGAGAGAAAAAAAAAAGACTTAATGATAACCTTTTGATGTTTTTTACTGGATTTACACGTTTTTCTTCTGAGGTTCAAAAGCAAATGCTGCCAGTAGTCCAACTGATAAAAAATAATGCTAAACCAGATGTATGATTTGGTTGATTGAAGCGGAAGCAATTTTAGTCAACAAAGATAGAAACTTAGATGATTTTGGTAGGCTCTTAGATAATACTTGGAAATTGAAAAGACGGACTGGAGGTTTGGTTAGCACAAATAGTATTGATGAATTATATGCTAGAGGAATACAGCTGGTGCACTGGGGGAAAACTTTTAGGCGCTGGAGGTGGTGGATTTCTTGTGTTTTATGTTCAACCAGAGAAACAAAATGAGGTACGAAAGGCAATGTCTGATCTTATGCATATTCCTTTTAAGTTTGAAAATGGTGGAACTCGTGTAATTTACTATACGCCAGAAGAGTATGAGCCTATACAATAGAAATGGGAGAGAGAATGGTGCGAATATTAGAACATAGATTGCAAAACATATAGATTTGTTGATAAATCGGTATCCTGCATTAAATAGTGTTAAGCAAGATATTATAAATGCATATTTAGTTTTGGAAGAATGCTATGAGAATGATGGAAAGCTGCTCGTAGCTGGAAACGGGGGATCAGCTGCAGATTCAGAACATATTGCCGGTGAACTTATGAAGCGTTTTAAAATTCAACGTCCAGTCAGTGAAAATTATGCTAATAGATTAATTGACATAGATCCAGCGAGAGGACCAGAGTTGGCGAGAAATCTTGAAATGTCATTAATGGCTATTCCACTTGTTGCACATGAGGCGTTGACTACAGCATATATTAATGATGTTGATGGTCTTGGGGTATTTGCACAACAACTTATGGGATTTGGAAGAAAGGGAGATGTATTTCTTGGTATTTCCACATCTGGTAATAGTAAGAATATCATGAATGCAACTGTTGTTGCTAGAGCTTCCGAAATTAAAATTATAGGTCTCACTGGAGCTGATGGAGGTGAATTAGCAACGGTTTCAGATGTCGCAATTAAGGTGCCAGAAACTGAGACATATATGATTCAGGAGTTGCATCTTCCGGTATATCATTGTCTTTGCCTGATGCTTGAGGATAAATTTTTTGGAGAAAACAGATGAAGGTAGTAATAATGGCGGGCGGTAAAGGAACTCGTATTCAATCTATTGCGTCAGATATACCAAAACCGATGATTCCAATAAAAGGGATGCCAGTGCTTGAAAGAGAAATTATTTCTCTTAGAGATCAGGGATTTACTGATTTGATTATTACAGTGTCTTATCTTGGTTCCGTTATTATGGATTACTTTGGAAATGGTGCTAAGATTGGTGTAAATATTGAATATTATAATGAAGAAACACCACTTGGAAATGCTGGGGCACTATTTAAATTAAAGAATAAACTTACAAAGCCCTTTTTGCTTTTAAATGCTGATGTTATTTTTGATGTGGATTTCAAGCGATTTGTTGAATTTCATAAAATACATGGTGGATTAGTTACTCTTTTTACCCATCCTAATGATCATCCTTATGATTCTGGTCTTATCATTTCTGATAAGAATGGGATGGTTGAAATGTGGCTGTCTAAAGAAGAGAAAAGACCAAAGTATTATAGAAATCGTGTAAATGCAGGACTTCATGTGATTGATCCTGATGTATTAGATAATGTTGATGGTAGTAGAGTGGGTGAAATAGACCATAAAACTGGAAAAATAATCAAAATAGACCTTGATCGCCAATTGTTGAAACCGCTTGCAGGGAAAGGAAAAATGTTTTGTTATGATTCTCCAGAATATGTGAAAGATATGGGAACACCTAAACGTTTTCATCAAGTCGAGACAGATTTTATTGCCGGAATAGTTGAAAAAAAGAATTTGTCGAAGAAACAAAAAGCAGTGTTTCTTGATCGAGATGGAACAATCAATGTTTATAAAGGTTTTCTGAAGAAAGTTGATGATTTTAAATTGATTCCAGGTGTTGCTGAAGCAATAAAAAAATCAATACTTCAGGTTATCTTGCTATAGTGGTTACAAATCAACCTGTTATTGCACGAGGAGAAGTTACATGGAATGAGCTTGATGAAATTCATAATAAAATGGAAACTGAACTTGGAAAACAAGGTGCTTATTTAGATGCAATCTATTTCTGTCCACATCATCCACACAAAGGATATAAAGGAGAGGTGCAGAATTGAAAATTGATTGTAATTGCCGTAAGCCGAAGCCTGGAATGCTGTTAAAAGCAGCTGAAGACTTTAATATAGACCTCAAGAGGTCTTATATGATTGGTGACAATGAGAATGATGTGAAAGCCGGAATATATGCTGGGTGTAAGAGCATTCTTATTAATGGGGAGGGGACAAACCAGATAGATGGAGATTTTGGACAGATTGATACGTTGGAATCAGTGAAAGAGTTTATACAAAAATATCTGTAAGTTGAAACAAAAACGTGTATAAAGTAAAATAAATAACTTCTTGTTTGATTCAAGAATCCTTATTTTGAGGAACTTTGAAGCTATAATAATTTTATCTATATGCTTTATGAGAATGGGAAACGTACTAGTAATTGAAAGATTTTGTATTCAAAATAGTAAAAATGCTTTTAGGAAAATTATTTTTCGCTTTATAGTTTTGGTTTATATTGTTGATGTAGTTTGAGAATATGTGTTTTAAACGTAATGGGTGCGATCCATGTAGTTCCTTTACAAGAGGTTAATGTAGAAAATTATTTCAAATCGATAATGTATGCTTTTGGCTTTTTTATCTAAACATTTTTGTGTTTTGCAATATCCCGATAATTAGATATGAATAGTTGGTAAGTCCTCAATTGTGAGTACCACAACAAAGCAAAACCCTGCATTACTGTGGGGCTAAGCTGATTTTGATATACGTTTGTACATTGAAAAATTAAGATTTCTTAAAACGACTTGGACAGTTCTCCTGGACACGTGGTGTCCATGAAGAAGTTCATCGATGAATTTTAGATCTGTGTCATTCATGTGCTTTGGAATCTCGGTGAGCAGTAATTCGAAGTATTGATAAACATTCAGGTGGTTGGCTTTTGCAGTCTCAACAATACTATAGATCATTGCACTGGCACGCGGGCTTGAGGTCTCGATCGAAACGAAGTTTTTACGACCAATGGTGAAAGGACGAATTGCCTGTTCTGCATAGTTGTTATCCATAGGGACATCGCCATCATTCAGGAAAGTGCGGAGATAGGATTCCTGAAAGATACTATAGACCAATACTTTTCCAATCGTGGTATTGTGTGTAACCTGAGTGTATTTTAGCTTTATCTATACGAAATAAGCGTCAAATTTTCTGTTAGAATAGCTGTCGCTGTTTCAAGTAATCAACGGTTGGGAGATTATTAAATCTGTTGTCGATATGGAACATTTCTGTAATCATGGCATATGCTTCCTAAGCAATCGTGCGTCAGCGCCTTTGAGGGATTTCATAAAGACGGCAAAAGGACGCCTTGCGTGTATCTAACAGCCGCCGATGGTCAGATCATCGCGCTCTCTGCCAAACTTATGGTAGATCTGATAGCCGTCTGTAATAACGGTGCCGGAGAAATTTTTTAGAAAGTCTCTTGGATGATTGGCTTTACGCGAAGGCTGCCAGTCAAAGAGAACGATCGGCCTGGCCTTTTCAACTGGGCGGTTACGGTATACCCACATGTAGGTTTTCTTTCCGTTTTTGATCTGGTTGTTATCGATGCGTATCACCTTAACCGGTGTCTCGTCTGCATGGATGATGTGACTCTCACAGATCAGTTCATGTAACCTGTCATAAAGTAGGGAAAGATAATTATCTGCACTTTATCAAGCTGGGACTGCATGGAATTAAGTTGATCCTGTAGAGAAGTCACGATGATAACAAGTGCTTTTTTATTAAGGTTATTCAGTTGTTTTTCAGACAAAGCCATCATGAGCAGCCTCCTTTACATAATCTTACTATAGCAAAAAAGTGAGTGGATGACGAATGAAAGGTGAAGAATTGTGAAAATGCCTATAGATATGAGGCGGTACAAGTTGTATAGAGAAAGCCTGAATCAGTAAGAGAAATAAAAAAGGAAAATGCCATGCAGAGCTTCGGTGACTGTAGAAATGCAGTACTGGAGCCTTAGGAAGCTGTGCATGGCACTAAGAAGAAGGTGTGAAAAGCAGAGGATAAGTTCTATGTTTTGCACAAAAAATATATGAGGAAGAATGGCTGGGGGTGATATCATGAATGACTGGATCGATTGCAAATCCCTGTATCAGCCAGCGGAACTGTTCCAGAGTCATGGAACGGAGTTCATCGGAATTTCGGATCAGCATCTTTAAGATACAAGAGATATTTTCTAAAAAATATGATATCATGATAAGGTACTTGTGGTTAAGGATTTACTTTTTATGATATTATGAGAAGATTATTCAATGAACAAACTGTATGTGAATGTTTTTCATGAGTGGAGCGTTAAGATATGGGTTATAGAGAGATAATAGAAGAAGATTATTTGGATTCGATAATTGAAAAGAATGTATCATATTTGGATGAAATAACAAAGAAAATGAAATTAGGAGATGTTTCGGTATTTGCTGGGGCGGGATTGTCTGTTGCATCAGGATATGTGGATTGGAAGAAATTATTAGAGCCAATTAGTAAACAGTTAAGATTAAATTCAGATATTGAATTGACAGCCATTGCACAATATTATGTAGATAAATATAATCGTCAGGGGTTAAATTCGCTTGTTTTTAACGAATTTGATAAAGTCCCTAAAAACAATGAAAACGCTAATTGGTTGGCAAAGATGCCAATTACAGAATTCTGGACGACAAACTATGATGATGTTATCGAACAATCTTTAGAAAAACAAGGGAAAAAATACCAGAAAATAGTGAAGTCAGAAGATTTTAAATATCATAAGTTTGAGCGTGAGGTAACAATATATAAAATGCATGGTGATAAAGACTCGCCAGATGATGTAGTATTAACAAAAAAGGATTATCAAACATATGATATAGAGAGAAATGTGTTCACAAAGTTACTTTCTGTGGAGTTGATAAGAAAAACATTTGTTTTATTGGATTTAGTTTTAATGATCCAAATCTGGAAAGGATATTGAGTATTGCTAAACAATCATTAAAAGGGAAAGCACCTCAGACACATTATTGTTTTATGCGAAGGGTTCAATTAATGGACTATTTAGATAAGAAAAATAAATTGAATCGTGAGAATATTAAACAATATATTCAAGATAAAAATTATCAGGAACTCAGAATGGCAGCCATGGCCCAGGATGGTATATTAACTATTTTGATTAATAGCTATGAAGAAATTACTTAATGTTACAATATTTGTATAATAACTATATAACAAATAATGTATTTATTTCTGGTGCAATTAATCCAGACGATTTATCGGATTACAAGTGCTTTGAAATGGAAAAGGATATTGTTTCTAATTTAAATCCAGCAGAGAGTTTTCTTACGCTATTAGGGAAAAATCTTTGTGACAATGATTTTTCTATATATACAGGATTTGGGGCTGGAGTTGGAAATTATATATTGTCAGGGATATTGTCGAGTGATAAATATAATAGTGCTGATGTTATAAATGATAAAATACATATTAGTAGTTTGTTTGATGTTGAAGATAAAGAACGAATTCGAAGAAAAATGATAAAACAATGTAGCTGTTCAATAATAGTGTTTGGTTACGGAGATGAAAACTCGGGAACCTATAAAGAATATAACATCGCTGTGAACGAAGGAAAGTATATTATACCGGTAATGAAAACTGGCTTAGCAGCGGAAAAAATATATAATACATTAAAACAAAAGAATACAATTAGAGAGATGAAATTTCTGGAGGTGGAAAATAAGATTAGTATAACGGTACAGGGGATTATACAATTATTAATTAACCATAAAGAACAAAAAGAAAAGGAATTAAAGGAAAAAATATATTCGGAAATTCGCTTTCAGGAATTGGCGTTTTTTAAGTTACCATTATCAAAGTGACCATAAAATTGCAAAAGAAATTACTAACTTAGTTAATAAAGATAGAACAAATATGTTCACAGTGGTGCAAGAAAAGACAAAAAGAAAAAATCCAAAAAGCATAAAGAAATGGGTGGATGAAAATATAAAAAAAACTAAGTTTACAATATTACTTATTAGTCAAGAAACATTAAAAAGGGAATATGTGTCTTATGAAATAGATAAAAGTATTGAACATGGAAATACAATAATTCCTATTCTGATTGACAATGATGATAGTTTGTCGAAGGATGATGAACTCAAAATGGATTTTGATAAATTACCAAAGAAATTTTGTAAAAAGATTAGATGGTGGTATAAAGAATGCGGAAGGGATAATATTATTAATTGGTTAAATGAGGAATTAGGAATATAATATAGCGAACATTTGAGAAATACAATGCGTTTTTTGGAAAATCTTATTAAGTGATAGTATTTGTGAAAAATAGCAAATGACGAGGAAGGATGTTTTGAAAATAGAAAATTAGAAATGTAATTTCGTAAAAGAGTTTAAAAAAGTGTATTATGATAATTATAATCAAAGATTCAGATTTTTAATTACGGGAACTGTAAGCGTGATTTTACCTATATTGATGATATTGTAGAGGGAGTGATGCGTGTGATGCAGGCTCCACCGGAAAAGAAGACAGGAGAAGATGGGTGCCGATTCCACTGTATGCGGTATACAATATTGGAAATAATCATTCGGAGAATTTGCTTAAGTTTGTGGATATCTTGCAACAGGAACTGATCCGAGCGGGCGTTTTGCCGGGGGATTATGATTTTGATAGTCATAAGGAACTGGTGCCGATGTAGCCGGGCGATGTGCCGGTTACTTATGCGGATACATCGGCGTTGGATTTAAGCCGAGTACGGATTTGCGGATGGGGTTACGAAAGTTTGCGGAGTGGTATAAAGAATTTTATATGTAAAAATATACATTTAAGAATGGGGGGTGTCGCACTAACGTGCGGTAGCCCCATAAAATTAATCTTGTTGAAAGTAAGCGCATAGTTTTAGGGCGTACCCTATAAATGAAATCTGACACCCTGCGCTAGGATGCCAGACATGCGAGTATTTCACTACATTTTATTTACAAGTTTTCTGAGTCAATTCACTCCACGGGACTAATTGTTCCAATTCCTCGTCTGACATTTCAGCACTTGGACGATGCTCCAGAAGGAAGCTCAGATATTTAAGTGGATCAAGTTCATTGGCTTTTGCCGTTTCTATCATAGAATAGATTTTCATACTGGCATCTGCCCCGGCTGGTGTATCACAGAAAAGCCAGTTCTTACGGCCAACTACCAAGGGGCGAATGCTGTTCTCACTGAGATTATTACTCAGGCTGCATGCACCATCTTTCAGATAGTTCATCATGAACGGACGACAACCATTGGAATAGTTGATTGCATTGATCAGCCTGTCTCCGGATTCCGGATGCAACTGGTCAAGCCATGACAAAAAAGCCTCTATGACAGGTTTTTGATCCTTCAGACGGCGATTATAAATCTGTTTGGGCGATAATCCTTTTTCTCGATAAGACCGTTCATACTCAAACAGCTTATTACAGTATAGCAATCCCTGGACTGCCGGATGTGTATAATCCTTTTCGTGGCCTTTGGGTATTGCCCGCAGCCAATAGCGTCGTATGTGAGCCCAGCAGCAACAACGCTGTGCCTCAGGCACTTTGTTGTATCCTTTATAACCATCAACCATTAGATAGTATCCGGGATCTGCACCTGCCAGAAAAGCAGCGGCATTACTGCCGGCTCTGGTCGGAGTGTAATTATAAAGGATGATCGGAATCCCACCATCGTCACCAGTGCGTACCAGCCAGACATAAGATTTACTCTGTGGTCTGCGGCCTTCTTCCTTTAATACCTGGATCGGAGTCTCATCCGCCATCAGATATCTGCGTTTCAACAGTTTCCGGTGCAGATATTCATACATTGGCAGAAAGTAATTCTCTGCACAGTAGATGATCCAACTGGCCATGGTCGTACGGCTGATCTTTACCCCAAGGTGTTCAAAATCCTTCTCCTGACGGTATAAAGGCATGGACATGACATATTTATAATACATCACATGTGCTGCAAGACCAGACGATACATAACTCTCCGGAATCAATGCAGGAGCTCCTTCGTCCTTGATGAACTGGGGATCTTCCGTTTCCTTACATTGTGGACACTCATAGATAGTCGCATAATAATCAATACGCTCCAGCTTTGGCTCTGTATAACGCAG
>ENA-OQAS01001567-OQAS01001567.1-human-gut-metagenome-genome-assembly--contig:-NODE-1567-length-10506-cov-1.770980_pt1 | contig 10506 bp, 15 predicted proteins | sample MGYA00242733_ERZ504523 | MGnify/ENA primary metagenome ERZ504523 (study PRJEB26092, sample SAMD00036239) | human gut metagenome | host: Homo sapiens | study: EMG produced TPA metagenomics assembly of...
GTATTCTACTGCAATTACTGCTTCCTCATTCCCCGTTATCTGTTCGAGGGGCGCATACGGCAGTATCTCCTGCTGAACATACTGCTGATAGCTTGCGTTACAGCCGGTGTACACTTTTGGCAGGAGTACGCATTCCACACCTACGCAAAAGCCGACGGTGAGGGCCAAAGGCACATCGGTCCGCCGAAATGGATATTCATCATGCGCGATTTCTTTTCCATGATACTTACCGTAGGTTGAGTGCGGCCATTCGCCTCAGCGGACGTTGGGTGCAGGTGGAAGCCGCCCGCCGCGAAGCCGAAAAAAGTCGCACGGAAGCCGAATTAAAGAATCTCCGCAACCAGCTCAACCCGCATTTCCTGCTCAACACGCTGAACAATATCTACGCACTCATTGCCTTTGATACGGATAAGGCACAAACAGCCGTACAGGAACTGAGCCGTTTATTGCGCCATGTCCTTTACGACAATCAGCAGAACTTCGTAACTTTAGGCAAGGAAATGGATTTCATCAAGAACTACATCGCCTTGATGCGCATCCGTCTCTCGTCCAACGTCACTGTTGAAACGCGTTTCGATATTCGTCCCGACAGCCCTACGGAGATTGCCCCGCTGATATTCATCTCCCTCATAGAGAATGCTTTCAAACATGGCATCTCTCCCACCGAGCCCAGCCATATCCGTATATATTTCAGCGAGAACGTGCATGAAGTACGTTGCGAAATAACCAACAGCTACCACCCCAAGAGCGAAGCCGACAAAAGCGGCAGCGGCATCGGACTGGAACAAGTAGGCAAGCGTCTGGAACTGACCTATCCCGGCCGGTACGAATGGAAGCACGGCATAAGTGAGGACGGAAAAGAATATAAATCGGTTTTAACAATCAATTACTGACAACATGAATCTGAAGTGCGCAATCGTAGATGACGAACCGCTGGCCTGAACCTTTTGGAGAGCTACGTCAACCAAACCCCGTTTCTGGAGCTTGCCGGCAAATACTCCAGTGCAGTGCAAGCGATGAGCGACTTGCCGGACAAACGTATCGACCTTCTTTTTCTCGATATCCAAATGCCCGAACTCAACGGCCTGGAATTCTCCAGAATGGTAGATACACATACCCGTATCGTTTTCACCACCGCCTTCGACCAATATGCCATAGACGGGTATAGGGTCAACGCCCTCGATTATCTGCTGAAACCCATCTCGTATGCAGACTTTCTGCAAGCCGCCAATAAAGCAGTGAAGTGGTTCGAACTGCTGCAACAGCCCCAAGAGGAAATTGAAAGCATCTTCGTAAAAAAGTGATTACAAACTGATACAAGTGGAGCTCAAAAATATTCTTTACATCGAAGGCTTGAAAGATTATATCAAAATCTATGAGGAGAACTCTCCCAAACCCATTCTCTCGCTCATGAGCATGAAGTCCATAGAAGAACTTCTGCCTGCTTCACGCTTCATACGCGTGCATCGTTCCTATATCGTCCAAAAAGACAAAATACGTATCATCGACCGTGGACGCATTGTCTTTGGCAAGAACTATATCCCCGTCAGTGACAGTTATAAACAAATATTCCAAGATTTTCTTAATAAAAGGAGTTAAAAATACCCTTATAGGTTATATTTTATTGAAATCGGGCTATTTCTAATAATATCCTATTGCATATTAAAAGATGTTTTTTTACCTTTGCCGCGAACAGATAGGAGTTGTGAAACTCCCCCAATAGAATAGTTTAGTTAAGTCTAGTTTAGTTTTTGTGTAAAGCACTTCCTCCGTAAGCGAACGTTGGAAGTGCTTTTATTTTAGGTATATCAAGCAGTTACGGAAAAAGCGCATTTCCAATATTTCGCAGCAGGTTGCAAAATTTGATTGTCGGACGATTGTCGGACACCGATTTTATTACTAACAAATTGTCGCAACTTTATTAAACAAAAATATGGCAACGCTTAAACTTTGTATCGTACCTGCAAAAGTGCTTATCAACGGAAAGCACAAAGTAAGAATATCACTGGCCCATAATTCCAATACCAGGTATATTCCAACAAACTGTATTATTGACACCCTATCACAATTCAAAGAGGGGCAAGTTATCAATCATCCGGAAGCCGCTTCAATGAACATGAAACTTCGGAATCTACTTAACCATTATCAGAATGTTATCGACAACATATATGATGTGGATGTATATTCATGTTCCGAGCTCCGAGAAATCATCATAAAAAAGAAAGACTACACCAATGCCAAGTTTTCCTCTGCAATGACATCTTATCTGTCAGAACTCGCAGAGGAGAAAAGAAACAAATCTGAAAGTTGTATCGTTTGGCATGCCAATCATTCATCAAGTCACAAGGTGATTTGCTACTTTCAATGATTACGCCTCGAAACATCAAGCATTTTGAAATGGACCTTGAAGACAAACGGCTCTCTCCTACCACCATTAAAATCTACCTTACATTACTCAAAGTAATTATCAACTATGCCAAGAAACATAATATGGTCAGATACGAAGTAGAGCCGTTTGAGTTCTGCAGAATGCCGTCAGCCAATATACGTGAATTAGACCTTAGCATTGATGAAATAAAGGCAATCCGAGATATGGAAATTCCTAAATACAATATCGGAGTAGTACGTGATATTTTCATGTTAAGCTATTACTTGGGTGGTATCAATCTTGTAGATATGCTTGATATTGATTTCCGAAAAGAATGGATAGAATATTACCGGCGAAAAACAAAGAACAAAAAAAGTGGTGAAAGTAAAACCGCATTCTCCGTCCAGCCGGAAGCAAGGGAAATCATAAACAAATATATGCAGAAGAATGGTAAACTTGTTTTTGGTAAGTATAAAACATTCGGGCAATGTTATTCTGTTGTATCCCGTAAAATGGAAGAACTCGCCAAAATAGCAGGGATAAGAAAGCATGTGGTTTATTATTCTGCACGTAAATCATTCGTTCAGCATGGATTCGAATTAGGTATATCCTTAGAAATTCTTGAATATTGTATCGGCCAATCAATGAAACGAACCGCCCTATATTCAACTATTTTCGAGTAATGCGAAAACACGCTGATGATGCAATGAGGAAAATCTTCGACAGCTTAAAGTGATTGTTCCTGGACAAAAGCTATTGCTTCTGCAGCAGCTTCTTCCCTCTCCTTTTCTATATCAGAGTTTAAGCGGTCTATTAACTCCATATTTCCCGTTATGGCGGTTTTCACGTAATCGGAATACGTGAGACTGTTAGCTGATAATGACCGTAGCCAATGAAAGCCTTTGTAAGCTTTGGAGAGGATGATTGAGATTTACCCATAATGCAACGGATTAAGAAGCGGAAAAAAGAACGGTTCCGCTTTCCCGTTGCGTTACATATTCTCAAATAGGAGGATACAGTGAAACCATTAAGCTATTACACAGGGGGCAGAACCGTATATGAATAAGCTACTGGCAAAATCAATCACCAGTAGCCTTACGTCGAATATTACTATTCCTCCTATTCAATAAAATATGTAACGCACTGTAAATATGGAAAAAATATACGAGATAGCGAAAATAATTCATGCAATGTTTGTATAATAATCAAAAGATTATTATCTTTGTAATGTCAAATAACAAAAGTAATCAACATGAGTAACGAACAAATTAAAAAGGATTTGCTTATACAAAGAGCATTCCTCAAAAAAGAACTGGACCAACTAAGATTTATCGCTGAAGTTACCGGAACAAACCAAGAAAAAGAGATTGACAAAAGGTTAGACCGGTTACTGACAATCGACAAAGTCTTAAAAGAGTTAGAAAAAAAGAAGTAAAACAAAGCCCCTCTCTCCGGAGAGGCACTAAAAATAAATATATGGCACTGAAAGATGAATTACTGGCATTAAAGCCACTACTTGGTACAGACTCTCCAGAGTTCTATACCAGAATGACAGAAATAGCAGCCAAGTACACTTCGGAAGAAGATAAGAAAGCTATTGCCAACTTTGTATCAGAGCGTTTACAGAACATTGATAAGAAACTGGATGTTGTAGAAGAGAACGCAATCAAACTACAGCTGCAAGAAGTGGCTGAAATAGTCTCTCTAAGCTATCTTGCGAAGAAATACTTTAATAAAAGTAGGTCATGGCTGTATCAGAGATTAATGGTAATCTGGTAAACGGAAAACCGGCACGCTTCACACAAGAAGAATTACAGACATTTAACGATGCCCTACAGGACATTTCTAAAAAAATAGGCTCACTTAGTATCTCATATTGATACTCTGTTATTTGACGCCATCCCCGTAGTTGAGCGCTACGGGGATTTTTCATATCAATTACCTATCATCAGCCCAATTATCCATAATAGTCATATCCCAATGCGACACGTCAAATTCATTATTGACCGACACCCCATATACAGAAAGACTCTTGCCGGCACTGTCAAACTCAGTCAAAGCCGTTTCCTCTCCTTCTGGATACGAAGATTCATAAAGTCTGTCATTTGTTCCCAATCGGTAGGACCGATGAATAATGATTCTATGAAACGCCCTTTCACGGGTGCACCAATGGCGGTATCCTTAATGCGTTCCAAATATGATAAAACCTTTTTGTAAGTCATGGGGCAAAGATAGCAAAATATAGTGAAAAGGGGCGGCTATTCAGCCACCCCTTCTTTATGCTAGTATTCAAAAACTATAGCTGAGAGATACTGAACATTCGTGAAGAAATTTATATGTACCTCGTGAAGGACTAATCTTGTGTCCGTCGAAACATACATTTCTTCGACCTGAATAAGGGTCCTGATTGGAAATCGTATAGCCCAAGGAAAAAGCCAACTGGTCAATTCCTAAAGAAAGAGCACTTTTAACACGCCAAAAGACAACATCCCCTCCCTTATTACGAACTGACCTAAACTCTCCCTTTATCTTTCCGCCTTCTTCAGTATAATGTGCATATGAAAAAGCCTCGTTGGGTAATGTCAGAATCAATGCCGGCTCACACTGAAGAAAAAGCTGATAATCCCTTTCAAGCCCCAAGCTCACTGAAGGAGTCCTAAAATTGGGACCTATCAACAATTCCCCCTCAACAGTTTACCGTCATCATAGAGTGTATACTTCTGACCTTTGCCGTCACTCACCTCTGTATTAGCTTATAATCATTGTCCATCCAGTTTTGAAAAGCAAGACCAGTCATAACGCCAATATATTTTCCAATGTAACGGATATATGATACCTCAAGCCCTAAAGCTGGTTCAGAACCATATGCAAATAGAGAACCGGATAGAGACAAAACATTTTTATTAGTTTTAAATCCCCTTCTCGCTCACCGGCAAAAAGGTGAATGACCGACAGACATAAACAAAAAATAAAAGCAATTTTTTTCATTTCAATCTAAATATAATTGGCTGACACCAAAATTTAAAAAACATATTCAACTGCTATAAAGATAACTGCTTTTCTGAAATTCCCTACGTGATTTGAGGGAGTTTTTATAAAAGGAAAGGCCCAAATGAAACAAAATCCCAACGGAAGTCAGGCACGTCATAAATAGGTCTGAATTGTTACTGAAATATGAATAAAAGGAAAGGCAGCTTATTGGGTTGCTTTACCTATCAAAACCTTACGATGTAAGAACGATGACCACCTATTACCTAATCCCACCAAAGAAAACAACTTGTAAGTCTGATTTTATTATATAGATACCATGCCTTATATCTTCTTAATTCCTCTTTATGAATAATTTCAATATCATAATCATCTGTTGGGAATTTGAATAGACAGAACCTTGATGCATTTTTAGTGTTAATGTACAAATTCCTACAAGCTATTACATGTGGACTTTCTACCATTTCATACATACCGTCATCTCTACGCATAGTCTTCATTTCTGAAAACTCTAACTGTAAATCATCCTTTTCGAGTACAATATCCAATAGATTGATACAAAGTCGCAAATCTCTTGTCACTATAGGCATCTTATCTAAACGTATACACTTTTTAAAGTATTCATGCATTTCCATTATTTTCTTGCGTTCTATTTCCAACAAAAATACATAATCCCAATCAAAGTCCTTTTCCAAGAGCCTGCACCATGAATTGACCTTTGCACGTCTATAGTTGGATTCGGTTCTATTTCTTCTCTGTTTCATATTATAGCACTGCTTATTACTTTCGTTTTCAGATAATTACAAATAATCTTGTATCAACTTTTTAAATCAAAGTTACTTCACAAAAATACAAAGCCAAGGTAGAATTATCAAATAAAAAGTAAATAAAAAAGCCCCGACGAAGTCGGGGCATATATGCGATTAAAGCTTCGTGAATTTATTAATCGTCAATTATATCAGAAACCTCTCCGTCTTCACTTTCTGAAGAAATATCTTCTTTACAGTCAGACACGAAATTGTTTTCTGGATTAGTCAATAAATCTATCTCTTTATCAAATAATTTAAAGATTCGTTTAGTCACCATGAGTATATTCATAATCAAATGAATAATTCCACCATAGAATAATACGCCGAAAATTAACAAATAAATAAAATGAACTGTAATCTCTATAGAAAAGACAGTACCACATATGGGGGATATAAAGTTGTACTGATAAAGCACACATCTATCTCCTATACTTAAACTCATCAATAATGATAGAACCAACAGGAATAAAGATATGGGGATAAGGTAACATATATTATAAAAGGTTTCCTTTATTAATGGTATTCTTTCCTTATTATGACGAGTTTTAATTTTATTCATTACGAATGAAATTAATGTTGCCAACAAACTAATAAATATAGGAATAAATATAGATAAGAAAAGAGTAAGAATACCTAAAATACTTTTAGTATCACTATAGAATAGTATACTACAGAGAAAACCTAATAATAAAGGGAATCTTATGAAAATCCATTTATTATTAGAATCCACCTTCAGTATTTTATTTTGCTTTTGAAGGATATCTCTTATGCTTATAAAAGTAAACCTCATTTATTCAAACACCTTAAATTCTGTATTATTAGTAACAAACAATTTGGTAGCTTCCTTGATTGAAGAATAATCTGAAAAACCTTTTTCATTATCCTTTACCTCGATTTCATAATAAGGATGAATGATATTCTTATTATCATTACCTAAATACAAGGTTCTAGTTTTTCCACCTGCAATACTCGCAGTAACCTTCTTCGTCGAGTCTTCAAATATAGCATTTAAATCTGGAGAATCAAAAAGAAATTTTCCTGAATTAATCATTTCCTTAACTTTTTTTTCTTTTATTTCCCCCATGCCATTCTTAAACTTCATCGTCAATTCTATCGTAAAATCTTCAGAATTTAATCCTCCAAAATATCGTTCAGCAGCGTCTGTATGTATAGAATTGGCAGATAAGGATAAAGAGTTATACCTACCCTCTTTCAACTTTTTTAAATACGATGTCAATACGACAGCATTCCTATCAATATATATAAATCTTCAACCTGAAAATGATAATTAAAAAATGAAATTAAAATACTTCGAAGTAAAGGATAGATACCATTATTATCTACACGTTCCAATATTAACAAAGCCTTATTGCCCTTTCGCGGAATCTGAATATAATAAAAAAAGGCTTAAGTATTGCTTTGCTTTTACCTAAAAGAATCTTTTTCGTTTCATTTTTGGGGTCATCTATGTCTACTGCCTCATACTCTTTCCCATAGTATCCAGTCTCAATAATGCCACATAGATATCTCTTTTTATCATTATGACTATGGTCTTTAGGAGGAATTCTTACTGTCATCTTCTCCGCAGGAAGATCTCCTGTAATATTCTTATCTATATATTTAATGAAACTAACATTATCATGAACCATTAAATCATAAATATCAGGAGAATCAGAAAATAACAAAGGGTCCTTTTCTCTTTTTCTTCTTACAGTAATAGTGTAAGCTTCTATTGTTGTTTTCATACTTATTAGAAATGGCGAATCCCTTAATCACTGCGTGCCAAAAGGTTTATCTACAACCTTAATCCGATTTTACGGATTACACAATGAAAAGGGATTCATTTTTAAGATATATTTATTTGGCGGCACTAAAATACGTATTTAGTGCAGGAAACAAAGATTCACCAAAAAAATATCTTAACAGAATATTCTGTTTTTGTTTTTCCCACATTCCAATTACCACATGAATAAGTTGCAACTTATCCCTACACCCACATACATTCCACTCGGATACCCATATCCAGCTTGCAACCCTAATCCCCAACGCTTCTTCTTCAACTTAATGGGAACCGGATGATAGACGTCATTTGTTACTGTCTGATAAACCGTCCTCGGATACACAGTCATACTATCCACCGTGGTCTACATATCCACTCACCACCGCACGATACAAGCTATCTTCATACACAACTCGTTTGCGGTAGAGCAGGGTATCGCCTATACGTACTGTGTCATTCGGCAATATCTGCCAAAAGACCGCTATCGGTGCGGAGATAAGAACCGTATCAGTCTTGACAACCGTCTGTATCTTTGTTTCGGTACGCATTTCTGCCGGCAAAGACTCGTGCGGACGGAACCAAGCCACTATACAAGCGATTGCCAGCAATACAACTAATAGCCAGGGTAGTTTTTTCATAGCTTCAGTACCTGATTCCGGTTTCTACCGTCCGCCCGGTAGCTCACATGCACCCAGGCGAAATACTCTCATCAATTAACTGGTCGAAAGGAAGGTTCTTGCGGATATGTTCGAACAGTAGCTTATTCTGTTGCCTGTCTCCGGTATCAATGTCCGCGGCCTGTCCACTCATGTGCTGGCTGGTTGTCGCACCGCCCACCGCTTTATTCAATGCCGGACAACGGTAACCGCTATTCACAACGATAGGTTTGCCATACCATTCGCGTAGCGGTCAAGAACGTTATCTACCAATGCAGTCAGATTGGCTTCTATATCACTGCCACATCTGTTGTCAATTCCTTTGCGGTCGGCAGTTGTCGAACGGCAAAGTTCTTTTATCGTAAAATACTTCATACATCATTTGATTTAATATAAACATACACTACATTTGCAGAAACCTTTATTTAAACTTTAAGTTTATGCTAAAAAGGGAAGGAAGCTGTTGCGAAACACCTTCCTTCCGTGAATCAATAATCGCTCGGTGGCTTCCGCCCGCTACATCCCCGGACATCACACCGCTTTGCTTCCAGCTTTATCTTCTCTATCTCCAGTGTAGCGTTCTTTTCGGTCAGCTCGCGGATACGCTGGCGGTCTTCATTCTTCTCGGCATAAAGCTGGTCTATTTTGGAATCAAGTTCCACTACCCTGTGTTCCTTTTTCTCGTACAGTTCCTTCCATTCAGCAGCATACGAGGTGATATTGTCAGCTTCCGCCTTTCTCGCTTCCGCAGCCGCCTTGCGCTTCTTTGAATCATAGAACATGAACACACCGAAAAGAGGAAGCAGGATAGTAGTGACTATCCCGCCGGTGATATTGAACAGTTCATTCAGTTCCTCCATCATACCTTCATCCCCGTTACATGTTCATCACTCCACCCCTTGGCATTCCAACCGAGAAGAATGCCGGCAATAAACGCACCGGTACTCACAATGCTTGCCCAAAACGGTACATACTGGTAATAAGCCAGCAGACCTACAATCACGGCCACCACAACAGCCAAAACAATCAGTTTCTTTTTCATCTACGAACTTTTTAATTAAACAAAAAAGCCCACGAACGCATCCTGTTAAAGACACGTTCATGGGCGTTAACCAATAAAACATGACAAATGTACTCATTTACAATCACTTTTCAGCGAAAGTAAACAAGAAATTTATGAGTAGGGAATATCTTACCAGGAAAGGGTTGCCAAACTATGGCAGTAGATTTATCGCAATGTATATTACTGCAAAACTACAGAATCTTATTGTGAAATTGCTACATGGTTTTCTCCGACCATAATCCCTTTCACTATAATTATATTTGTCAAACTGACTATAAATATTTCTTAATTAGAGCCATATCTGTATTCTTTTGGAAATCACCTATAATAGTATTATCATGAGACGGTTTCTCCTTGCCTATCTCTTCCTCCGACCAATATGACTGAATAGATACTGTCCATTGGGGTTCTGGCTTTTTCCCCTTTACCATAAACAACTCATTGGCTATAACAAGATAATCACAATCGCTATTAGGAATTTTCCTATAATACATATTCTTATCTGCACGTAATTCGTCACATCTTTCATTTACAACACATGTAAATCCAAAATCATTAAAAAATTGAAACATAAACTTTTTTTATTTAGTGAATAGAATATCGCAAATATACAAAACAAAATACACTGCATAAATACACCATAAAGAACTATTTTGTACGTTTTTATATATTTCTGAGAAAACATATTTATTTCACCTGGATTATAGATTACAAAAAAGGAAACTTAAAATCAGGACTTAAAAAAATATTTATAATCCAGCTAAATAGTAGTTTTAGTTTTGTGTAAAGCACTTCCTCCGTAAGCGAACGTTGGAAGTGCTTTTATTATAGACCTATTAAAT
>ENA-OQAS01001568-OQAS01001568.1-human-gut-metagenome-genome-assembly--contig:-NODE-1568-length-10494-cov-2.687180_pt1 | contig 10494 bp, 13 predicted proteins | sample MGYA00242733_ERZ504523 | MGnify/ENA primary metagenome ERZ504523 (study PRJEB26092, sample SAMD00036239) | human gut metagenome | host: Homo sapiens | study: EMG produced TPA metagenomics assembly of...
CGTTCGGAAACCGTTTCATCAAAGACCTGCCTGCGGTATTTGACAACAAGGACAAGATGGTAATACAGCAAAAATACCGAATGTGCATTATTGTCTAATTCCATATATGTTCAGCCTTTCTTTTTTCTTCGACTGATTTTATTATAACGCTTCTTATCCTGTATTTCAATATTTTATGACGGACGCAATTCATCCCCCACTTTAGAAGTCGGGGACTTCTTGCTGAGCATAGTTAAACAAAAGCAGGAAGAACTGAGTGCGTTGTATGATGGATATACAGCAAAATTCGGTATACTGAATTCGCGTGCAAACAGAATCGCATTTGATCAGGATTCCAGTTATTCTCTGATTTGCTCATTAGAAAACCTTGATGAAGAAGGAAATTTCAAGGAAAAGGCTGCTATATTCCAAAAGCGTACAATTAAGCAGGAGAAAGTTGTTACAAGCGTTGACACAGCCAGTGAAGCATTGACCGTATCTCTTTCAGAAAAGGCTGTTGTTGATCTTCCGTATATGAGTGAACTTTCCGGAAAGATACCAAAGAAATTGTGGAAGAACTTCGCGGTGTCATATTTGAAGACCCAATCACCGGAAAATGGGAGACTGCAGATGAATATTTAAGCGGTAATGTCCGGGAAAAACTCAAAATTGCAATATCTTACGCAGAAACAAAACCTGAGTTTAGCATTAATGTGCAGGCACTTAAACAGATACAGCCCCAAAATCTCGATGCCTCAGAGATAGAGATCAGGATTGGTGCCACATGGATTGATCCGAAGTATATAGATGACTTCATGGGGGAAGTCTTTCAAACACCACATTATCTATTAGATCCTGGTGCTGTAAAAACAAGTTTTTCGAATATAACAAGTACATGGAACATTGCCGGAAAAAATGCTGAAACTTCCCGATCTTTTGCAAATACCACATTTGGAACCACAAGAGTAACTGCGTATAAGTTGCTGGAAGATACCTTAAATTTGAAAGACATAAAAATTTATGATACCTTTGATGAAAGGAGGTACTGAATAAGGAAGAAACGACTATTGCAAGTCAAAAGCAGGAAAACATAAAAGAAGCGTTTAAAGACTGGATATTCCGTGATCTGGAACGAAGACATACGATTGTAGAAACGTATAACGAACTATTCAATTCTGTTCGTCCACGGGAATATGAAGGCTCTCATTTGACATTTCCTGGCATGACGCCAGATATTGAATTAAAGCCGCACCAGAAAAATGCAATAGCCCATATTTTATACGGCAACAATACATTACTTGAAAAGCAGTTGGAAGTATATCAAGCTAAAGAAAATGAAATTGCCCAGGAAGAAGAGAAGCAGCTTGAACAGATTCCCGTTAAACGTCGAATAAGCTGGTCATCTTTTTTCATGACTCTAAAATAAAACGCAAAGAAGAACTAGATATTCAAGAACAGGCTGAACGTGAGAGACTTGCAAAGGAATACATTTATGATCCATCCCATTCTGAAGAACAGGCTGCGCTTTTTCTCGATGCAGCAGGAACAGAAGAGTGGACCTTAAAAGATCTTCGAACACTTGCTGCACAATCAGATATTGACAGCATGAAAATATTACAGCGTAAAATAGAACAACTGCATAAAGCTTCACAGAAAAAAAAATAATAAATAGCTTTCTTCCACATTTACAGTTGTTGTTTTTATTTTGAGGAAAATGATAAAAATTAATATAGTTCCATTACTACGGAGGTGATTTAAAAATGTCAGTATCATATTTTAATACAAACGAATATGAATTAATGAATAAAGATAATATTGTTGCAACTGTAAGCTGTACAAGAGATGAATTTAATGACTTATATTTTGAAATTCATCATATATTTTCACAATTACCAATTGGTTTCAAAACATTTAAAGACTGGATCGAAAATCGTAGAGCACCTAGCAATCGCCAGCACATTGAAAAATTGCTTAAGCGTTGCAACTGTTATGATTTAGAAGGCTTCCTTCAAGTTACACATGCTGCAACTTTAATGATACGTTTTGGGTTCGTCTAGCAAAGAGTCATCTTTCCTGGAATAAATGTTTCGTTATTCCAAAATCCTTTCGATGACGTTGTTGCTCGGATAGCCTTTGAAGGTGGTTTATATGGTGAACATTTTTCAACAGCTTCCCCTGAATTTTCTACTGATGGAACTTTTGCAAAGTGTTGGACTCGTTTAGACAATCAAATTTTCCTCATGAAAAGAGGGTCTGAAGGTGGTGCGAATGCTGGGTTTGAGCCATACAGTGAGATGTATGCTTCACAACTAGCCGCTGTATTTTGTCCAGACTCCGTTCCATACGATGTTGTAAATTACCATGAAAAAAGCCTCTAAATGTCCGCTTTTTACAAATGAGCAATATGGTTTCGCTCCAACTTATAAATGCATCGGAGTAGAAGCCGGTATTGCCCAAACCCTGCAATACTTTTCTTCTATTGGTAGCGAAAACGCTTTTCGTAGAATGCTAGTTTTAGATGCCCTTATAGTCAACACTGACCGTCACAAAGGAAATTATGGAATATTATTTCAAACTGATACTCTTCAACCGATAAAAATGGCACCTGTATTCGATCACAATCAAAGTTTATTACCATACGCAATGGAAGATGATTTTCGTGATCTCGATTCCTATTTGAGCGAAAAAATTCCACGAATCGGTACAGACTTTTCAGAAACTGCAGCATGGTAATGACTCCAGATATAAGATCAGATCTAAGAAATTTACAGGACTTTGAATTTTCTGATTCATCAAACGGTTTACCAAAATGGAGAGTAACTGAATTAAACAAATTAATAGTCCATCAATCAAGATCTATCCTTAAATCAAAAAAAATATATATGTCTCCCGATCAACCTAAAAAGAAAAATATTAAAAAATCAACTCCTCGTCTATGAAAAAAATCCGTGTCAATAATTGACACGGATTTTAAAGTTAATGTGATTATGATAGCTCTCTATTCATTATAGTTTACGTGGTTTCTTTCTTGATGTAGTCTTGAGATTTGGTTTGGAAGTATTGCAGTTTTCATTAAGTAATTGTTTTATCTCTGGCCGTGGAGTATTGGAAACTATCGAAGTCGTTTTAAATACGTTGCTGCATTCAAATAAAGTACATCATTTTGTTTTGAAGAAGCTCCCGTATAAAGTAACCAAACGGCTTTTCACCTTTCCAAAATTTTCATCTATATATTCCAAAAAATCAGTGTTTCTTAAATGCTTTGTTTGATCTATTACGATCTGATTAGAGTATTTTACTTCAAACAGATAGCTTTCTCCTTTTTGCTTATCAACCAGTATCATATCAGCTTCAACATGCTGGTTGTTGTTTCTCAAGGTGATGCTTAATTGTGATACGTAATAACGATCCAGATCAATCTTTTGGAATGTTTTATATGTTTCCGCAAGAATTATATTTCAAGTAAAATTCCTTTTACGAAATGATCTGCTCTTAAAATAAATAAATTTCTGTCAGCTATACCACAAGTATCCTTCCACATAGAATCATCCGCCAAATTTTTGATCAAAGCAGTTGAATGGGCATATATCATACCTGGTTGCATAAAAAATTTCTAAATCTTCAGAACGTTCCCCACTATTCAATGAAATATATGATGGAATTTCGAGAAATAGTTCGAGTTCCAACAAGTAATTCTTTAGTTCATCCAGATGTCGCTTACTTAAAGACGTTTGCATTTCATCCAAATCCTTAATTCCCAAAGCATTCTTGGTTGCCTGATTGGCTTCTTCCGTGTTAATTAGTGACACATAAGATGGTTCTTGAATATTATGGATCGTAGAATACAGCGGGCACTTTTAAAACACTTGTTAACTGCTTTGACCGTAGTGTAATAGCTGAACTTATTAATCATTTTATTCAAAACAGATTTCAATTCATTCTGTTCGTACAACTCAGTTATTGCAGCTCCATACCTTCTTGCATCTTCGCTTTTCTCCAATGAATGTAAAATATTTCCAACAATAGCGGTATTTTGATATTCTTCGCTGGCCTGCAATGTTTTATATGGACTTTTTGTTAATGTTCCTCCGTATTCAATATATTCATCTACGGAATCATTTTCGATAAGTTTTGAAAACTCCGCAAAAGGAATATAGGATGTATGTATCATTTGAATCCTATCATATAAAATATCGGATTGCGCAAGCATAATTCCCAATGAGTCCGTTCCAGCGATAACGATTTAGCTCCTTTTGCTGCAAATAATCTGAAAAAGTATTTCCATATTTTTGAAAGTCTGTAACTTCCGTTATTTCATCTAGGAAAAAGTTGCGAACGCCTTTATCGTATAAATCTTCCATTGCCTGCCGCAATTCAAGCATATCACATTCCCGTAGGCAAAGATATATACTGTTTTTTCTTTGTCTTTATCCGATAGTTCTGATATATACTGATACATCATTACTGTTTTTCCGGTTCTTCGTAGGCCATATAAAGCACAAATCTTTCCAGGATATTCATGCTGCATGAACCTTTCAATTGATTATAACAATCCCTTTTCCGAACATATGAAGTGGCGATTTGGTTTCCCATAATAATATTAATATTTTTTTCATACATAAATTGCGCCTCCATTTCTTCATTGACTTATTTTATATTCTCGGAACAAGCGGTCAAGCGTACATCTACTTATTTTCAATTCTTTTGCAATCTGCGTTTTCGTTGCCTGTCGGGTCATATAACGATTATAGTATTCTTCGATTCCAGGAACAACGATTTTGTTTCTTCCTTTGTAGCGTCCTTCTTTTTTGGCAATGGCTATTCCTTCCCGCTGCCGTTCCAGAATCATTTCTCGCTCAAACTCTGCAATGGCTGCCATCATGGTGAGCTGCAAACGTCCTGTCGGTGTCGATGTATCAAAGTTTTCTTTGAGACTTACGAACTTTGCTCCAGTATTCTCGATTCTTTTCACGATACTTAAGAGATCATATGCAGTCCGGCCGAGTCTGGAAAATTCTTCCACATATACGACATCATCTTCACGAATGAACCCCAGCATTTCCTGAAGTTTAGGTCTTTTCATCGTTTTACCGGATGCCTTCTCAATAAACCACTTATCAATATTATATTTTCCCAGTGCCTCTCGTTGCCTGGCTTCATTTTGTTCAACCGTTGATACTCTTACATAAGCAATATTCTTACCTTTACTCATTTTTTCCTCTTTGTACAAATAACTTCTTAGATATGGTCTACATTTTGTTCAATAATTGAATCTCTGACTTTATTTTAACATTTTATTGTCCATTTGACAATGTATAAAAACGTACACCCTATTTAGATATTTTTATTGTGACATCACATCTTCCCTTACAGCTTTTTCAAGAAGCTGACGAACATATTCAGGACAGCTGCTCTTACCGGATTCCCAGTTTTCCAAAGTTCGCACAGGAATATTATACTGCCTGGAGAATTCAGCTCTTGATTCAGAAAGCATTTCTCTTATTTCCATTTTTTCTTCCTCATTTGATATTACATATACTTTGCCATTGTGCTCCGCCAAAAGAATCCGTCATACAACCACTCAAGATCGTTTTTAAAAGTTGGCACATCGTGATGGTCTAATTCGGCAACGAATTTTACGTATTCATAGCTATAACCGTTTTTTTTGTAATACGTCAGCAGCGAGTTTATAGCTGTACAAAAAGTCTGCTTTATCAGCAACAGGATCTTCATCATCCCAACTCCACTCATCTTTTTCTTTCTCTTCATCTGTCATGGTGTCGTTTGCCTTTTTGTAAAAGAGAGAGAAAGCATATTTTTCTTCAGCCGGCAGATCTTCCATTTGCATCAAATGAGCCTTTCCCCAGGCATCATCAAAAATTTTTTTAAACTTTGACTTGAGTGGCATAGGAGTTTTATGCTTATACTGATTTATCGTGTCATCAATAATGAGCGCTAAATCCATATCAATGGGAAGTTGTTCTGTAACCAGATATACGCTTTTTTCATCGCAAACAATATAGAAGGTATCATTTTCAGTTTTTAACTATGCTCAGCAAGAAGTCCCCGACTTCTAAAGTGGGGGATGAATTGCGTCCGTCATAAAATATTGAAATACAGGATAAGAAGCGTTATAATAAAATCAGTCGAAGAAAAAAAGAAAGGCTGAACATATATGGAATTAGACAATAATGCACATTCGGTATTTTTGCTGTATTACCATCTTGTCCTTGTTGTCAAATACCGCAGGCAGGTCTTTGATGAAACGGTTTCCGAACGTTCAAAGGAAATCTTTGTGTATATTGCACCGAAGTATAACATTATGTTGCAGGAATGGAATTATGATAAAGATCATGTCCAGATTTTATTTCGGGCGCACCCAAATTCAGAAATCAGCAAATTCATAAATGCATATAAAAGTGCAAGCAGCAGACTCCTGAAAAAAGAATTTCCGCAGATACGGCAGAAACTGTGGAAAGAATGTTTCTGGAGCCAGAGTTTCTGCCTGCTTACAACAGGCGGCGCACCAATAGAAGTCATCAGAAAATATATTGAGTCACAGGGAGAAAAAAGCCGCAAAAGGGGCAGGTCTTATGGCAAACAAAGCATATAAATTCAGGATATATCCGAACAGGGAACAAAAAACACTGTTTGCCAAAACGTTTGGCTGTGTACGGTTCATCTATAATAAAATGCTGGATGATAAAATCAAATATTACGAGAAAACGAAAAAGAAACGGAACAATACCCCGGCGCAGTACAAAAAAGAATTTCCGTGGCTGAAAGAGGTTGACAGTCTAGCCTTGCAAATGCACAGATGAATCTGCAAAAGGCATATAATAACTTCTTCCGGGATCCGAAAGTTGGATTTCCGAAATTCAAATCCAGACATAAAACCCGCGCTTCTTATACAACGAATAACCAGAAGGGCACGGTAGCCCTTGAAAATGGGCACCTGAAGCTTCCAAAAGCAGGGTATGTGAAGGTCAAACAGCACAGAGCGATACCGGAAGATTACCGGATCAAATCGGTCACCATCAGTCAAAATCCGGGCGGGGACTATTATGCAAGCGTTCTGTTCGAGTACGAAAACCAAGTACAAAAACAGCCCATGCATCAATTTCTTGGTTTGGATTTTTCCATGCAGGAACTGTACAGGGACAGTGAAGGCAGAGAACCGGAATATCCGGGATATTACAGAAAAGCGGAACAGAAATTAAAGAGAGAACAACGAAAGCTCTCAAAAATGCAGAAAGGTTCCAAAAACCGTGGAAAGCAGCGGATCCGGGTTGCCAGAATGCATGAGAAAGTAGCGGCCCAGCGCAGAGATTTTTTACACAAACAATCGCGAAAGATTGCAGATGCGTATGATTGCGTCTGTATAGAAGATCTCGATATGAAAGCAATGTCACAGGCGCTGCACTTTGGCAAATCCGTTTTGGATAACGGCTGGGGGATATTTGTGAATTTCCTGAAGTACAAAATGGAAGAACAGGGAAAACAGCTGGTGAAAGTAGGCCGTTTCTTTGCAAGCAGCCAGCTGTGCAGTGTATGCGGGTATAAGAATACCGAAACGAAGGATCTGCGAATCCGTGCATGGATCTGTCCGAAATGCGGTACACACCATGACAGGGATGTCAATGCTGCAGTCAATATCCGGAATGAGGGTATGCGTCTTATGTACAGCCTGCAGTGACAGGAATATAGAAAAAACCGTGGGGCACACGGGGATAGCTCGCTTATGCTTGACACAGTGGTGTCATCGAACGAGAACCGACGGTTCGCTTTTTGCGAAAGGAAGCCCCCGCCTCTGTAGGCGGGGAGGATGTCACCCCAGTTTGTGGTATCAAGTCCCGTGAACTCTTTTACAGGTTCACTGCATGTAATATATGCCCGGACATAGCAAGGTACATCTCCTGTATTTTTTGCTCTGACTTTTTTACTACTGATCCGCTGGATGGAACCGGTGTCGGTGTCGGAAAATCCTCATCCGGAATAATGGTGTTATTTCCGGTTCTGATAATGTTTACTACTTCATCATGGTCCGTCTGGTAAGCAGAAGATCCCGATATTGCGGTGGCTGCTGCAAGAAAACCGCAGCAGCACATTCCGGCAATGGACAGCATTCGTTTTTTCTTTTTTTCATGCTGTTTTCCCTTCTTTTCAGAATAGTCCGGATGGCTTTCCGGACTGTTCTGAAAAGTATTCTTATGATAAAGTGTTGTTTCCATCCTGTTCCGGCTCAACCTGAACATCATCTGGGGTATTTGTTTTGTTTTCATCCGATGCTGCATTTCCGTTTCCATCAACGGTTGTAACCCCATTATTTCCGCTTTCGTCAGACTGCGGAGTCGTGATCTGTCCTGCCTGGCCCTGGTTCTGCAGTTCATATTTTTTCCATGCGGAAGCTGCTTTCTGTGGAATCGTGGTTCCTTCTCCGGTGTTGAGTTCCTGGATTGCATAGTAATGTACCGGCACATTCAGATCTTTTCCATCCAGCTGTCCCTCTACAATATTGGCAGCTGTCAGGCTTGTAAAGATCGGATCTGTTGTTTTTCCCGGTGCAAGTATTTCGTTATAGCTGTAGGTGTAAACCATATTATCTCCTACACGCTTGTTGTACATCAGAGTCCATTTCTTAGAAACATTGTTCATGGAGAACAGCTCTGTATCTTTTGCAACGCCTCCATTCAAACGGTTACCTGCAGCATTAACAGTAATCACCTTTGCAATCGGGATAGAAACATCCAGATATACATAAGCATCATTTTTTCCAACATTTTCGATCTGCGGGTCTTTTTTGATCACCTGGGTCGGAACGATATTGTTGGTTTTTCCATCATTATCCGGTGTGTAGTTCGCTCATGGCCAACGATGTCTACTTTACCTACAGAAAATTTGTTGGTTACAGAATCATGATCTGTCAGATATGCCATGGATGATCCAACGGCCAGTGCGCCGCATAGTGCTGCTGCTGTAAAAAATGCTGCTACTTTTTTCTTTGTCATAATCGTAATTCTCCTTTTTTTCTTTTTGTTTTTTTTACCTGTTCCCGTTCCTTTGGTTCAGGTCTTTTCTCCGGAAAACAGAAAACCAGAAGCATGAACAGCGCCAGAAAACCTACGGTAAGAAACATGTGATTTTTCGCCCACATAAATCCGTATCCAAGATGTGGAATGCAGAACAGGTATGTTCCACGTATATTTTCTGCCGGAATGGTTCCGGAATCCGGATCTGTGTTTGCATCCCCTTTTGTCTGGTATCCCTCTTCTGTTTTTGACAGAATCCGGTGAGTCACCAGATCCCCGTGCCTCTCAAACGTAGCAATATTTCCTGGACGTACATCCCTCTTCGATGAATCCACAACTGCCACTGATCCTGTGGGAATCACAGGTTCCATAGAACCTGACAGAATCACATAACCCCTTAAATCACGGCACTGATAACAGGTAATACCAAGCACCATACAAACCAGAATCCATAGGAATGCGTGTATTACTTTTGTTTTCATTTTTCCTCTCTCTCCTTTTTACTTTTTGTTGCCACTTCTTCCGGGCAACGGCGTCACCCCCTAAAATGGGCATAAAAATGCACCAGCCCATGAAACCATGTTCTGATGCATGAAAGCCCATATTCCTTTTTTTCGTGTCAATCATTGACACGAGCAATTGAAAGATTTTTTTGTCCTACCTGCTGTCCCTTCTGTTTTCCTTCTTTTGCAAGTATAACATAGCATACCTTTTGATGACGTGCAAGGGTACATTTTTTCAGAAAAGGTACATTTCTTTGAAAAAAGGGTACATTTTCATCTAAAAAGGGTACATTTTCTCGAAAAATTTTATAAAAAAATTAGCGAATCTGAAATATCGTTTCAAAAACGCTGCCTTGGCTTCTTATTTTCTACAGATCATATGTATTAATGCCTATGGCAATCATAGCTCCACACACTACAATCCTGTTTATTATTTTTTTCGTAGTATTCATTTTTTCACCTTTCTTTCGAAAAAGGGATGCGCAAAGTTCTGCGCATCCCCCATGCTGCTTGACTTTTTCCGTCTGGCAGCTTATAATCAAATCAGAAGCAATCAAGGATATACCAGTGTCGGTGTTGCCTTTCTGAAATAATCTAAATTATTACAAAGAGCAACAAGAGACATAGGCTATCCCCTATTTGCGGTAGGGAATAGCCTTCTTTCTACTTGCGATGGTTATCTATGTGGGACAATGCCTCTAAGACAACCAATAAAAGCGTCAACACTTCCATTGTATTCATTGGCATTACCCCCTTTCTGTTTCCAGAAAAGACAACCACCTGACTATCCCTATCACGTTCTGACCTGATTAGATTCAGTATAACATACCATCGACTATTTTACTACCTCTTCGACATACAAATCCCCTCTCGTAATTCGTCTACGAGAGGGGATTCTTTTTTTATCGGATAAAGTAGTTTGTGATCAAATTATAATCGTTCTCTGTCATACCAAGACTTCGCCCATTCCCATATCTTGATTC
>ENA-OQAS01001569-OQAS01001569.1-human-gut-metagenome-genome-assembly--contig:-NODE-1569-length-10492-cov-2.695128_pt1 | contig 10492 bp, 13 predicted proteins | sample MGYA00242733_ERZ504523 | MGnify/ENA primary metagenome ERZ504523 (study PRJEB26092, sample SAMD00036239) | human gut metagenome | host: Homo sapiens | study: EMG produced TPA metagenomics assembly of...
TATTTATTTTCATTTACTTACTCCGCCATTCTAACTGTCTGTTCCTAATTGTAAGTATCATAAGCCTTTTTGTAAAAAACCATAATGATCTTTGTTAAAAAAGAAGGCCAGAATTTATTAAACATATCGGTATCTTCTTTGATTCTTCTGTGATCGACAATAAATTCCTTGCTTGTTGCCCCGTCATGAATTCGATAATAAATGATAGGTGTATCACAATAAGCAAAATGTGAATTTTTAATCTCTGCACATTTCAAAAAAGTATCCCAGTCAATACAGAACTTCATCTTGGAAGTAAAGATTGGAAGTCCTACCACACTTTTATTATAGGTAACTCCCGGACAGCAGATGCTGTTCCCCAGAGATAGAATCCTTCTTCTCCACCACTTGAGGCAGCAAGTTTTTTACATCTCATAGCTGTCTCAAAAACTTCCGGAGCTTACTGTTTATATCTCGCTTTCCGACTTTTCCGCCTTTCAGAGGCAGATAATCTGCGATAAAGATCGACATCTTTTCATCCGGAATATGTTTCAAAAATTCTTCCACATAATGTTCATTATACACATCATCCTGATGCGCAACTGTCACATAATTCGTTTTTGTACATGCAACAGAAAAATTCCAGTCATCACAAATATCGCTCTTTCCTTCCCTTACATAATAGGGAAGGTCATATTTTTTTGCCATATTCTCGATAAACTCACAAGGTGTCGACGTACAAACGATAATATTACTTTTTACCTTCTGGTTTACAAGCGATTTGATGCAGCTTTCCAGGTACGGCGATTCCTTGTATGCACACACTGCAAATGTGTGATCTGTATTTTGATATTCCATTCCATTTATCCCTTCTTAGCAAATGTCCAAAATTTATTCATCAAAAAATTAATCGGCGTTGTGATCATAATATTGATAATCGGTGCCACAGCCTGTGATATTCCCAGGATGTTAACCTGTAAATAAAGTAAAAGAGTACTGAGGATGAAGCTGAATCCATAAGAAATATAGGTTTTTACCAGGGATTCTTTTTTATTGCCACTCTCTTTTGCTTCTTCTTTAAATACGAATTTGCTGTTCCAATAATATGCATTCAGCGTTCCTGTCACAAATCCAAGTGCATTCGCGATGAGATAATGCACACCAAAAATGTAAACAAATAATAAGTTGCCAGTGAAACAACCGTATTACTTACTCCTACCATGCCAAATTTAATAAACTGGACTCCGATTTTATCCCATAATTCTTTTAATTTCTGCATTCTACTTCTACCCTAAGAATTTTTCTACTCTGAAGCGTGGTCTTCCTTTTGCTTCCATATAAATCTTTCCAATATACTCTCCGACAACGCCCAGACCTAATAAGATGAGTCCTCCAAAAAGCCAGATGGAAATAACGATGGTTGCCCAGCCCGAAACTGTGTTTCCTCTGACTGCTCCGATAATAAACCAGATGATCATCAGCGCACTGGCGCATAAGGCTCCTACACCGAGAGTTGTGATCAGACGGATTGGTTTAATACTGAATGAAGTAATTCCATCAATAGCAAAGGCAAGCATTTTTTTCAGCGGATATTTGGATTCTCCGGCAAAACGTTCTTTTCTTGCATATTCTACGGTATCGCTTTTGTACCCGATCAGTGGAACGATTCCACGCAGAAACAGATTTACTTCTTTATATTCAGATAAGGCATCTAATACGGTTTTACTCATCAGTCGATAGTCTGCATGGTTAAATACGATGTCTACTCCCATCGCCTGCATGATCTTGTAAAATCCTTCTGCAGTCGTTTTTTTGAAGAACGTATCCGTTGCACGGGAATTTCTGACTCCATATACAACTTCACAGCCTTCTTTGTATTTTTCAACAAATTTGTCTACTACATCGATGTCATCCTGTAGATCCGCATCCATGGTAATCGCCATATCACACAGATCTTTTACTGTCATAAGACCGGCCAGAACTGCGAACTGATGACCTCTGTTGTGTGCCAGCTTGACACCGCCAATTCTCGGATTCTCACTGTGATATTTTTCGATGAGTTCCCATGTTTTGTCTTTTGATCCGTCGTCTACAAAAATAATTCTGCTCTTTTCGGAAACAGCACCAGCTGTAATCATTGTTTCCAGCTTATTGCTCAGTTCTTTTTGCGTTTCCGGAAGAACCGCTTCTTCGTTGTAGCAAGGAACTACTATATATAATACATCACCCATTTATTCTTTTCCTCTTCCTTAATTCTCTGGATATAGCCCTTTTTCTATCAGAGCTTTTACTTCTCTTACGACAAGGTCTTTGTCTTCTTTATAGGTAACCCCAAACCACTTGTCATGGGATTTTAACACTTTTACCGAAACCTGATCTTTTTCCAGAAGATCTCCGATAATGGTCGGAAGCAGATATTCTCCTTTCAGATTGCCTGCTTCTTGTTTGTCAAGGAATTCAGCAAAACCACTCTCTAAAATACCAAAAAATTCTGGTGTAAGTCCCCACATATTCATAGAAACCGGAGTATCCGCATTAATGATTTCTTCCTTTCCATCAGCTAAAACTGCGGCACCTGTTTCTGTTTTCACGATATTGGAGGTTTCCACGATCTTGGTCAGCATCTGGTTCTCATCCACCTTGCAGACTCCTCGTGTCACACCGCCATTCTCACTCAATGTATTCTTAAGAACAAAGCCTACCATGCTGATCTGCATCTTGTCTGACTTTTCTTCTTCCTTCGTCAGTTCACGAAAGCTTCTGCATAAGCTTCTTTTCCATAATAATCATCCGCATTTATTACAAGGAATGGTTCTTTTACTACATCCTTACAGCATAAAATGGCCTGACCGGTTCCCCAAGGTTTCGTTCTTCCGGCAAACTTTTCTTTATATTCTGCCGGTATATCATCCACCTCCTGGAAAGCATACTCGACTTTGATTTTTTTCTCGATACGGTCTCCGATAATTCTACGGAAATCTTCCTCCAAGTCTTTTCTGATAACGAAAACAACTTTATCAAAACCTGCCTGTATTGCATCATAAATGGAATAGTCCATAATGATCTCGCCCTTTGGTCCTACCGGCTCTAACTGCTTAATGCCACCGCCAAATCTGCTTCCAATCCCAGCTGCCATAACAACTAATGTAGCTTTATTCATAATAATTCCTCCATTTGTATATAGCAAAATTTTAACATTTACCTCTGATTATAACACATACAAGGTTCAATTAAAACATTTTTCCTTTTTTTTAAGATTTTTCTCATAAAATGAAAATCCCCGGCACAACTCGTGCCGAGGATAAGTATTCCTGTTATTCAAATCGGAAGGTATCTTTCAAACCTTTCCATAATACATCTTTTTCACTTAAATTCAGTTTGGTTCCATCTGTCAATGCATAACCTTCGCCGCTTGCTGTACCATGATATTCTCCCGTCAGCTCCGGCCATTCGATGCCGATTTCCGGATCATTCCATGCAAGTCCGCCTTCATCTCCCGGATGATAAAAATCTGTACACTTGTAGCAGAATTCTGCCAGGTCAGATAACACCAGGAATCCGTGAGCGAATCCTTCCGGAATATAGAACTGTTTTTTATTTTCTTCTGTCAGTTCTACTCCAAACCATTTCCCATAGGTTTCGGATCCACTTCTCAAGTCCACAGCGACATCAAAAACGCTTCCTTTTACAACACGGACCAGTTTTCCCTGAGGAAACTGTTTCTGAAAATGCAGACCTCTGAGTACTCCTTTGGTAGAAGAAGACTGATTATCCTGTACAAAGGTCATTGTAAGTCCTGCTTCTTCCATATCTTTCTGATTGTAGGTCTCCATAAAAATATCCGCGCGCATCACCGTGTACGGTTGGTTCGATCACGCAAAGTCCTTCGATTCCACCTGCATTTTTTCTACTTTAATCTGTCCCATTTTTTCCGCTCCTTACCTAGAACTCAATTTCTTTCAAATATCTCTTCAAAGCATCCTGCCATGTCGGGAGAGGTGTAAAACCATTTTCCACCAGCTTCTTCTTATCTAATCTGCTGTTAAACGGTCGTTTTGCCTTGGAAACTCCGTATTCTTCCGTTGTAACCGGAAGCACTTTCACAGCATCCTCGGCATATTCTGTTCTTCCCATCTCTACGGCCTGTCGGAATATTTCCTTAGTAAAATCATACCAGCTGATATAGCCGCCTTCGTTTGTCGCATGATAATAACCATATTTGTCGGTTTCAATCATATCCACCAGCAAACGTGCCAAATCATAGGTATATGTCGGGGTACCGATCTGGTCATTTACAACTTTCAACGTATCATGTGTTTTTGCTACATTCAGCATCGTCTTAATGAAGTTCTTTCCATTTACTCCAAATACCCATGCAATACGAACGATAAAGTAGCGTTCAAGATTGCTGCTGACCGCCTGCTCACCTTCCAGCTTTGTCTGTCCGTAAACATTCAGGGGCTTATAAGCAGTGCAATCCGGCTGCCATGGTTCTGTTCCCTGTCCGTCAAATACATAGTCTGTGGAAATGTAAACCATCTTGCAGTCAAGCTTTTTGCAAACCTTTGCAATATTTTCTGTCCCTCCAGCATTGATAGCACGAACCTTTGCCATCTTATCCTCATCTTCTGCAAGATCTACCGCAGTCCACGCAGCACAGTGGATCACAACATCCGGTCTGCATTCTGTGAGAACTTTTTCTACTGCTTCTTTATCTGTAATATCTAAAGGAACATATGGCATTGTGGTAACAGCACTTCCGTCCTGCACTCCCGCATATTCCGGTGCAAGATCAGAACCGATGCCCTCATAGCCTCTTTTTTTCAATTCATTCATGACATCATGGCCAAGCTGACCTGCCACACCTGTTACAAATACTTCATTCGACTATCGCTCCTACTATTCTTATCTGTTGCCATACATTTTTTCATAGTAATTCTGATATTCGCCGGAAATGATCGTCTCCCACCATTCCTTGTTATCTAAGTACCACTGAATGGTCTTTTTGATTCCATCTTCAAATTTGGTTTCCGGAAGCATCCAAGTTCATTGTGGATCTTAGTCGGATCGATGGCGTAACGCATATCATGTCCTTTACGGTCGGTTACATGTGTGATCAGACTTTCCGGTTTTCCAAGTTCTTTACAGATGATCTTTACGATGTCAAATATTCTTCATTTTCATTATGTCCGCCGACATTGTACACTTCTCCGACACGTCCTTTATGAATAATAAGGTCGATGGCACGGCAATGATCCTCAACATATAACCAGTCACGTACATTTTAAGCCTTCTCCATAAACCGGAAGCGGCTTATCAGCTAATGCATTGGCGATCATCAGCGGAATCAGTTTTTCCGGGAAATGATATGGGCCATAGTTGTTGGAGCAACGGCTGATGGTTACAGGAAGTCCATAGGTTCTGTGATAAGCAAGAACCAGAAGGTCTGCTCCTGCCTTGGAACTGCTGTACGGAGAGCTTGTGTGGATCGGTGTTTCTTCTGTAAAGAAAAGGTCCGGTCTGTCCAGTGGAAGATCACCATACACTTCATCTGTACTTACCTGATGATATCTCTGGATTCCATATTTACGGCACGCGTCCATCATAACAGCAGTTCCCTTGATATTGGTATCAAGGAATACTTCCGGGTTCTCAATAGAACGGTCTACATGGGATTCTGCTGCGAAGTTTACAACCATGTCCGGATGTTCTTCTTCAAACAATTGATAAATTGCCTCTCTGTCGCAGATATCAATCTTACAGAAACGGAAGTTCGGATTATCCATAACCGGTGCCAAAGTAGATAAGTTTCCTGCATATGTCAGCTTATCTACACACACAATTCTATAGTCAGGATATTTTTCCAGCATATGAAATACAAAGTTACTTCCTATAAATCCGGCTCCTCCGGTTACAATTATCGTCATTCTTATTTCCTCACCTTTCTTAATACAAATGTTCCTGATATTTTCCATCTAATACAGCTTTCAGGTACTGTCCATACTGATTTTTCTTTAAAACTTCATAAACCTCGAGAACTTCTTCCTTTGAAATCCATCCGTTCAGATATGCGATTTCCTCGAGACACGCGATTTTTCTATGCTGATGCTGCTCTACTGTCTTTACAAAATTCGTTGCATCTACCAGTGATTCATGAGTTCCTGTATCAAGCCAGGTAAATCCTTGTCCAAGAAGTTCCACATTCAAGCTGTTATCTTCCAGATAAATGCGGTTCAGATCCGTGATTTCCAGTTCTCCTCTTGCACTTGGTTTTAAGTTCTTTGCGTATTCAACAACACGGTTATCGTAAAAATAAAGACCTGTTACACAATAATTACTCTTTGGATGTTCCGGCTTCTCTTCAATAGAGACAGCTTTTCCATTCTTATCAAACTCTACAATTCCAAAACGTTCCGGATCATCTACATAATATCCGAAAACGGTTGCCCCTTTTCCTGTTTCTGCATTTTCTACTGCGGCTTTTAATCTCTTCTTCAAGCCATGTCCGGCAAAAATATTATCTCCTAAAACCATTGCCACCGGCTCATCACCAATAAAGTCTGCTCCTATGATAAATGCCTGTGCCAGTCCATCCGGACTTGGCTGTACAGCATACTGAAGATTTACGCCAAACTGGTGTCCATCTCCTAACAGATCCTGAAATCTCGGTGTATCTGCAGGTGTCGAAATAATCAGAATATCTCTGATCCCCGCATTCATAAGCACTGACATTGGATAATAAATCATTGGTTTGTCATAAATCGGAAGCAGCTGTTTCGATGTTACCATAGTTAATGGATAAAGTCTTGTTCCTGATCCACCTGCAAGAATGATTCCTTTCATCTAAAATTCTCCTCTCTGTACACGATCTTGTCTGTATGCAGCAATTTAGTTCTATTATTTACAATTACTATTATAAAAGATGACGTTACGTTACCTTCAAGTCTTTTTTATGATATATTTAAGGATCTAGATTAACGCATATAATATAATTGTAGAATAGAAAAATGCAACATGTTGCAAAATCTTTCGTAAGGAGGTTTTAAGATGGAGATTCACAAAGATTTTTATTTTGAAGCTGTTTTGAATGGCTACCTTCTTAAAGATAATATGGATGTATTTGTGACTGGAAGATCTTCTTAACATTCTTTCCTAATTGAATCGGCGCAAAGATATGACATTAAAGGAAAAGCATATATTGAAACACCAAAGAAATATTACTTTTCCGATCTTGGGCTTCGCAATGCCAGAATGATTATTCCGGGACTCTCTGAGCACCTGTCCGGACTTTGAGAGCCACCATTCCGGAGAATGAGAGCCATATATTCCGGTAATTCAGAGCCATCTTATTGGGCTCTATTACATATATTTCCTTTATACTGTAAAGACACACCCTTGGTGTGAATACAGATAAAGGAGGTCGTAAGTTATGACCAAGTATCGTGAAATCCTACGCTTGAAAAGCTTAGGATTCAGTGAGAGGAACATCGCACAGAGTTGCGGTGTATCCAGAAACACAGTCGCCAAGGTTTTGAAAAAGGCAGCGGAAATCAATCTTTCATGGCCGCTGGATTTTGACATGACCGACAATGCACTAGAGGAGCTGATGTTTCCTAAAGATAAGTCGCAACGAATAAACGTATGCCAAACTTTAACTACATCCGCAAAGAACTTCTGCGGAACGGCGTAAACAAAAAGCTTCTCTGGGTAGAATACTGTGAGGAGTGCCGCATGAGCAGCGAAGAGCCTCTAATGTATTCTCAGTTCTGCTACTACATCCAGAAGGATGAAGAAAAACGCAGGGCCACCATGCATATCCCTAGAAAACCAGGTGAACAGATTGAAGTTGACTGGGCAGGTGACCCTGCTCACATCATTGATCCGGACACCGGAGAAATAACAGATGCATGGATATTTGTAGGTGTATTAACTTACAGTCAGTATGCTTTTGTAAAAGCATATATGAATGAGAAAACTGACAACTGGATCAAAGCTCATATCCAGATGTTTGATTTCTTTGGCGGTGTCACACCTATGCTCGTTTCTGATAACTGCACAACCGCAGTGAATCATAAAAAGAGTGACTGGTACAACACTGCCTTAAACACAACTTATCATGAGATGGCAGAACATTACAATCTTGCCATCCTTCCGGCCAGAGTCCGGAAACCCAAAGATAAACCGAATGTAGAGGGATCGGTAGGAAAGATATCCACATGGATAACAGCAGCCCTTCGCAATGAACAGTTTTTCTCTCTTGCAGAATTGAATGCTTCAATCCGTGAAAAACTGGATGCCTACAACGCCCGTAAATTCCAGAAAAAGGAATGTAGCAGACTCAGTTTATTTCTTGGGGAAGAAATGCCATTACTGGCTCCGTTGCCTGCTACACCTTTTGAACTGGCTGAGTGGAAACAAGCCACCGTCCAGTTTAACTATCACATCGCAGTAGACAGAATGTTCTACTCCGTGCCTTATCAGTATATCAAAAATAAGGTTGATGTGCGTATAACAGATACAACGGTTGAAATATTTTATAATCACAATCGTATTGCCTCTCACAGACGACTCTATGGAAGAAGCAGTCAGTATTCTACAGTGACAGAACATATGCCGCAGGAACACCAGAAATATCTGGAATGGAACGGTGACCGGTTCCGTAAGTGGCTGATTCGATTGGAATTAACACAAGTAAGGTTGTCGATGCAATACTTACCTCCGGCAGGATTGAACAGCAATCCTACAGAAGCTGCATGGGATTACTGAAACTGGCAGAAAAATATTCGCCAGAAAAGCTGGAACAGGTCTGCGCTAAGGCGCTCTCTTATTCCGGTAAACCCAGCTATAAAAGTATCAAAAATCTATTGGTTGCAACAAAGGATGCACCTGATACCGAATCAGAATCATCTCAAGTAGAAAAACCACACGGCATAACCAGAGGAGCCAAATACTATGGAGGTAAACAATCATGACAAATCAAAGTACAATCGATAAACTTATTGAAATGCGTCTGACTGCTATGGCAGATGCATTCCGCATCCAGATGGATGATCCTGCAATGAAGGAAGTTCCATTCGAAGATCGCTTCGGTATGCTTGTTGATGTCGAGTATAGCAACCGTAAAAACAATCGTCTGAAAAGGCTGATCCGCCAGGCTGAGTTTGAACAGCCAGATGCCAGCATCGCAGCGATCGATTACCATTCTGGACGAAAGCTGAACAAAGCACTGATCAACCGTCTGGCAACCTGTGAATACATTACAGAATACCGGAACATCTTTATTACTGGAGCAACCGGAAGTGGTAAAACTTATATGGCCTGTGCCTTTGGCATGGAAGCATGCAAGCACTATTACTCAGTACGGTATGTACGACTTCCTGATCTATTATTGGACTTACAGGCTGCCAGGACAATGGAACTTCTCGAATGTCCTGAAGAAATATACCAAGCCAATAGTACTGATCCTTGATGAGTGGCTGCTTCTTAAACTGACCGAAGCTGAAGCCAGAAATCTTTTTGAACTGATACATAAAAGACGTAAAAAATCTTCAACAATCTTTTGTTCTCAGTTCCGTGAAAGTGAATGGTACCAGCAAATCTGTGATGGTGAAAGTACTCTTGCCGATGCCATCATGGATCGTATTTCGTATGATTCCTATAAAATCGATATTGAAAGTGTTGACCCAGCTAAAGACCTCTCTATGAGAGAAGTATATGGACTGGATCCAGCAATGGCAAAGTAACTTAATAAACAAACTGAGGTGGCTCCGTTAGTCCGGACAGGTGGCTCTCGCCACACCGGACTGGCGGCTCTGCCGCACCGTAATATTCACCAGAATCAATTTCCGTCAGTTTGAACAGACTCACTCTATGGAGAATATAATTTATAACGAACTTCGTATGCGTGGCTACAGCGTGGACATAGGTGTAATACCGATTGCGGAACGAGATCAGGAAGGTAACAGCTCCGACAGTTCGGATTGATTAAAGTAAGCTGTATTTTCATAATAGCGTCTGCCGAACTCTTTCACAATCCTAGTCTTACCCACTCGACGTACACCCTTTAAGATTTAAAGCTTGCGGTAGGAAGAATTCTTCCAAGCCAGCACTTTTTTTAAGATAAATCGTTCCATAGAATCGCTCCTCACATTTTTATTGGAGTTTTATGCTTAATAATCACACTTATATATATAATATTAAAAGGGTCTGGCTTTCGCCAGACCCTCATTCAGTCTTTTTCAAAATCAATATTCGATTGATCCTAGTATTTTTTTTCTTCTCATTAAAAACTGCAACAACACCTACGATACCTGCTAATGTAAGAGTTACTACGTAAGTCATTGTATTAGCTGTATCACCTGTCTTTGGTGATTTAGTTGTATCGTTTGTGTTTGTTTTTGTTGATGTTGTAGTTGGTTTATTGTTATTGTTGTTATTCTTGTTATCTACAAACTGGATCTTTTTTGTTGTCGTCTTCTTTCTTACCTGGATCTGGTGTTGGTGTCGGATCTGG
>ENA-OQAS01001571-OQAS01001571.1-human-gut-metagenome-genome-assembly--contig:-NODE-1571-length-10489-cov-3.588689_pt1 | contig 10489 bp, 12 predicted proteins | sample MGYA00242733_ERZ504523 | MGnify/ENA primary metagenome ERZ504523 (study PRJEB26092, sample SAMD00036239) | human gut metagenome | host: Homo sapiens | study: EMG produced TPA metagenomics assembly of...
TCACGATCAAAATCCACCTGATATTCCGGCTGATAATCCTGACGGCTGATATTCACCTCAGACACACCGTTCACTTTCAATAAAGCTTCTTTCAATTCAGCGGCTGCCTTATCTGTTTCTGTAAAATCATATCCATAGATTTCAAAATCGGCAGTGGCCTGTCCACCCATGCCTCCACTGCTACCACCCAAGATAACCTGGGCTTTATCCAGTTCGGGATAGGCTTTCAGATCCTCACGCATACCATCGCAGACTTCTGCCAACGTAACAGAACGCTGATCGGGATTATAAAGGTTGATATTGAATGAAATGATATGGCTACCATTATCCTGAATAGAAGCCCAAGTATTATCCGCATCAGCCTGTCCCACAGTATAGTTACAGATACGCATCACCCCTTCATATTTCTTCAGCCACCTTTCGGTCAGCTCCTGGGCCAATGCTGGGCACGCTCTACGCGAGCTCCGATAGGCAATTGTAATTGAACAGAAATACGACTGTTGTCTTGTGACGGAAAAAACTCTGTACCAATTCCTTTCGCACAAATCAGGCTCAGCAGAAAGAACCCGAAACAACCGGCAATAATGGTCTTGCGGTGACGGACAGCCCAGTTCAAACGTTTCTGATACCAGTTATCCAATCCATCCAACGCACGTTCTATCGGTTTGTAGAATGTGACAAACCACTTACTTTGTTTTTTTTGCAAGCGAAGCATCTGCGCACACATCATCGGAGTAAATGACAGAGCCGAGATAGTAGAAATAGTCATAATGACACACATCATCCAGCCCAACTGACGGAACAAAACTCCCGACATACCACTGACCATCGTCAACGGGAAGAATACCGCAATCATGGTCAATGTGGATGCGATAACAGAAATTGCCACCTCATTTGTTCCATGGATAGCCGCCTGTTTCGGCTCGGAGCCACGCTCGATATGGGTCGTTACGTTTTCCAAAACAACAATAGCGTCATCCACCACATTACCAATCGCAATAGAAAGGCACGACAAAGAAATAATATTCAGAGATCCCCCATCCGTGATAGCCAAATAAATAAAGGAGGCAATCAATGACATGGGGATAGTGATACAGATAATCACCGTAGCACGCCAACGACCTAAGAAAACAAATACCACCAAGACCACAAACAGAATGGCATACATAATAGTTTCCGTCAAACTGTCGATGGTATTCAAAATATTATCCGAAGTGTTCACAATAACCCCCAGTTTCACATCACTGGGCAGTGACTTCTGTAACTTAGGCAACTGATCCATTACTTTCCGGGAAATGTTCACTGAGTTTGCTCCCGATTGTTTCTGTACAACAATCATGGCTCCCTGCACCCCGTTATTATAGGTTTCCTGAGCACGTTCTTCTACAGAATCGACTACCGTTGCCACGTCACGCAAATACACCGAAGCACCATTGCGTATACCCACTACGATATTCTCCATTTCTTTCGGGTCCTTGAATTCTCCTTCCACACGCAAGGAATAGGTATTACTGCCCACATCGAAAGTTCCACCCGGAGTATTCTTATTTTCAGCCCCGACAATGGAACTGATGGTCTCAATCGTCAGATCATATGCTTCCAGTTTGTTGGGATCACAATAAATATTCACCTCACGCTTCGGCGCACCGGCAATGGACACCGTTCCCACACCGGGAACACGAGCCAAAGGATTTACTACATTATCATCCAATATCTTATACAAAGCCGGCTGACTTTCTTCTGCCTGAACGGACAACAGCAGGATAGGAATCATATCCGTACTGAACTTAAAGATAATCGGAGTATTGACTTCATCGGGAAGCTCCGAACTCACCATATCCAATTTATCACGCACATCATTAGTCAACACATCAATATCATAGCCATATTCGAATTCCAAGTGATACTGATATATTTTCTGAAGACTTGGATGTAATATGTTTCAAATTACTAACCGAGTTCAACGTATTTTCCAACGGACGGGTTACGTTGTTCTCTATATCGGAAGCACTGGCACCCTGATAAGATGTCATAACCATAATGGTATTGGTATCAATATCGGGATACAAGTCTACCGGAAGTTTCGACAATGAGAACAGACCAAAGATCGCTACGGCCAAAAAGCATAACGAGGTCATAATCGGTTTTTTAACCGCTCCTTCGTATAAACTCATGTTTGTTAAATTAAAAATTAAGAACTAAAAAATCATATATAGGTAAATAAATATGGAGTATTATCAACTAATTCTCAATTTTTAATTTACTGCCACTTCCACACCATCGGCCAAACGGGTCTGACCGGCAACCACCACCTGCGAATTATCCTCCACCCCGGAAATCAATTCATATTCGGTTCCCATCCGACGTCCCAATTCTACTTTATTATAGGAAACCTTACCGTCTTTGTAGACATATACATAACGGTCGCCCGAACCGGCACGTTTCACAATAGCCTGATCAGGAACCACCACATGCCGCAATGTACCAAAGCTCACAGTCACACGGCCAAACATTCCCGGACGTATACGCTGACGGGTATTAGCCAATTTTACCTCTACAGGAAAAGTATGAGTAGCAGCATCAATAGTAGGATACACCAAACTAACTTTCCCTTCGAACTCCTCATCACCATACACATCAAATTTCACCTTTACGATCATACCTTTAGTCACTTTCGGGAAATAAGGTTCGGATACATTGATCAACAGTTTAACCGGAGTGATCTGTTCAATGACCAACACAGGAGTGGAAGCGGAAGAATATAAATCACCGTTATCAAAATTACGTGCTGTAACCACTCCATGAATAGGCTTAACAACTGCGTATTCTCCAACAAATTATTATAGGAAGTACGACGTACATCTAAAGCTGTTTTTGCTGCATCCCATTCAGATTTGGAAGCTCCACCCACTTTGTACAGTTCATCCATACGTCTGAATTCCGTTTCTTCATTTTCTAATTGCAATTTCATTTGTTTCAGATTTGCCGCATCCATTTGTACTAATTTCTGTCCTTTGGATACATGGTCTCCCACTTCAACAAAAATACGGTCTATACGCCCGGGAGAGGTCGGAGCTATATTATTTTTCGCTTCCGCTTCAACAGTGGCAGTATATTCCTCTATCTGATCTACATCGCGGGAAGTTACGGAAGCAAGCCGGACTACCGGTTTGTCCTCCATAGCGGTATCAGCAGCTCCTTACTCTCCGTTCCACCTGAACATGCCCCCAGCATAGTTACCACCAGCCAAGCTACGAATTGAAAATATTTTCTCATACTGTTATCTTTATGTTAATGTATTATTGTTCCGTTACTTCATCAATGCCTAAGACTAAATCCAAATCAGCTTTAGCTACCAGATAGTCATAGATGGACTGGTTATAAGTCAGTTGGGCCTCTGTTAAAGCCACTTCCGAACTATTCAATTCCAAGATAGTTCCTTTTCCAACTTCATATCTTTTTTCGGCAATAGTACGCCCTTTCTCCGCCTGAAAGACAGCTTCTTTATTACTTACCACCTGTTCCGTACTAGCGGCCATATTATCCAAATAACCGGTAGCTTGCATAGTGAGTTGCCGCTCTGTATTGATACGGTTCTCTTCCAGTTGTTTCATCTGGATACGGGTCTGTTTCAATTGAGTAAAATTACTTCCTTTGAACAAAGGAATGCTTAGATTCAGGCCGATAGTAGAATAGGGCCTCCAATCGTATTCCTTGAACTTGAAATTATCATTCATTGAAGTATACATATATTGGAAACTGGCAGAAAGGGTCGGCATAAAGTTGGTATACTGCAACTTCAGCGTCTGCTTTAATTGCAATGCATTCAGTTCCAATTGCTTCAACGTACTGTTATTTGTCAAATTGTCTGGACGAGGCATTGCCTGACGAGTAAACATAGACATTTCATAATCCTTCAGATTGCCTTCAACCGCTACCTTTACATCAGACTCCATTCCCATCAAGACCTTCAACTGCAAATTTGCCAAATTCACTCCGTTACGGGCAGACACCACGGTAGGTTTCAAGCTGCGCATCTGCACATCCGCACTAATCTTATCATATTCACTGACAGTCCCCTGTTCATATTTAGCTTTCACCACATTATAATTATCTTCACTCTGCTTATAACTTTTAAGCAGCACTTCATAACTGTCCTGTGCCAAAAGCAACTGAAAAAATGCCTTGGTCACTTGATTTACCATATCCAGACGTGAAGCACGTGATTTCTCTACCGCCAGGTTCACATCTGTACTTGTCAACTGATACTTTTGTAAAGAGCAGGAGCAAAGACAGGCAGACTGACAGACAGACCACCACTATAAGTATTATCTGTACCGACTTCAATCACCTCTCCCATCATGGCGAATGACTGCTTTTTTATGGCTCGTGAATAACTGCCCACCAAACTGGCTTCTGGGAAAAGACCGGCATAAGCTTCCCGGCGGGCTTCTTTCTTTAACAGGATTTCCTGACCGGCGACTTTAATGGTGGGATTGTCGCTCAATGCTATCCGACTGCGTCCTGTAAGGTAATCCTCAATGTGTCTTGTGCTTGTGCACTTTGTATTGCTACATAAAGCAGCAAAAACAAGGTTAACGTAGGTTTGCAATAAAATTTCATTAACTATTATTCTTTATTTAGTGACTTATTTAATTTCTAACCATACTTATTATGTTCGTTTCCTTTTAAATTCAATAAAAAATTATCCACAATCTTCAACCCCTTTTCAGTGGAAATGCCACGCATATGCATAAATACAACTGTTTCATAAATTTCACCAAGCGAATAGGACTTGCATATTTCCGAATGCAACAACAAATCCATCTGCTCACATACCATAGCGCGTACAATATTATAATTTACATCATTTCTAAAAATGCCTTGTTCCACTCCTTTGCGATAAAATTCCATAGCCGAATCCAAATTCTCCTTCCGGCTTTCGTCAATGTAACGCATTACCTTGGGATATTTCTCAATATCCTCAAAGAATTTCCTGTTTGTATTCTGAAAATCCTGGGCACTTCTTTGAAAAAACTTCAAGAGGACTTCCAAAACATTTTCTGCTTTGGAAGCCACTTGAGTCATATATTCCTGCATCTCCTCCCGATGTAACTTCATGACATCAAGTAATAAATCCTCTTTGTCATGAAACAATTCATAAAGCGTACGTTTAGATATAGATAATCCGGCAGCAATATCATCCATTCTCACTGTTTTGACACCTTTCTGGGCAAATGATTTCGCTGCCGCCAAAACAATGTGTTCCTTCACTACCGTTTTATCCGTTCTTTTTTTCCTGACGCTATTCATTCTTAACATAAAGGGAGACAAAGATACATTTATTTTATAATACCCAACTTAGAACTTCTGACAAACTCTATCAGATGTACAATTTCAGGACTAGACGGAACCTGTTCTTCAATACGACGCAATGCATCCTCTGTAGATGTATTCACTTTATACAATATACGGAAAGCATGCGCTATATGTTTAATAACCGTTTCCGAAAAACCTTCATGTTGCAACACGGTGGTATTGATGCTGTAAAAAGCCGTAGGCTCATGGGCTGCCACACAATAAGGAGGAATATCCTTGGTAAAACGACACCCGCCCTGTACGGCGGCATAAGTCCCCAAACGAGTCTTTCCCTGCATCAGTACATTGGAAGTAAGAATAGCATAATCCTCGACTACACAACAACCTGACACCTGCGAACCGTTACCAATAATACAGTTATTACCGATGGTCACATCATGTGAGATACGTGCTCCCTGCATAATAAAGTTACCGCTTCCTACCACAGTCTCATCTCCGGCGAAAGTGGCACGAATAATAACCGCATTCTCACGGATGGTATTATTATTACCTATACGCGATGGTATCATCACCCGTATATTTAAAATCTTGCGGAGTAGCAGCAATTACAGCTCCGTTATAAATGGTATTTCCGTTACCGATGCGTGCGCCGCTCATAATGCTGGCGTTGGGCATAATTACATTATCATCACCTATCTCCACATTCTTATCAATGTAGGCAAACGGGTGAATAGTTACGTTTTTCCCGATTTTTGCAGACGGGTCTACATAAGCTAACGGACTAATCATATTCATATTATTTTTAAGGTTAATTATTCACGTCCACCGCCCAATGCGCTGTACAGATTGATAACAGCCTGCATACGCTGGAAAGTATCGGATACTTCGTTCAACTGGGCACTCAGCAATGACTGTTGTGCAGTAATGATTTCCAGATAAGTGGCCTTTCCCGCCTGAAACAAATCATTGTTCATCTCCACCGCTTTTTGCATTTCAGAAACCTGTGCCTGGTGCTCGCTCAACTTTTTGTCTGCCGTATCATACAGGAACAAAGCATCACTTACTTCCTTACCAGCTTCCAGAATAGTCTGCTGATAATTCATCTTGGCAATCTGTTCTTCCGCTTTCGATACTTTCAAGTTGGCAATCAATTTTCCACGCTGGAAAAATGGGTTGCGTCAATGAGCCGATAGCATTCCAAAGCATAACGGCAGGATTAGAAATCACTGTACCATTGGAACCATTAGTCCATCCCAGAGTACCTGTAATATTAACACTGGGATAAAAAGCGGAACGCGCCTGATTGGTAGTATAATAAGCGTCGGCTAATGCCAATTCTGCCGCTTTTACATCGGGCCGGTTCTCAAGCAACTGTAAAGGAACTCCCACCGCCAAATCTGCCGGCATCACTTGTTCCTCCAATGTTCCACGGTCTATGTTCTGAGGAGCCTTTGCCAACAATACGGAGATAGAATTCTCAGTTTCACGCACCTGGCGTTTCAAGTCAGCCAATGAAGCCTCCGTCTGGTGATAAGCCCCTTTACTCTGTGCCACAGCAGCTTCGGTAGTCATACCGGCTTCCTTCATAGCTTCCATAGTGCGCACTGTTTCTTTCATTAACGCCACATTCTGTTCGGTCACACTGACTTGACGGTCTAGCATCAATAAAGAATAATAAGCATTGGCTATACCACCAATCAACTGTGAACGCACTGCCTGCTGATAGGCCTTACTTTGCAAATAAGAAGCTTTCTGGCCACGATGGCATTCAGCAATTTGCCGAACAAATCAACTTCCCAGCTTGCAGAAGCAGGTAAAGTATAGTTCTTTACAGGAGTACTTTTGTCCACACTAGTCAACGAACCTTGTGGAGCAAGGGCCAAAGAAGGGAGATAAGACAAACGAGCTGATGTCAATAACGCCTTGGCCTCCTTTACACGCAGGATAGCAGCCTGCATATCTACATTGTTTGCCAATCCCTCTTCAATCAGCATCTGCAATTTCGGATCACGGAAAATTTCCTTCCATGACAAGTTACCCATATTGGTTGTATCGTTAGCAGCCAATGTATCGTTGGCGGCAACCGGGTCACGATAGATGCCAGTGGCATCTATCGACTCGGGACGATCATATGATTTATAGATGTGGCAACCGCTTAATAAAACGTCGCGCAACATAATCCTATTATCTTTTTCATTGTTCTTCTGTTCATTTACGGGTGTATTGTTCAATTTCGGGTTCAACCTCTGTATTGTCCACACTTCCCATTCAATCGGTTTGAATTTCTCTTGTAACCATTGGAATACCACAAACAATACGGGTACGATAAAGATCTGGAAGATCATACCAATCAACATACCACCAATAGCCGAAGCTCCCAAAGTACGGTTACCATGAGCACCAACTCCCATAGCCAACATCAACGGAATCAAGCCTACAATCATGGCCAATGAGGTCATTAAGATCGGTCGCAAACGGGCTGCCGCACCCAAAACCGCAGCCCAGGAAATACTCATTCCCTGCTTACGGCGATCCAAAGCAAACTCTACAATCAGAATGGCATTCTTCGCCAACAATCCCATCAACATGATCAATGCAATCTGCATATAAATATCATTTGACATGGTTCCTAAATCATCTTCAAAGCCGGAATATTTCCCAATGCTGCAAATCCGTTTACAAACAGGAAGCTACCCAACAGACCGAACGGTACTGAAAGCAATACGGACAACGGCAGAATGTAACTTTCATACTGTGCACTCAGCAACAAATAAACGAATACAAAACACAGAATGAAGATGATACCTGTGGAACTGCCACTGGTAGATGCCTCTTCACGAGCCATACCTCCCAACTCATAACCGTAACCGGTAGGCAAATTCTCTTTAGCAACTTCCGCAATAGCCTGCAAAGCCTGTCCGGAAGTATAGCCACTGGCAGGAGCCACCATCACTTTGATAGACGTATAAAGGTTGAAACGGCCTATAACATCCGGTCCATATACTTTCTTGACAGAAACGAACTGGGAAATAGGAGCCATCTCATTCCCATTACGTATCTTGATACTATTCAAGGATTCCAGATTCTTGGTCGCTTCGGGTTCCGCCTGAATCATAACACGATACATCTTACCGAAACGGTTGAAGTTAGAAGCATACAAACCACCGAAATATCCCTGCATGGTAGTCAGAATATCACTAGGACTGATTCCTGCCTTCTTACAAGCAGCAGCATCAATATCCAACATATATTGGGGGAAACTCGGATTGAAGGTAGTCTGGGCCGAATTAATTTCAGGGCGTGCCTTCAACGCATCCATATAGTCCAAAACTACATCATAAAAATGATTCAAGTCTCCACCGGTCTTATCCTGCATATTCAACTCGATATCACTGGATGCCGAATAACCCGGAATCATAGGAGGAGCAAAGAACAATACCTGCGCATCCTTGATGATCTTCTGCGCACGCATAAACAAGGTACCTACCACAATATCCGAATTCTGCATCATGGAGCGTTCTTCCCAATCTTTCAGCTTAATAATGATAGAACCGTAAGAAGGTCCCTGACCACCAATAAAGCCGAAACCGGAAATCACCGTACGGGAATCTACAGCCGGTTCGGCAGCCACCAAGCTGTCTACACGGTTTAAGATTTCCATTGCACGTTCCTGTGAAGTACCGGGAGCAGTGTCACCGCACCCATAATGGTACCGGTATCTTCATTGGGAACCATACCCGTCGGAGTAACCTTCATAAAGAATACCAACAAAATGATAGAAGCGGCAACCAGCCCGAATGACAACCATTTCTTATGGATAAAGAATACTACATGCTTCTTGTACTTCTTCAATATAGAATCATAAGCCGCATTAAAGGCTGTATGGAAACGTTCTACACGGGTCATCTTCTTTGCTCCATGTCCCTCATCATGCGGTTTCAAGAAAATTGCGCACAGTGCCGGTGACAAAGTCAATGCATTCAAAGCTGAAAAACCGATAGAGATCGCCATGGTGATACCAAACTGACGGTAGAATGTACCGGCAGTACCTCCCATGAAACTTACCGGAATAAACACAGACATCATGACTAACGTAATAGAAACGATAGCTCCACCAGTTCACTCATGCATCAATAGAAGCCTCACGGGAAGACTTGTATCCCTGATCCAACTTGGCATGAACCCCCTCGACGACGACAATGGCATCATCGACCACAATCGCAATGGCAAGCACCATCGCCGAAAGAGTCAGCAGGTTCACACTGAAGCCAATCAGTTTCAGTACAAAGAAAGTAGCCACCAACGCCACCGGAATGGCAATAGCCGGAATCAGCGTTGAACGCATATCCTGCAAGAAGATATATACCACAATAAACACCAAGATAAATGCCTCAATCAACGTCTTGATTACTTCATGGATAGAAGCGAACAAGAAGTCATTGGCATTTTGGGCGATATTGATATTCAAACCTGTCGGCAGTGATTCCTGTGCCTTTGCAAGCACTTTCTCCAAATCGGAAATAGTTTCGGTAGCATTAGAACCTGCCATCTGATAGACGATACAAGATACAGCCTTGTGACCATTTACCATATTATTGAATGTATAAGCCAGACGACCTAATTCTATATCGGCCACATCTCCCAAACGAAGTACATTACCATCCGGCAAGGCCTTGATAACAATATCTTCAAATTCAGTCGTTTGCTGCAAACGTCCTTTATAACGGATCGTGTATTGGAAAGTCTGATTACCACGTTCACCGAACTGTCCCGGAGCCGCCTCAATATTCTGTTCGGCCAATGCTGCCGAAACATCAGTAGGAACCAGTTTGTACTGCGCCATCACATCCGGTTTCAACCAGATACGCATAGAATAATCCTGTCCCAACACATTAGCATCACCTACCCCCTTTACACGCTTGATTTCAGGAATCAAGTTAATATTAGCATAGTTTTCAATGAACTCAATATTATACGAGTCGGTTTCATCATACAATGAAAAGACCATCAACATGGAGTTCTGGCGTTTCTGAGTAGTCACACCCACCTTGGTTACTTCAGCAGGCAGCAATCCTTGTGCCATAGAAACACGGTTCTGCACATTAACAGCCGCCATATCCGGATCTGTTCCCTGATTAAAGTAAACGTTAATATCGGCAGCACCGTTATT
>ENA-OQAS01001572-OQAS01001572.1-human-gut-metagenome-genome-assembly--contig:-NODE-1572-length-10488-cov-1.598301_pt1 | contig 10488 bp, 15 predicted proteins | sample MGYA00242733_ERZ504523 | MGnify/ENA primary metagenome ERZ504523 (study PRJEB26092, sample SAMD00036239) | human gut metagenome | host: Homo sapiens | study: EMG produced TPA metagenomics assembly of...
CTTTCCAATAACTTGATGTCTTGAAGGGGGAAATAGGATACTGCTTGTCTTGTTTGGGCTTTTCCGGTTAAGAAAAAGCAGAAAAGTAGTAGGCAGGTAAGTGATGATTTCATTTGTGTCAGGTGTTTATAGTATGAAGAATAACTTTATGTATGTAAATGTAGCGGGAGTAATTTCGATACCGGCGCATCTGTGCGGCAGCTTTAAGCTCTTCCCGCTACAATCACATGCATTATTGTTCTTAAGCCTTTGCTTTTTATTCAGAATGAACTTTTTTAAGGCAACCGACTTAATCTTATAGGGATTATCTTTTAGATTTAACGGCTGTTTCTTCAACAGGCAGATTCGCCTTGTAATTTTCGATGTATGCGTTGAAGCCTTCTACATCTTCAGCCGTCGGTGATACCTCAATGCCAGCATTTCCTGCAAATACTTTTTCATCCAGAAATCGGCAAGGTTTTGTTGTTTGTCGTTGTTCACAAGATACGAGCCGAGTAGGGCAATACCCCATGCGCCGCCTTCACCAGCTGTTTCCATAACGGAAATAGGCGAGTTTATGGCTGCAGCAAGAATTCTCTGGCCCACACCTTTGGTTCTGAATAATCCTCCATGCCCTGTGATTCTGTCAACTTTGATTTTTTCTTCCTTGAACAAAATATCATTACCGATTTTGAGAACTCCGACCGAAGCGTGCAGATGAGCCCTCATAAAGTTGGCAAGGTTGAACTTGTCATTAGCCGAACGTACAAATAGTGGACGTCCTTCTGCAAGCCCTGTTACGGGTTCGCCGGAAATATAGTTGTATGAAATAAGGCCACCGCAATCTGTATTGCCGGTGAGTGCATGGTTATAGAGCTTACCATATATCTCATCCATATCCACAGGAATACCCAGTAATTCCTGATATTCTTTGAATAGGTTGACCCATGCGTTGAGGTCGGAAGTGCAGTTGTTGCAATGTACCATTGCTACGAGGCTTCCGTCAGGAGTAGTCGACCATATCAATCATTTCGTATGGCTTTGACAGCTCTTTTTCCAAAACAATCAATGGAGAATGAGGATGTACCAGCCGATACGTTTCCAGTGCGTTGCTTACAGCATTGGTTGCAACATACCTGTACCTGCATCTCCTTCGGGCGGACATACCGGTATTCCTGCTTTCAGGTGGCCTGATACGTCAAGTCTTTTGGCTCCTTCCGGCGTGAGGAAGCCTGCATTCTTACCTGCCGGCAATACTTTGGGAAGAATATCCAGAAGTTTCCAGCCATAGCCTTTTGGGGCAACGAGCTCATCGAATTTGGCTACCATTTCAGCCGAGTAATTCTTGGTGGTAGGATCTATGGGAAGCATACCTGATGCATCGCCTATACCCAACACTTTTTGGCCTGTTATCTGCCAATGTACAAATCCGGCAAGGGTTGTCAGGTAGTCAATGTCTTTAACATGTTCCTCGTTGTCCAGAATAGCTTGGTATAAGTGGGAAATACTCCATCTCAACGGAATGTTGTAGACAAACAGGTCGGATAAAGCTGCTGCTGCCTGAGCGGTATTGGTGTTTCTCCAAGTACGGAACGGAACGAGGATTTCTTCTTTTTTGTTGAATGCCATATAGCCATGCATCATGGCACTAACACCTATTGCAGCCAGAGACTCTATTTCTGTATCGTATAAGTTTTTTACGTTCGTACGGAGGTTTGCATAGCAATCCTGCAGCCCGTACCAGACAGCGTCGACACTATAGGTCCAAAGCCCGTCGACCAGTTGGTTTTCCCAAGTGTGGCTTCCCTGAGCAATGGGTTTATTTTCAGGATCAATCAAAACAGCTTTAATTCGTGTCGAACCGAATTCTATACCAAGAATGGCTTTCCCGGCTTCAATTGTTGATTTTGGATCTGATTTCATGTGATTTAAGTAATTATAAAGGTAAAAAAAGTGGTTAGCTATAAATCACGAATTACTAATTACACATACCATAAAAGTAACCCGTAATTAGTAATTCGCAGTTATTCTTAGCAAAGCGCTTTATTCAGCATATAGTATACCTCATTCATGCGCAGTTCCTTTTTGAACTCTTTGATGGTGGTATTTTCATCGATAACAATCATTTCGATACCGGCCATTTCCGCAAAGTCTCCCCAGTCTTCTACTGTAAGGTCGTAGGAGAAGCTGGTGTGGTGTGTACCACCTGCCAAAATCCATGCAGCTGCACCTACTTCGAGGTTAGGCATCGGAATCCATAATGCACTTGCAACTGGAAGTTTCGGAAGCGGTTTGCTCTTGATGCATTCCACTTTGTTTACAATGAGGCGGAAGCGGTTGCCCAAGTCTACGATAGTTGCGGCTACACCTTTGCCTTGTTTGCTGGTGAATACGAGGCGTGCTGTTTCACTGTCGATACCAATGCTCAAACGGTGTATTTCTAGTTTGGGCTTCTGTTCAGCTATCAACGGACAGACTTCCAGCATGTGAGCTTGCAGAATGGCGCTCTTTTCACCGTCGAAGTTCAGTGTGTAATCTTCAAGGAAAGAACATCCGTTGGGCATGCCCTGACTCATGAACCAGTGGTGCGGTAGAGGGCGGCAGTCTTCCAGTCGCCTTCTGCTCCAAAGCCATAGCCTTCTGCCATCAGTCGCTGAGATGCAGACCGGGATTGGTCGAGTCGCCCAAGTCGTTGAAATTGGTAGTGAAGCCTTTAGCACCGGTGTCTTTTAGCACGCGACGGATAGCAATTTCTGCTTTTGCAGAGTTCCATACTTTGGTATAAGCTTCCGTTCCTTCTTTTTCGAGTGCGGCATCATGGTCGTAAGTCTGAAGTATTCGGCTATGAGAACTTTTACATCAGCATCGTCAACAGCGTTATAGTAAGTCATAACATCGTTAATGGGGTAGTAGTCCACATGGTAGCCCAATACTTGTTCGGCGCTGACCTTGTCACCATCTGTTACGGCTACGTTGTTCATTTGGTCGCCGAAACGGATGATGAGCATATCTTGTGCGTCGGCCCATGCGGCAGCTACACGCATCCATGAAGCAATCTGCTTTTGTGCTTTTTCATCTTGCCAGTGTCCTACAACTACTTTGCGATTTTTGCGCATGCGGGTAACGATGTGTCCGAACTCGCGATCGCCATGAGCAGACTGGTTCAGGTTCATGAAGTCCATGTCCATTGTTTCCCAGGGAATCTCTTTGTTGAATTGTGTGTGGAAATGCAGCAACGGCTTTTTCAGCTCTTGCAGACCATGAATCCACATTTTGGCAGGAGAGAAAGTGTGCATCCAAGTGATTACACCGATACATTTTTCATCGTTGTTGGCAGCTTTGAAAGCGGCAGTTACTTCTTTGGAAGAGTTTACTGTGCCTTTATATACAACTTTTACAGGCAGACGGCCGGAGTCATTCAGCCCCTTTACCATTTCGTTGCTGTGTGCGTCTACTGCGACAACTGCATCACCTCCGTACAGAAGCTGTGCTCCTGTTACGAACCATACTTCATATTGATCAAATGCGTTCATACTGTTCTTCATTTTAATTGTTTATATTCTTAATACTTTATATTGGATTTCACTTCTGCCCATAATAAGCGTTCGGACCATGTTTACGGCTGAAGTGCTTTTCTATAAGCAGCGGTTCATCGTCAGTTGCGGATTAACCGCATAGGCTATTGAAGCCATTTTGGCTACCTGCTCCATTACTACGGCATTGTGCACTGCATCGTGTGCATCTTTTCCCCAAGAGAAAGGACCATGATTCTTAACCAATACTCCGGGCGTATGAACCGGGTTCAATCCTTCGAAACGCTTCACGATGACATTGCCTGTCTCCAGCTCATACGCTCCCTTTACCTCTTCTTCTGTCATATCTGTAGTGCAGGGAATGGCATCATGGAAATAGTCGGCATGGGTAGTTCCTATATTGGGGATGTCACAACCGGCTTGCGCCCATGCAGTGGCATACGTAGAGTGTGTATGAACCACACCGCCGATTTCCGGAAACGCTTTGTAAAGCACTAAGTGGGTCGGAGTGTCGGAAGAGGCTTCAGGCTGCCTTCTACAACATTGCCGTCAAGGTCGACCACAACCATGTCTTCCGCTTTCATATCATCATAGCTAACTCCACTGGGCTTGATAACAACCAATCCCGTTGTCCGGTCAATGCCGATACATTTCCCCATGTGAAGATGACGAGTCCATGCTTCACCAAATCAAGGTTGGCACGGAATACCTTTTTTTCAGTTCTTCTAACATAATGTTTAATGGATTAATGTGCTAATATGGGCACATTAGCATGTTATTAAATTTTAAATTTAGGTGCTTTGCGATACGCCTTTTCATTGAATTTGTAGAGGGCGGCACCGCGTTTGGAACTTGTTTTATCGATTTTATCCGTTTTTTCTATGTAATCCATTTCGGCTATCCTTTTGCGGAAGTTCCGTTTGTCAATGTTTTCACCGTAAATGGCCTCGTATAGGCTCTGCAGTTGTGAAAGCGTAAATAGTTGAGGTAACAGGTTAAAACCGATAGGCTCAGTAGTAGTTTTTTGCTGCATCAATGCACGTGCTTTCTCTACCATTGCAGAATGATCGAAGATAAGCGGGGGCAACTCATTAATATTTACCCAAAAAGCATTGTGTTGCTGTACCAGAGCCTTGTCGTATTCATTGATGTTGACTAGTGCATAGTAGGCAATGGAGATAACCCGTTCACCCGGATCTCGTTGATAGCTCCGAAAGAACCGACTTGTTCCATATAAACGTTGTCCAGTCCGGTCAGTTCTGCAAGAACCCGTTTGGCTGCATCGTCTACGCTTTCGCTTTCTTGAACAAATCCGCCCATCAGTGACCAGTTGCCCATTGCAGGTTCGAAGTTTCTTTTCAGCAACAACAGATTTAATTCACCCTCGTTAAAACCGAAAATGATGCAGTCGATACCTACATAGAATTTAGGATTGGAACTGTAGTAACTACCCATGTCTTTTGTTTTTATAATTGGAATATCTTAGTTTGATGTACATAAAAACTATTTCTCATGCGTATAAAAGATTATTTTTCATGTACATCAAAAAAAAAGTTTTTTTCACTATATCTGTTTTTACCAGAAATACCAGTAGAAAGCCGCGGTAATAGCCAGAATGATTACCGTATGGATAATATCCCAGTGATTCCAGCTGGCACGTGTGGCAGCTTTTTGCTCAGGCGTAGATGTGCCGAATACCAAACCTTGTATTTTTTCAGCACTTGGGGCTTCGGTCATCAGACTGACTGCTATTACCACTATAATACAGAATAGGAACATCCAGCCGCAGAAGAATAACCAGTTCAGATCATAAAACAGATATTTAAACATTGAGCTGTCTGTAATTGCTGTATTGCTATAGTATACTTTTGCGCCCAAGCGGGTGAGACCGATAATCATACCGGCAATTAATCCCCACATGCCACCTTTGGCAGAAGTGCGTTTCCAACAGATTCCCAACAGAAATGCAGCTGCGATACCGGGAGCCAATACAGATTGAACATCTTGCAAATAAGTATAAAGAACATCACCTACACTACGCATAATAGGAATCCACAGTATACCCAGAATAACAATAACCACTGTTGCAATCTGTCCGATACCTTACCAGTTTCTTTCTGGGGTTTCCGGTTTGAAACGTTTGTAGAAGTCGATTGTAAAAAGCATGGCTGAAGAGTTGAACAGGGAAGCCAGTGAACTCATCAATGCAGCAAGAATGCCGCAAACAACAAGGCCTTTTACTCCAGCAGGAAGAAGCTTGGCTACCAGTGTAGGGAAAGCGGCATCTGCGTTTGCAGTACCATTGGCAAGCAGAGGAAGGAAACCTTCGCCACCGGCTCCGATATATTTCTGATGCAGGGCAAAAGCAATCATACCCGGAATCAAGAACAGGAATACAGGCAATAGTTTCAGGTATGCACCGAAAATAGTACCACGACGGGCTTCTTTTTCGTTTTTACCGGAAAGTACGCGTTGTACAATAAATTGGTCAGTACACCAATACCAGAACCAATAATGGCCGAACCAACCAATGCACCAACCATGGGAAATTGGGATCATTGTTATCGCGGATAAGTTGGGTCATGGTATCTCCATACTCGTTGACTGTAACTGCACTGCATATGCTCATCATTTCATCCCAACCGCCCAATTCTTTAAAACCGAGAACGAGGATGATAAGTGAACCCAAAAGAAGGATAGGAGTTTGCAGTACCGAGGTATAAAGTACGGATTTCATTCCGCCAAATATTGTGTAAAGTGCTGTCAATACAACTAAGCCGATTGCTGCAATCCAAAAGAAATCTATTCCCCACAGTTCTTTGATACCGAATACCTGCTGAAATACAAGTCCACCGGCGTATACAGTTACAGCTACTTTGGTCAGCACGTAGCTAATTAATGAAATGACAGAAAGAATAGTACGCGACTGCGGATTGTAACGGCGTTCCAGAAATTCGGGCATTGTGTATACCATGCTTCGTGAATAGAATGGTACGAATACCCATCCGAGAATCAAGATCATCCAACCTTGTATTTCCCAGTGCGCCATTGCCATACCACTGGATGCTCCGGCACCGGCCAATCCGATTAAGTGTTCCGAACCGATGTTGGATGCAAATATGGATGCACCTATGGCGAGCCATGTGGCATCACGTCCACCTAAAAAATAGTCAGCCGAATCATTCTGCTTTTGTTTGACTACCCAAACAATAATACCTATCAGAGCCAGGAAGAATATTCCAATGATACCCAATCTAATGTTCCCACGATAATAATGATTTAAAAGTTATTATTTATTTTTCTACTGAGAATTTGAAAATACATTCGCTGTTGTAAGTCTGTCCCGGTTCCAGAATAACAGAAGGCCATTGTGGCTTATTGGGGCTATCTGGATAATGTTGAGTTTCCAGACATACGGAAGCGCGTTGGTTGTAGACGATCCCTTTTTTCCCCTTTGCAGTTCCGTCCAGGAAATTCCCTGTATATACCTGTATACCAGGCTCATTAGTGTATACTTCTAAGCTGATGCCGCTTTCGGGAGAAGTGAGTTTGGCGGCAAGTTTTTTAATATCGCCATTGGTGTTCAATACCCAATTATGGTCGTATCCGTTACCATATTTCAATTGTATGAAATCAAAATTGGTAATATCCTGCCTACGGCTTTGGGAGTAGTAAAATCCATGGGAGTATCTTTTACCGGTACAATTTCTCCGGTAGTCATATAAGTTTGGTCTACAGGAGTGTAATTATCAGCATTGACATATAGTATGTGGTCTGTGGCTGCTTTAGACGGATTGCCGGATAGATTGAAGTAGGAATGGTTGGTCATGTTGATAACTGTTTTTTATCAGTAGTTGCGCTATATTTGATATCTATGGCGTTATCGTCTGTCAGCTTGAAAAGAACTTTGGCAGTTAAGTTGCCCGGAAAATTTGCGTCTCCGTCTGGAGAGAAGCGGGTCAGCTCCAAAGTGGTTTCATCAATGGGGTTGGCTTCATATACCTGATATTGCCATCCTTTAGGACCGCCATGCAGGCAATGTCCGAAATTGTTCTTTGGTAATTGGATCGTGTCACTATCCAATACCATTTTGCCCTGGTTGATTCTGTTGGCGTAACGTCCGATAGATGCACCGAAATCGCTTGGGACGTTTATGTAGTCGCTATACTGTCGAAGCCAAGGACAACATCTTTCATTTCCCCGTTTTTGTCAGGTACCATAATAGATACGATACGTCCGCCGAAGTTAGTGATGCATACTTCCATGCCCGCTTTATTCTTTAATGTGTAAAGATCTGTCTGGGCATCGTTCACTACAGTTTGAAATTTTGTCGGGTTAAGGCCGGAAAGAGTAAGTTCCGTTTGATTTTTCTGAGCGCAGGAAGCTAACATTAATGTAGCTATTCCGGCAATAAGAATGTGATTCTTCATGGTGTTATTTAATTTGAAAATTAGATTATTATCTTATTTCGGGTGTAAAAGTAACACTTTTGTTTGGTGTAATATATACACTTTTGTATGTTATGTAACATAAAAGAAAAAACAGCTTTGAAATTTGTATATCCCAAAGCTGTTTCAATGTCTGAAAGAATACTTATTTTACTTTTTTACCCCAATATGTCTTATGGTTACTTCCGTAGGCGGCATAGACGATGGTCGGTGTTCTGGGACTGGCTTCCCAGTCAACTTCCCGTTGCAGGTAAAGGTCTGTTCCATTTGCTGTCAGAATTTGCTGTTCTGCATCATAGCTCCATCTGCCGCCTTTCCATGTTCCTTCAGTAATGGTGTGGTCGGCGGCCAGCGTCATGATTGCAGATTCTTTTTGAACCCCATAAGCGTAGGACAAGTCAATATGTTCCCAATTTCCAATGAGTTCTTCTTCGGTAATGGCTACTTGGGGTACGGCTCCGTAGCGTTCGGCATAACCAAGGGCCAACCGTCTTTAGTCCAACGGATGTTGCGTACATGTCCTAACATAATAGCGTTGTCCACGCTTTGGGGAGACGTGCTTGCGAAGAGTAATACCAATTACCATTGCCATCGTTGAAGATGGTGCAATGTGAGAAGCCTACCCAGCCATTGCTCTTGCTGAATTTGTACGGGTGTGTCACTACCGGCAACATTTCTGCTCCTTCGGTAACATTGGCGCCATCGATGCCGAGATAAGGACCGGTGATACTTTAGAACGCATACGCGTGTATTGTAAGGTATGTCCAATGCATCGTATGCCACGAATAGATAGTAGTAGCCTGTTTCTGTGTTGTAAATGATTTCAGGACCTTCACTGGCTTGCCAACGGTTGTTGATATTACGGGTGGCTATCAACTGCCCGTATTCTGCCGGAGCATTTCCTTCTGCCAGGGATACCTAAATCTTGTTTCGGCATTCCGGTTTCGGCATTCAATTCCATAGCAACAATGCCGCTATGCCATGAACCGTATATCAGCCAGTGGGTATTTTCAGGAGTAATGATGTAAGAAGGGTCGATAGCATTCCATTTGTAATAGCAATTGGCATATTGGGTGCTGGGGATGTTGAAGTTCAGTCCCTTGTCCGATGCATTGGTCACTACATATCCTTTGTCCACCCAATCGCTGTTGTTGGCAGGATTGCTATTCTCCATCAGGCCGATAAAAGCACGTTCACTCCAGCGGTCGCTCCGGTTCCGCCGTCCAGATAGCCGGGTACTACGATGGAGTAGTACATGCGATACAGTCCGTTTCTAACTTTCTGCACACTTGGGGCCCAGTAACCGAAGTCGCTTTCTGCGGCAGTGCTTGCTGTCAATCCCATTGCTTTGCGTATCTCATTCAGCTTCGGCATCACCCAGTCGGGAAGCTTCGGCATAGTCCCGCCTAGATATTCCCAATTCACGAGGTCTTTGGAACGTCTGGCGTGGAAGTGTCCGTGTCCTGTATGTGCATTGCCGTAGGAGGCATCTGTCTGATACATATAGTAGTATCCGTCTTCGGCAAGCACAACGCTGGGATCGTGCACGTTTGCCAAGTTCCATTGAGTACGATTGGACCAGCTTGCAATGCTCGCATAATTATCTTCGTATTCCGGAGCCACATAATTCTTTAATTGTTCATTAAGGTCTGTGATTTCTATGGTCGACGTGAATGTTTCCGAGTAAGTGTACCGGCTGTTACCATAAACGTATGCACGTATATAGTAAGGAGTATTGATTTTCAATCCAGAGAGGGTGGCACTGAAATTTTCATCTGCTTCTATCACCTTGTCTTTGATAGTAGGATTTGAGACATTTACACTATAGCAAAATCCTCTCTTGACTACGCTGCTTAGATTGCCGGTGATTGATGATTTAACGTTCAGTGAGGTACCCGTTGCGGTTGCTTCGGGAGTGGTTAAAACTACATCACTGTTTCTGTTGTATTCGATGTTGTCAAGCCCGTCAGAACAAGCAGTGAAAACGAATACAGTCAGTAGGGATAGTAAGAAAAATGTTGTTTTTTTCATTTGGGTAAGTTTTTAAGATCCATATTGTTCCGTTGATAGACAGACAATATGATGATAAAGAATTTAATAGTTATTCTTATTCATTGAAGACGAGGTGGCAACCGTCAACAGACAGTGCAAAGTTTAAGTCGTTTGCATCTATGGTGTTGATGCCCCAATAGTATTGGGTGGAGATTGTACTTGTAGTACCTATCATTACTGCCTGAATGTCGGCGGTACCATTACCGCAATTAGTCACGTAGACTGTAACTTTGGATCCATTCATTCCGGCAAGCCAAGTGCTCCAGTCACCTTGTGTTCCGTTATGAACGCAGGCATCATATCCATCGCCCCAGCCAAAGTTATCGGCACGGACCACTGCGTAGTGGGTACCATTATTCTTACGGAGAACTACAAGGAAATTGTTCCAATTCCCTGCCAGATTGCTGTAATTAGTAAACGAAATACACTTTGTCTGACCTGAAGGTATATTGAAATTATCTGAGTAGGTCTCGGGG
>ENA-OQAS01001573-OQAS01001573.1-human-gut-metagenome-genome-assembly--contig:-NODE-1573-length-10488-cov-1.426407_pt1 | contig 10488 bp, 16 predicted proteins | sample MGYA00242733_ERZ504523 | MGnify/ENA primary metagenome ERZ504523 (study PRJEB26092, sample SAMD00036239) | human gut metagenome | host: Homo sapiens | study: EMG produced TPA metagenomics assembly of...
TATTAGTTCTCGCTGTCATTGCAATCTGGTACTGGCTCGATGGCAATAACGTGACCAACACGTATACAAGACAGCAGTTTGAGACGGCATTGGCAGAGGGCAAGGTAACACAGGTTAATGTTGTGCCGAATCGTGAAGTGCCGACAGGAAGTGTCAACATTACATTCAGTGATTCGAGTACGCAGGTGATGCTTGTCTCAGATGTGGCAGAGATCGAGCAGTATATGCGGGATGCGGGATTTAAGACTTATACCGTGCAGAATCCGCCGGAGGAAAGCTGGCTTTTGACATTGCTTCCATATCTGATCATTTTGCTGCAATGTTCATTTTCTTTATGATCATGACCAATCAGCTGCAGCAAACATCAGGCGGCGGAAGCAAGATGATGAACTTTGGCAAGAGCCGTGCGAGAAGAATGAGTGACGATCCGGCAAAACGTGTGAAGTTTTCTGATGTCGCAGGATTACAGGAAGAAAAAGAAGAGTTAGAGGAGATCGTTGATTTCTTACGCGCTCCAAAGAAATATACGCAGCTCGGTGCAAGAATCCCGAAAGGCGTGCTTTTGGTGGGACCTCCTGGTACCGGTAAGACATTGCTTGCAAAGGCGATTGCAGGGGAAGCAGGAGTACCGTTTTTCTCTATTTCCGGTTCTGACTTTGTCGAGATGTTCGTCGGTGTCGGTGCATCGAGAGTCCGCGACCTTTTCGAGGAAGCAAAGAAAAATGCGCCGTGTATCATTTTCATCGATGAGATCGATGCAGTGGCCAGACGAAGAGGAACCGGTATGGGCGGCGGTCACGATGAGCGTGAGCAGACCTTAAACCAGATGCTTGTTGAGATGGATGGTTTTGGTGTCAATGAGGGTATCATTGTCATGGCTGCAACCAACCGTGTGGATATCTTAGACCCGGCGATCATGCGTCCGGGACGTTTTGACCGTAAGTGGTCGTCGGCCGTCCGGATGTATGCGGAAGGGAGGAAATCCTTGGCGTACATGCGAAGAACAAGCCGCTGGGCGATGATGTTGATTTAAAACAGATCGCACAGACCACAGCGGGATTTACCGGTGCGGATCTTGAGAATCTGTTGAATGAAGCGGCAATTATTGCTGCAAAAGAGAACCGTGCGTATATCAAGCAGGATGATATCAAAAAATCTTTTGTAAAAGTGGGCATCGGCGCAGAGAAGAAGAGCCGTGTGATCTCTGACAAAGAGAAACGGATCACGGCATTCCATGAATCCGGTCATGCGATTTTATTCCACTTATTACCGGATGTGGGACCTGTCTATTCGGTATCGATCATTCCGACTGGAAGCGGTGCAGCAGGATATACGATGCCTCTGCCGGAAAAGGATGAGATGTTCAACACGAAGGGCAAGATGTTACAGGATATCGTCGTATCACTTGGCGGACGTGTGGCGGAAGAACTGGTATTTGATGATATTACAACCGGGGCATCACAGGATATCAAACAGGCGACACAGATGGCAAAGCATGGTTACCAAATACGGTATGTCGGATAACATCGGTCTGATCTGCTATGACAACGATGATGATGAGGTATTCATCGGACGCGACCTTGCACACACCAGAGGATACAGTGAGGGCGTGGCAAGTGCAATCGATCAGGAAATCAAGCGCATCATCGATGAGTGTTACGCAAAGCAAAGCAGATGATCATGGATCACCGTGATGTATTAGATGCCTGTGCAAACCTTCTTTTGGAGAAAGAAAAATCAGCCAGAAGGAGTTTGAGGCGTTATTTGATAAGTAATTGTGCATATTTTCTGTTCTCACAAAAATATGATACCAAGGTACTGTACAATATGCATAAAAACAATGATGAAAAATTGTGAACTTTGTGCACACTTATTTGCGGGGGCATGCTATTATAATAACCGTAAAAACCCCCCAATACATTATATATAGTTTTTGCTATACCCCATAGTAAAAATACCTTCTCCTAAAAAATGGAACCTGACCCCAGGTTTCATTTTTTTTGTCATTTTTTAATCTGTAATCAGAGCACATCTTTTGAAATACACAACCCCATAAATAATTGAAAAAATTTTCCAATTATATCTTGACACATCAGTGAACTAAAAGTTTATAATCCTAGTAATCTTATAGGAAATATATGAAAAGAAAAATAAAGGAACAGATGATAAGATATTAAGACAGTTTTACAGGACAGCAGACACAGATTTTACCTGTGCGTGACGCAGGTTTTACGGAGTGGAGGGACAATGAGAAAGAGGATGGCAGCAATCCTTGCAGCAGCAATGCTTGCAATGGGAACATTCGCCGGATGCGGCAGTGTGGCAGATGCGGATACAGTAGAGATCGTCAATGTTTCCTACGATCCGACCAGAGAATTATATCAGGCCTACAATACCTTGTTCGAAAAACACTGGGAAGAGCAGACCGGGCAGAAGGTAAGGATCATCCAGTCCCATGGCGGTTCCGGAAAACAGGCATTGGAGGTTGCGAACGGCCTTGACGCCGATGTGGTAACACTTGCATTAGAGGGTGATATCAAGACGATCTCCGATTCCGGGCTGATCGATCCGGGATTTACATCAGAGTTTCCGGACGACAGTGCTCCCTATACCTCAACGATCGTATTCCTTGTGAGAAAGGGAAATCCAAAACAGATCAAAGACTGGGAATGACCTTTTAAGATCGGATGTCAGTGTTATCACTCCGAACCCAAAGACTTCCGGTGGAGCAAGGTGGAATTATCTTGCGGCATGGTACTATTTTGAAGGACAGGGCGAGAGTGAGGAAGACATCACAGAGCATATGAAAACACTATATCAGAATGTGCTGGTCTTAGATTCCGGGGCACGCGGTTCGACGACCACATTCATTGAGAATGGCCAGGGTGACGTCCTGATTGCATGGGAGAATGAAGCATTTTTATCCATGCAGGAGGAACCGGGAGAATACGAGATCGTTGTTCCATCGGCATCGGTGCTCTGTCAGCCGACGGTAGCTGTTGTAGATGAAGTGGTTGACAGAAGAGGCAGCCGGGCTGTTGCAGAGAAATATTTGAATTACCTGTATTCTGATGAAGCACAGAAGCTTGCAGGAGATAATTATTACCGTCCGGCAGATCAGGACATTGCAAAACAGTTTTACACGGAGGAGGGAACACATGAGATCACAGAAGTTCCTTCTGATGGAAAATGGATGGTGACGGATGTTGCTATGGCAGATATCAGTCACTTTGGCGGATGGGATGTTGTGATAGAGAAACATTTTTCGGATGGCGGTATCTTTGACACGATCTATGAACGTAACAGGTAGTGAAGAGGGAGGATTGCATGCGTAAAAGTAAAAATAAAAGAGTCATACCGGGTTTTGACCTGTCTTTTGGAATTACCATAACAATGCTTGGACTGATCGTGATTATTCCGTTATGTTCGCTGGTCGTATTTTCAGCAAAACTTTCATTTCCTGAATTTCTTGATACAATCACAAGACCGCGTGTGTTATCGAGCTATGCAGTCAGTTTTTTTACTGCATTCGTGGCGGCGGCGATCGATGCGGTCATGGGTATGATCATCGCCTGGGTGCTTGTAAGATATGATTTTCCCGGAAAAGCGATCATGGATGGCATCATCGAACTTCCTTTTGCACTGCCGACCGCAGTTGCCGGTATCGCACTGACACACCTGACCACGACGGAGGGCTGGGTAGGAGCATTTTTTCAGAAGTTCGGAATTAAGATCGCGTATACAAGACTCGGAATCATCGTGGCGCTGGTGTTTATCGGAATTCGTTTGTTGTGCGGGCGGTGCAGCGGTTTTGGAAAAATAGATATCCAGTATGAGGAGGCGGCAAATATCCTCGGCGCAAACAGCAGGCAGACGATGTTCCGTGTGATCCTGCCGGAGATTTTACCATCCCTGATCGCCGGATTTACGATGTCCTTTGCGAGAGGACTTGGCGAATATGGAAGCGTGGTATTTATTGCAGGAAATACCCTTATGAGACAGAGATCGCACCGCTGATGATCATGTCAAAGCTTCAGGAATTTGATTATGCGAGTGCAACTTCGATCGCTCTTGTCATGTTAGCGGCAGCGTTTGTGATCCTTTTTATCAATGCATGGCTGCAAAGCCGGGCGTCAAGATCGTCAGCGGAATTGCATAGCAACTAGGTTGCATAGCAGCTAAATTGCAGGATAGATGTATGGAGACAGGCAGAATATCTGTCAGGTTTTGCAGAAATCAGATCACAGGAAGGAGAAAGCTATGGAGATCAGAAAAAATTCAGGGCCACTTAAATGGATCTTAAATCGGTATCAGCACATTATTTCTCATAGTGATGTTGATCCTGCCGCTCACCTACGTCCTTGTCACAGCGTTTGGGGAGGGCATTAAAGTATTTGTGGCGTCAGTCACCGATTATTATGCATTAAAGGCAATCGGTCTTACATTGGAAGTAACGCTGATCGCGGTGGTGGTCAACACCATATTTGGAATTGCGGCATCCTGGTGTATCACGCGATTCCAGTTTCATGGCAAAAAGATCTTGTCAACGCTGATTGATCTTCCACTTACAATCTCACCGGTTATTGCCGGACTGATCTATATCCTGACCTTTGGACGGCAGAGTATCCTTTATGAGTATCTGCGGTCGGCGGGGATCAAAATGATCTTTGCGGTACCGGGAATCGTGGTTGCAACAGTGTTTGTGACATTTCCGTTTATATCGAGGGAGATCATTCCGGTGCTCTCCACACTTGGCACCGACGAGGAGGAAGCGGCTGCACTGATGGGAGCAAACGGATTTACGATTCCGGAAATTACCTTCCACATATCAAATGGGCATTGCTTTACGGAATCGTGCTCTGTACGGCAAGAGCGATGGGAGAGTTTGGTGCGGTATCTGTTTTGTCCGGTCACCTTCAGGGAAAAACAAATACGATGCCGCTTTACATTGAACTTTTGTATCAGGGATATGATTTTACCGGAGCGTTTGCGGTATCGGCGATCTTAGTGTGTATGGCAGTCGTGATCTTAGTGCTTCGGAGTGTGTTGGAGCACAAGGGCAAAGAAGCGTAGGCAGGGCTGCCAGAGAAGAAAAGTAACAGCAGCGCAGTTAAGGCATCATAGCAGCTGGCGCAGCATAGCAGCTGGTGCAGCATGGCAGTAAATGTACTACTGGAAATGGAGCGGATTATGGCGGAACAAAATTATGTAGAACTTAGGCATGTGAATAAAAAGTATAAAGATTTTCAGGCATCCGACGACATCAATTTTGGAATTGGAAAAGGAAAGCTGATCGGGCTGCTCGGACCGAGTGGCAGCGGAAAGACGACGATCCTTCGAATGCTTGCCGGATTAGAACATGCGGATTCGGGGGAGATCATCATTGATGGAAGAGTCGTCAATGATGTACCGGCGAGTGAGCGCGGGATCGGATTTGTGTTTCAGAACTATGCGCTGTTCCGCTACATGACCGTATATGATAACATAGCATTTGGACTGGATGTAAAAAAATGGAAAAAGGCAGATATCAGACGGCGTGTGGATGACTGGTGGAATTAGTCGGGTTAAAGGGATTTGAGAAGCGCTATCCGAACCAGTTATCCGGCGGACAGAGACAGAGGGTTGCATTTGCGAGAGCCTTAGCGCCGAACCCGGAACTTCTTCTTTTAGATGAACCGTTTGCAGCCATTGACGCAAAAGTACGTCAGGAACTTCGAAGCTGGCTTCGGGAGATGATTACGAGAGTCGGCATCACCAGCATTTTTGTCACGCACGATCAGGATGAGGCAATTGAGGTTGCAGATGAGATCATCATAACCAACCATGGACATATCGAACAGGCGGGAACGCCGATCGAAATCTACAGCCAGCCGAAGACACCGTTTGTCACAGAGTTCATGGGAAGTCCGACCAGAATCAGCAATATCACCAGCTTCCATGGGTATGAGGAATTAGGTGAGGGGCTTCATGCGGTGGTGAGACCGGAACATGTGAGTGTCACAAAAAAGACAGAGCAGAGCCGCTTTTCTTCTTCCGTGGAGGAAGGTGTTGTGGAGCGCGTGATGTTTCGCGGCAGAGAGGTCGAACTTCATGTAAGAGTACATGATGTGCTGCTTGTGGCAAACCGCAGGTTAGAGGAGGCATCGATCACAGAGGGCGAGCGTGTCAATGTGTTCATTTATCAGGTGTTTGCATTCCCGGCAGGTGAAAACGGCACACAAAATGTAAACATTGTAGAAAATGCCAATATTGAAACAGAGAAGCTGTTTTATATTTAAGGGGATCAGTGTGAAAAATAAGATTTTTCACACGCAGATTTGTGCTCCGGCACAAACTTGATATGCGCAAAAAACTGCGCAGAAATGGAGAATTATATGAAAACAGAAATCATTACATCGGATGTGCTGATCATCGGCGGTGGAACTTCCGGCTGTTATGCGGCACTGACTATCGCAGAGCAAAACCCGGAGCTTAAGGTTGTGATCGCGGAAAAAGCGAATATCATAAGGAGCGGCTGTCTTGCAGCTGGCGTCAATGCCTGAACGCATATATCACGGAGGGAAGAAGCCGGAAGATTATGTCGACTATGCACGAAGGATGCCAATGGCATTGTGAGAAAAGACCTGCTGCTCTCCATGTCGCAGGGACTCAACCGTGTGACAGCGAAGTTAGAGGAGTTAGGGCTTGTTATTTTAAAAGATGAAAACGGAAAATATGTGACAAGAGGTAACCGGAATATCAAGATCAACGGCGAGAACATCAAGCGATCTTAGCGGAAGCCGTGAAAGCACAGAAAAACGTGAAGTCATCAATCATGTGAACATCACGGATTACATTACAGAGCAGGATAAAGTGACCGGGGCATACGGATTTGACGTCAATGAGAAGATAGCATACATTTTTTCTGCAAAAGCAGTTTTATGTGCGACCGGCGGAGCGGCAGGACTTTACCGCCCGAACAATCCGGGATTTTCAAGACACAAGATGTGGTATCCGCCGTTTAACACCGGAGCGGGATACGCGATGGGAATTTTAGCCGGAGCAGAAATGACGACTTTTGAGATGCGTTTTATTGCACTCCGCTGTAAAGATACGATCGCACCGACCGGAACGATCGCACAGGGCGTCGGGGCAAAACAGATCAACTCCCTCGGAGAGGTCTATGAGACGAAATATGGCATTACGACTGAGGAGCGTGTCTACGGTACCGTGGCGGAAAATCAGGAGGGAAGAGGTCCGTGTTACCTGCATACGGAAGGCATTAAGGAAGAGCAGGGCAAAGATCTGTTAAAGGCATATTTAAATATGGCACCGAGCCAGACTTTAAAATGGATCGAGAGCGGAAAAGAGCCGAATGAGCAGGATGTCGAGATCGAGGGCACCGAGCCTTACATCGTGGGTGGTCATACCGCAAGCGGCTACTGGATCGACGATGCGAGAAGAACCACATTAAAAGGACTTTATGCAGCCGGGGATGTCGCCGGAGGATGCCCGCAGAAATATGTGACCGGAGCACTCGTGGAGGGCGAGATCGCGGCGGAGACGATTCTAAAGGATCTGAAGCAGGAAGAGGAAGGTCAGCAGTCAGAAGGACAGGATCAAAGGAACAGTTAGAAAAGCTGGCACAGGCAGTCGATCAGGAATATGAGTCCTGTTTTGCAGAGAAAAAATCATTCTTTGGCACGGAACAGATCGAGGAAGCCATGCAGAAAGTCATGGATGCCTACGCAGGCGGGATCGGGACGAATTACCGCTACAATGAGAAACAGCTCAATATCGCGGAAGAAAAATTGACCAGCTTTCGCACTGACCAAAGATCTGACCGCAAAGATACGGATGACCTGTTACATATTACGAAGTAAAGGAACGCTTAGTCGTATGTAAAAGCGTCATTGCACATCTAAAGCGCGGAAAGAGACACGCTGGCGCGGTTTTGGGCAGAACATGGACTATCCGGGAACAAAAGATGACTGGGATAAAAAAGCAGTCAATTCCGTCTATGAAAACGGTAAAATCAAAATCCTGTTCCGTGATCTGACACAGACACCGGATTTTGGTCAGAAAGGAGGTACCCTGTGAGCATAGCGATCAATAAAAGTAAATGCGTAAAATGCAGACGCTGCATCGAAGTCTGTCCGGGAAATCTGATCAAGGCAGATGCAGACGGCAAGGCATACATCAAGAGCCGAGAGACTGCTGGGGCTGCACCTCCTGCGTCAAAGAATGCAGGGCCGAAGCCATAGACTTCTTCTTAGGGGCCGACATCGGCGGCAGAGGCAGCACCCTGACCACCAGAGAGGACGGTGACTACCGCCTCTGGACTGTCACCGCACCCGACGGCAACAAGACCGTCGTACGGATCAATAAAAAAGACGCCAACAAATATTAAAACACAGCAAAATAGAGGAGGATATTTTATGAGTGGATTATCACATTTGGACGAACTGGAGGCAGAGGCGATCTACATCATCCGCGAAGTAGCTGCCGAATGCGAAAAACCGGTAATGCTTTACTCCATAGGAAAGGACAGCTCGGTAATGCTGCACCTCGCCATGAAAGCATTTTACCCGGAGAAGCCGCCTTTCCCATTTTTACATATCGATACGACCTGGAAATTCCGTGAGATGATCGAGTTCCGTGACCGCATCGCAAAAGAGAACGGCATTGAGATGTTAGTTTACACCAATCAGGAAGGTGTGGACGCAGGCATCAACCCGTTTGACCACGGTTCCGCTTACACCGACATCATGAAAACACAGGCATTAAAACAGGCGCTTAAAAAATATGAGTTTACTGCAGCATTTGGCGGCGGCCGCGTGACGAGGAAAAATCCCGTGCGAAAGAGAGAATCTTCTCCTTCCGTAACGAGGCGCAGGCATGGGACCCGAAAAACCAGAGACCGGAGATGTGGAAACTGTATAACACCAAGATCAATAAAGGCGAGAGCATCCGTGTCTTCCCGATCTCAAACTGGACAGAAAAGGATATCTGGCAGTACATCAAACGTGAGAACATTGAGATCGTACCGCTTTATTTTGCAAAAGAGCGTCCGGTCGTATACAGAGACGGCAACATCATTATGGTGGATGATGACCGCTTCAAATTCCGTGAGGGTGAGAAGCCGGAGATGAAAAAGTCCGTTTCCGTACATTGGGATGTTATCCGCTGACCGGTGGTGTGGAATCCGATGCGGAGACTTTGGATGAGATTATTGACGAGACACTTGCAGCCGTATCTTCAGAACGTACCAGCCGCGTGATCGACAACGAGGCGGCAGGCAGCATGGAACGTAGAAAAAGGGAGGGGTATTTCTAGATGAAAGGTTTACTTAAATTTATCACCTGCGGTAGTGTGGATGACGGAAAATCCACACTGATCGGACATATTTTATACGATGCAAAACTGCTTTATGCAGATCAGGAAAAAGCACTCGAATTAGACAGTAAGTCGGAAGCAGAGAGGGGGCCATCGATTATTCCCTGCTGCTTGACGGTCTGATGGCAGAGCGTGAACAGGGTATCACGATCGACGTTGCATACCGTTATTTTACAACAGACCGCAGAAGCTTTATCGTGGCAGATACACCTGGTCATGAAGAGTACACCAGAAACATGGCAGTGGGAGCTTCCTTTGCGGACCTTGCGATCATTCTTCTGGATGCGACACAGGGTGTGCTGGTGCAGACAAGACGTCATGCAAGGATCTGTGCGCTGATGGGAATCCGCTACTTTGTATTTGCGGTAAACAAGATGGATCTGATCGGCTATGACCAGGAAAAATTTAATGCGATCCAGGCAGAGATTTTACAGCTTGCCGGAGAACTTGGACTGGAGAGCGTCAAGATCATTCCGGTATCTGCGACAGAGGGCGATAACGTCACAAAGAAATCCGATAACATTCCATGGTACACCGGCGAACCGATTTTAACTTACCTTGAGGAAGTCGATGTGACTGAAAAGGCAAAAGAGCAGGGATTTTATATGCCGGTACAGCGCGTGTGCCGTCCGAACCATACTTTCCGTGGTTTCCAGGGACAGATCGAGGCCGGAGAGGTGCATGTGGGTGATACCTTAACGGTACTGCCGGGCAATGAGACCGCCAGTGTAAAGAGCATTTTAGTAGCCGGAAAAGAGGCGGATACCGCACAGACCGGACAGCCGGTTACGATCCAGTTAGACAAAGAGATCGACGTCTCAAGAGGATGTGTGTTGGAAATGGCAGCGGCATCACGGCGGCGCAGAAATTTACGACAACGCTTCTCTGGATGGATGACAATAACCTGTCAGCCGGAGGCGATTACTTTATCAAACTCGGAACCAAACTGATCACAGGAACTGTGACAGAGATCTCCTATAAGATCGATGTCAATACCGGGGAGCATCATCCGACCGATATATTGGGAAAAAATGAGATCGCAGTCTGCAGCATTGTGTTAGACGAAAAGATACCGCTTGATGTATTCAAAAAACATAAGACCATGGGTGAACT
>ENA-OQAS01001574-OQAS01001574.1-human-gut-metagenome-genome-assembly--contig:-NODE-1574-length-10482-cov-3.797489_pt1 | contig 10482 bp, 10 predicted proteins | sample MGYA00242733_ERZ504523 | MGnify/ENA primary metagenome ERZ504523 (study PRJEB26092, sample SAMD00036239) | human gut metagenome | host: Homo sapiens | study: EMG produced TPA metagenomics assembly of...
GACAGAATATCCAGAATGAAAAAATGTAATAAAAGATCAAGATCAGTGAAGGATCGCGTCTTAAAAGCCTTATATAAAGGGTTATGTATCACTTCCCGGCTGTCTACCGAAATCATCTGCGCTTTCCCGGATGCAGACTGTCTCGTATACATATACTCTTTCAGCCAGCTTCTGATCTGCCGGTAATGTTCTTCGTAGGTTCTTTTACTCTTCTCTTCGAAGTCCCCACGTTTTTTATATCCATACAGAAAAAATCCCGGATATAATCCCGCACAACATTAAACTTCTTGATCAGTTCTGTATTTTTATATGCCACCAGAATCCCCCTTCCATTTTTTCAGCTGCTCTTGATACCATACTTTTCCCTCCTGTGCTGCTTTTCTTTCCTGTGTCGTCAGTACTTCACAGATTTTTTTCCTGTATTCTTTCGGAACTTCTATCTTTAATTGTTGAAGTATTCCAAGAATCATAATCATTTCAGAATTCTCTGTCTCCAGTTTTTTCTGCAGATACGGATCATTCATCACATCATATTCTTCAAAATCGAACACAGTTGTTCCATCTTTCTTCCGGTCAGCGCACGCATTTTTGTCGTTAGTTCCTCCATACCTGCCGGATCACTGGATGCATTCTGATACCGGTTCTGCAGCCGTTTCATCTGCTGCACATCAGAAACACTGTCCGCGTATTTTTCCAGAACATTCACTCCCGCCAGATACTCTGCGGCTGCTTTCTGCTTCCGTAGATCCTTCAGTACAGCAATGCTGTTCTCCCATATCACATCGTCCACAGTACACCATTTGATCCCGCCAAAAACAGAAAAACACTGCCGGACTTTTATAAACTCTTTCCTGTGACCAAAATAGTGTCGATAGACACTCCAGGCGTATCTCAGCCAGAATTCCGGCTTCCACTGCTCTTTTCTGCTTATCATGTCCAGATATTCTTCCAGTTTTCTGCATTTTCCGTCTTCCGGCAGTGCACCATAAAGTGTCTCAAAATGAGAAAAAACAAGAATACGGCAGACCGCTTCTTCCCTGTCTGCCATTTCTTCTATCTCCTCTGTAAACTGCACATACATTTCTGTAAAATCATGGTCATCTGAAGAAATTCTTTCTTTTTCTTCCTCTATTTGATATAGGAAATCCGATACCTGATACCAGGCTCCTTTTCTCAATGATTCCCGGGCAAGACGTATCGTTTCCAGAATATTTTCAGATTCCATTTTACTTTTCAGTTCGTTCACCAGCTCGATGTCTGTTTTTCCGCTTCCGGCAGCGAAAGAACTTTCTGGATTGACGGCCGGTTATCCTGCAGATATTCTTTGAACGCAGCTGCATTGCTCAGATACGCCCGAACCAGTACAGAAAGATATTTGCTTCTTTCCGGCAAATCATCCCAGGACAGTACCATCCGTTCCAGATATCTTGCCAGACTGATCACAAGTTTCTGACTGTTTATTTCTTTTTCTGCTTTCGCATACAGATAACGGGCAAGCGATATCTCATTCCGTCTGGCATCCATGATATCCACTGCCTGGCTCCATAATTCTTTTGCAAACTCCGTTTTATACTGGTTCCTATATGGACCATATCCCATATTCTTTGTATCGGAGATTTTCCACGGATCATTTCGAAAGATCACATCGTACCAGCTGTCTGCCGGATTGTTTTTACAATGTTCTCCTATTTTTTCAAGAAGAAATGGATGCTTCGATAGATATGGATCCAGCAGCTCTATCGCTATTTTTCCTGTTCCACGCCTCTTTTCAAGAAGGACACCATAAAGACCGGGCATTCTTGCCTGTAGTTCTTCCCACACGGATCGCGTCACAATCGTTTCAACGCCCTGCACAAGAAACTCCGCAAGTTTTTCCACGAACGGAAGTTCAATGTATTCTCGCAGTTCTCCTGTTTTTTCCAAGTAAACAACGCTTTCCAGAACTCTGCTCAAAAATTTCGGATATTCCTCGCTACATAAAATCTTTCTGATTTCACTTGCTTTCAGACTCTGCGCCGTGATGTAATATCCTTTATATTGTTTCAGGCATTCCTGTTTTTCCTCATACCAAGCCTGAAAGAGTCCAGATACACTCTGCCGCATTCTGCAAGCACCATGGGAAATTTTTCCAATATGTACTCACGGTACTCCGTATCTGCGTACTCATACAGGCTTTCCCCGTCTCCTCTGCTTACCGTCAGCAGTGGCATCAGATCGTTGATACAGCCGATTGCATCGAAGGTTACCCCCGTTGAAAAATATTCCGGCAGATATCATGAATAGAAATTTTCCCGAATAAAGCAATCGCACCCATCACCCGGTACAAGTACTGTAAGCTCATTCCAAAATATCTCTGAATCATTTCCTGAATATAATTTTTTGCAACCGCTTTTGCCGTTTTATGTCCATCCCGATAAATACGATCACCGAAAATCAGATACGGTTTCACATACAAAAATTTATACTCTGCTTTCTGAATCGCCTGGTCAACAATCTCTGCTGTCATCTGTGGCTGATACTTTTTCAGATATTTTCGCAACAGTTCCACGGATTCTTTTGCATGAGAATCTACAGAAATAATTGCTTCCCGGCTCCGCAGTAAGGATTTCACAAAAGAAATTGCCTCTTTTGAGTCCTCCGTCAGGCCACTTTCTTCTTCTTTCCTTGCCGTCATCAGAATAAAAATGTTCTTTGCATAAGCGTTCCGCTCAAAATCTGCCTGAGAAGCAAATGCCGTAGCAGTTCCATAGTAGAACTTCCAAGCTCGTCGATTCCGTCAATGATAAGAACCAGGCGATTGTCCTCGTACTGCTCGCGCAGCTCATGGCTGTCATCCAGATCCGTGTAAATATCACGATACAGAGATAATAATTCCACCATAGCCGCTCCAGACGTCTTTTCATCCTCCAGCTCTGCTTTCAATTGCGACATGGATTTTGGGTGAATTTCCTGATCCTGTTCATTATACCGTCCGATTGCTCCCTTAACCGGGTGATTCTCGTACACCCTGGTATTCCTTTACAAAAATCACCAATCACAGGATTCTTCGTGCTTTTTGTAATATAATTCAGGTCTCCCACGTAATATGCCCGCACAATCGCGTTCAGATCTTTCTGCCGAACATTACCCGCATAACGCCCGTCCAGCATTCTGCTAAGTGTTGTTTTTCCCGTACCACGTTCCATCTGCAAAAACAGAATTCCGGACTGCAGCTCATCCATTTTCTGCTTAATTTTTCCGAGCAGAAAAACGGCTTCTTCTATCTGTTCAACATTTTTTAAGCATGCAAGTTTTTGTTCGCCCTCGCCAGTCATCTCAATCTTATTCGGCCTACGTTTTCTGCTCTTTGAATTTTTTCACTTTCTTCTGACAATTTTGACAGGTATTTTAACTGTCTGTCCAGCGTTTCAAAGCAAACACTGTTTTATATTTCTTCGATTCTCCGGCAAAATTGATGAGTTTTACCTCATGTTTTTTTTCATTGTATGAATCAAAGAAAAACAGCTCATTTTTCGATTTCTGCAAGAAAAATCCTGTCTCATATTTCTTTCCGCCCGCATGTAAAACCAGCCGTTCTACGCCTGCCTGTTCCAAAAAGACATTTTGATACAGCTCATTCAGACCACAAAATTCCCTTTCACTCTTGCCTAGATATCTGTTAATGGCGAATAATAAGTCTTTCAGTTGCCTCCAGTATCTTTCCTCATCCATTGTAATGATTCCATGAGCTATTGCCAAATTACGCCAATTTACCACACTATGATACTTTTCCCGACCCTTAACACCGTTTGTAATTTTGGTGTTCGCCAGCTCACAGGTTTTCTTTAGAATCTTTTCTATGGACTCATCAATGAGAAGAACGCTACTTGACTTAATTAACGTATCATTTAGATTCTGCCAGCCACCCATGGTAATGGTCCCCGTCAGTACTAACTTCAGAATCTCTCTCGAAGTTTCCCGCTCCTGTTCTCTGTTACAGATCTCTTCTCCTGCTATAAAATCCTTTTCTTTTGTCATATTATGATTCACTATAATGAGGCCCATAATGGCAGAAATCCGTAAGGAAATTTCAACAAAATCCTTTGCACACAGGATTGCCTGATACGAGTTACCACATTCCACAATAATTTTTCGAAGTTCTTCGTACTTTTGGACTATAATGTCCGGGATCCATCTCAATTCCGAAGAAGGAATCCATACGCTTTCTGTTTGTACTTTTTCTTTCCAGGATTTGTTTTCTGAACCCATAAATTTTCTCCTATGGCTATGAGGCTTTCATACGCTCTTGCTGCACTTTAAACGAACAGCAGAATCGTGTCAACGTATTTAAAAATCAAATATCATATATTTTCTTCACTCAAAATTCTCAGCTAATGTCTCACCCAAACAGGGTATTCGAAAATCATTTTGAAAAATTACGTATTATAGTGGCATCATCATTTTCCATCTCTTTATCTGCATAATAGCAAAAGCTGATGCTTTTATCATTACAAAACTCTCTGAACAACATTGGCCTTAAAAGTCTGGTTTTATCTGAATTAAATTCACTTCTTTGCCCACCATCTCGATTTCTTCGAACTTTATTACAATAAATCTTATTTGGATCTTCCGAATCACTCTTACTCAGAGACCGAACCATCGCACTTTTTTCCATTTTCGAAGAATTTTCTGACATTTTTGTAGGAATCACTCTTCCTAAGTTTTCAGTGAATTGCTGAAGAATATTTCCAAGATTTTCTCTGTATTCAATTCCAAAATATTCTCTCAATTTCTTGGGATCAACAATTAATTTTTTTACATTTGCCTCAACTTGTAACTCATCTGATAAATTATTCGCTTTCATAAAATGTAATTTTACAAGTGCATATTTATCAATTCGTTTTTCAGTTCCTACAAATCTCTTTACAAGTACAATATACTCTATTTTCTTATATTTAAAAAGGAAGCTGCATATTGTCCATCCCTTGTTTCGCATATCTTCCTTTAATTGTCTTAAATTCTCTAATAGCATATTATCGCTCCTAATGGCATTTACTGCATCATATAAAAATCATTTGTGGCACCGATATAAAATTCTCATTGTTGTTTGTTTTAAGCAGCAAGCACTAATTTTCCAGTCCCTAGCATTTCAACACAACACTACCTGTGGGGTTCCTCCTTTTTCTACCATTTATGGAGTACCAAGAATCAAGCTCATTTCCTATATTTTTTTAACCACAACCTTGCACCGCTTTTTCCAAAATGCAATCCCATATGTCAAAATGTCATTCCGCCCATCTTCTCTGAGTTCCTGATCGTATCCACGATCCTTGATCTGGTTCAACGCTCTTTCGCATGCCTGGTCGAGATCGTTGATGGAGCGTGCATATTTTAGCTCCAAAATGATCCCGGTATCTGGATTTTTCGGCTTGATCAGAATATCCGCAAAACCATTTCCTGATTCTCTGTTTGATTTGACTGCCCAGCCGGAATTATTTTTCAGAATCCCAAGCAAAATACCATGATAAAAGATTTCTTTTTCTTCATTTCTCGCCCTTGTATCAAGAATACTGATTGTTTTGCCAAGAAACATAGTCAGCTCCTGCTGAATATCCTCGGTTTTCCCCTCAAGAAATCCGCGGTTGATTTTCTCCGTAGACGCCCTGTCATTTGCAATCACCTGTTCAAACCATTCTCTGATCTGGAGAATAAAGACCTCACGTACTTCTTTATTTGGAATGACGAGTCTGTATCTTCCATCCGTTTCACTGCTGGTCTGTGTAAGATATCCTGTCGTAAACAATACACTCCACATATTTTCGATTCGCTGATTGATCTCATCATACGTCAGATCCAGACGAATTCTCTTTTCTACTGCATTTCCCATGATCAGCTGCTCAATCTCGTCTCTGGTCGTTGTATCGGCCTTTTCAATCAACCGTTTTACAAGATCATTTCCGCTGCTGTTGATCCAGTAGGCCTTGGGCTGTGCTTTGTCATTCCCTGATAAATCATCCACATAATTGATAACATCCCAGGGACAGTAAATATCCGCATTTCCAAAGCGATAACCATCGTACCACTCTTTTACTTCCCCAAAATGATTCTGCAGCCTGTAATCTGTCAGAAGTTTTTCTACCTCTTCGTTTGTAAATCCAAATGCTTCCTCATACCGGACATCGTCTGCAGCATATACTTTAAAATTATTCAATCCGGTAAAGATACTTTCTTTTGAAATTCGAAGGCACCCTGTCAGGACTGCAAACTGCAGGAACTCATTCGTTTTCAGTGCCTGTCCGAATATGCCCCGAATCAAAGATACCATTTGAGGATAATATCCATGCTGGAATGCTTTGTCCAACGGGACATCATATTCATCAATCAGAATCAGCGTTTTCTGACCATAGAAACGGCATAAAAGCTGCGATAAAACTTTCAATGAGGAAACCAGAAATCCCTTATCCATCCAGTATTCTCCATTTTTTATTACGTTAAAAGCATCATACTGTTTTTTCTCAACATCAGAAAGTTTCGTACTTTCCCGCAAAAAAGAGAACCTTGCTGCTTCCCTTCCGATCAATTGTACGAACGCATTTTCCGCTTCTTCATAACTCAGTCCATCGACATCTTTTAGGGAAAGAAAGATAACCGGCCACTGATTCATCCATTTTTTACATAACGCCGGATTTTCCATGATTTCCAGTCCTTCAAACAGTTCCTTGCTGTCTTTTCGTATATCGAAAAATTTTCCAGCATGCTCATACCCAGGGTTTTCCGAATCTCTGCAAAGTCGGAAACGCCGACCGGGATGTCAAAATGCTTCATGATTACTCTCCTTCCTATACTTACAAACGAAAATAATATAATACGGTAATAAATACTTATGTCTTTTTTTGCCTTCCATGTTCTCATAACGTAAGTATAACATTACTTTTTATGTTTGGCTACCTTAACCCACCGTCTAAAGCCAGTGGGATTGCGGTAGCCCTTTTTTAAACAAATAGTCTTTGTATCTCTCTTTCATGTCCGCACCTTCTCCCTTTTCGTCTATCCGCAGAGTGTCTGATAATAAAGAATGCCGACGTATCTTGTCACTCAACCACCCTAAATTTGAAGTAAGTGACAATAGCTGTCGGCATCTTTTTCGGCGATATCACCGGATTTCTTATGAGCTCTACCCGCTGAGCTACGGAACTTTTTCAAGTTCCAGTGGGATTCGAACCCACGACAACATTCTGCAATGAAGTAAATCCGATTAGCTGCCAATTTTAAAGAATCTTCACAATCCGCTTTACTACTTGCTTTATTTTGCCAAGTAATATCGCTTTTCTTGATATGATTTATGATAGCACCCTATCGCGGCGTTGTCATTCAACCACTGGTTTACAGATATTTTTCACCACAATCATCGGTAAATTTTTTTTCTCTGCTAAACCTCCGCATAATACTCCGCCCCGGTGTCCAGACAAATCGCCGCCAGTCTTCCCGACCTCATTGCTGCTCCACAGTCAATCGCGATGTGATTATTTGCCCGAAAGATAAATCCCGGTTTGCTGTTTCCGAGAATCTTTTGCGTCGGTGTATGGCCGCTGACTACGATAATATCCTCAAAATAAGGGATTTCGTAATCTATCCTTGTCCAGACCAGCTCGTCTACCGTATATTCTTCCAATTCTTTGGTTTCCGAAAATTCATCAAGCCCTGCGTGTACCAGCCAGTATTCCTGGCTGTTTATCGTTTCCTTTCCATATGGACGAAACGATTCTATGTATTCCATGATCTGCCGTCGTTCCTCCGTCGGCAGCTTTCGGAAATCCTGAATGGTATCGGTACCTCCCGTTAATGTCCACTGGGCAAAATTCTGGTACTCTTCCGGTGACAATCCCTGTAAAAAGTCTTTCGAAATTTCCGGTACCAGTAGCTTTAGGTTCGGCAGTGCCATGACCTCATGATTTCCAATAATGGGGATGATATTTTGATGTTTCATCATATACTGCAGAATTTTCATGGGATGCGGTCCACGATCGACCACATCACCAAGGATGTAGAGTTTATCCTCTTTTTGCAAATTCAGTTGATGGAGCAAGTTCTGGAAGCGATCGTATTGACCGTGAATGTCACTCATTGCGTAGATCATTTTTTACATCTCTGCTGCTTTTTCTTTTTATATAATCCAGAAATTCATTAACCAGCATATCTATATCTGAGCCATCCTCCATATAAGTTATAATTGGATTATAATATTCATAGTTTAATTCTAAACTACCTTTTTCTTTTGCTTCACAAGATTTCGGATATAATAAATACGAACTCATTGTTTTTTCTGAAAAGCCAAATTGATAAGCGCATAATTTACAATTTACACTATTGTCATCGCTAATAAAAAATCGAGAAAACATTATATCGTACTTTTCTCCCTTATCACCTTCAACTCTAATATAATCAAACGCATGAATCATGCCTGTATCTTTTAAAACTGCACTTCTCCCTTTACCACATCTTTTGTTCACTTTATATCTGCCTTTTAAGTTTTCGTTTTCCTTTAAAGCATCCTCCAAAGCCGCTTCGATTTTTTCACGCTTATTTTCAATTCCTTGTATTGCTTTTTCAACATCTGGCATATTTTTCGGCAACATATGAAAATTTCCAGAACTTTTATCAAATAGTATTGGGGTCATATCATACAACTCATCTGTTTCAGAGTTTTCAAAATATACCTTGCCTATATCTAATCCTGTTATTTCTTTTATCGTTTTTTTATCATTTGTCATCATAGTTTTTTCCACTCCATTTCTGTCTGCGTCAAAGAATATTCGCAATCCGCTTCGCTACGCAGCTTTGGTTAAACTGTACTTGATATTCGTTTTACAAACTATTCCTTCTGATCTTTTTGTCCTTACCATAGTGTTTTTCTGTTTGGCACATGATTTTGCATTATAAAAATATTTTCACATTTCTCTATATTGTTAGTCTCTAAGATCTACATCCTCATGAACATCATTCAGGAATTCATTTAAATCACTATAACTTTTTTCAAATCTTAAACACTCTCCTTAAAAATAAGTTTAAACAAAATTATTAATCCCAAAGCCAATCATTCATATTACCTTGATAATTACCATTCATATCCCATGTATCTCCAGTACTTGATCATAATAATTTTCTACTCTATTTCCATCAGATCCTTCTGCCCAACCATAATTTGCTCCAGAAGAAATTCCACTATTTCCTCCAGATGAACTTGATCCACTATAGTCATTACTTCCAGAATAATCAGATCCACTACTAGAACTTCCAGAACTACTTGATCCTCCACTATAACTAGAACTATTATCATAACTGTTATCATAAGAATCATTATAGTAAGAAGAATTTCCACTGGAACTAGAAGATTCCTGAGCAGCTTTAGCAGCAGCAGCTTCTTCAGCAGCTTTTCTTTCAGCTTCCTCCCGTGCAGCTTTAGCAGCAGCTTCTTCTTCTGCCTTCTTTTTGGCCTCTTCTTCAGCCTTTTTCTTTGCTTCTTCCTCAGCTTTTTTACGAGCCTCCTCTTCAGCTTTTTCGATAGCTGCTACTCTATCATTGTATTTTTTAACATATTCATCAACAGTACTATTGTATTCATCAAATTTATCTTTTTCAATAGTATTGTAATTTTCATAATCATTTTTTAGAGTTTCTTTAAAAGAAGTGAAATCAGTGCTGGCAGATGAAAGAGCATCTTTATCTTCTACTTTTTCTACATCAGATCCTACTTTATCAGAAATAGATTTAATAGTATTATCATAATCTGATACAAAGTAATTCTTCATCTGCGCAATCACTTTTGCATAATGCGCCGAACACTCCTCATAGGCATTTTCCGCTTTTTCATAGTCTGCCGCATTTTTCACTTCGTTTTTCAACACTTTCAGCCTTTTATCCCTGTTTTCTTCTTTTTCGAAGTTTTCATACTCCTGATCAATTTCTCCATTCTTTATTTCAATGGCCTGCAGACGAATTTCTTCCTGATGACGATTGTATGCTTTTTTAGCAAAAAAACCTATAATGCAGATAACCGCCACTGCAATGCAAAGAACAGCAAGTATTCGTGTTGTTTTTTTGTTATTTGTTTCCATTTTGAAATCTCCTCCATCTTTTGTTATATATTTGCTCTTGTTTTTATAGTAATGCACCTATTCTATCGCATCCAGTATTCCTTTATGAAAGCTGAAATACTGGATTAGCGTATTTCTTCTAATCCTGTTTTCTCCAGGGAATCTGGCTGCTTTTTCCTTCTCATCTTTTTCACTACCTCTCCGTATTGGCTTTCTTAGAATTTCTTTATCCTTTGATAATTGTATTTTATATTTATTTTGACATTTTTCTAAAAAAAGGTTGTGAATATTAAATTGCTTCTTCCTCATTTCCAACTAGATATCTTGCCATTCAAGATTCCTCCATATGTAAAATTTATACTTATCAGTTTCTGCTTTTTACTTTCTATTATAAAAGATGTTTTTTAAA
>ENA-OQAS01001575-OQAS01001575.1-human-gut-metagenome-genome-assembly--contig:-NODE-1575-length-10481-cov-3.120050_pt1 | contig 10481 bp, 8 predicted proteins | sample MGYA00242733_ERZ504523 | MGnify/ENA primary metagenome ERZ504523 (study PRJEB26092, sample SAMD00036239) | human gut metagenome | host: Homo sapiens | study: EMG produced TPA metagenomics assembly of...
CTTGCGGTTTTCTTTTTGCACAAAAAATAGCTCCTACATCGCAAAGATGTAAGAGCTAAAATTCGCTGGATGGAGAAGGATTCGAACCTTCGAAGGCGGTGCCAACAGATTTACAGTCTGCCCCCTTTGGCCACTCGGGAATCCATCCGTGAACAACAAATGTATTATATATAACATTTGATAAAATTGCAAGCTTTTTCTCAAAAAAAATAATAATTCCCACAGCATCAGCATTTTTGGTAAAATACTGGACTTACCAAAGGAAACTGCTATTATGAGTACGGTTGGATATAAAGGACACGGTTTTTCCGTATCCTAATACAGGTTAGGAGGATTTTATCATGTTAGTAAACGCAACAGAAATGCTGAAAAAAGCAAAAGCAGGCCATTATGCAGTTGGTCAGTTCAACATCAACAACCTTGAGTGGACAAAAGCTATCCTTCAGACAGCTCAGGAGCTCAACTCTCCTGTAATCCTTGGTGTTTCCGAGGGTGCCGGTAAATACATGACAGGTTATAAGACTGTTGTAGGTATGGTTAACGGTATGATGGAAGAGCTGAACATCACTGTTCCGGTTGCTCTTCATCTTGACCACGGCAGCTATGATGGATGCCTGAAATGTGTTGAGGCTGGTTTCTCTTCCATTATGTTCGACGGATCTCATTATCCGATTGATGAGAACGTAGCTAAGACTAAAGAGCTGGTTAAGATCGTTGCTGAGCACAACATGTCTCTTGAGGCAGAGGTTGGTTCCATCGGTGGCGAGGAAGATGGTGTTGTTGGTATGGGCGAGTGCGCTGATCCTGAGGAGTGCAAGAGAGTTGCAGATCTTGGAATCAACTTCCTTGCAGCTGGTATCGGTAACATTCACGGAAAATATCCGGCTAACTGGCAGGGCTTAAGCTTTGAGACTCTGGATGCTATTCAGAAACTGACAGGAGATATGCCGCTTGTTCTTCACGGTGGTACAGGTATCCCGGCAGACATGATCAAGAAAGCGATCAGCCTTGGCGTTTCCAAGATCAATGTAAATACAGAGTGCCAGCTTGCATTTGCTGAAGCTACACGTAAATACATTGAAGAGGGTAAGGATCAGCAGGGTAAAGGATATGACCCACGTAAGCTTCTTGCACCTGGAGCAGAAGCGATCAAAGCTACTGTTAAAGAGAAAATGGAGCTTTTCGGATCTGTCAATAAAGCATGATGAATCGAAAATAATATATGGAAGAAGCCGGAATGGGAGCAAGCCTGTTCCGGCTTCTTTTTTCATGGTAAAATATCAATATTTTTACTATATAAAAAAATCAACATGTTTCTTGATTTTTTATATAGTGAAAATGACCTCTTCGATTTACAATAATATCAAGTTAATCGAGAAGCTGATTTGAAGCTTATCGGTCAGGAATATGCGAAATGGACGTTTTAAGCATATCCGCGAAACAAATTGAATATCATATAAGGTAAAGGAGAGGTACGATTATGAGAATGAAAAAAGCAACAGCATTTGGTCTTGCAGCTTTGATGGCAGCTACCATGCTCCCGGCAGTTCCTGCTATGGCAAAAGGGGATGACAGTGAAGGCTCTGTTTATTATCTGAATTTTAAACCGGAGCAGGCAGATCAGTGGTCAGACCTGGCAAAGAAATACACCGATGAGACTGGTGTACCGGTTACCGTTGTTACAGCTGCTTCCGGAACTTATGAGTCTACTCTGAAATCAGAGATGGCCAAGGATGAGGTTCCGACACTGTTCCAGGTTAACGGACCGGTTGGACTTGCATCCTGGAAGGATTATTGCTATGACCTGAAAGACAGCGATGTTTACAAAAATGTGGAGAGTGACGATTTCGTACTGAAGGAGGACAGCGGTGCAGTTGACGGTATCGCCTATGTAATTGAAACATATGGAATTATTTACAACAAAGCGCTTCTTAAGAAATACTGTGAGATGGATGGCGCTGTGATCAAGTCTGCAGATGAGATCAACAATTTTGAGACATTAAAGAAGGTTGCAGATGATATCCAGGCTAAGAAAGATGACCTTGGAGTTGACGGTGCATTTACTTCCGCAGGCTTTGATTCTTCCAGTGACTGGCGCTTCAAGACACACCTTGCAAACCTTCCAATCTATTATGAGTACAAAGAAGACGGAATCACATCCACAGATGCGATCAAAGGGACCTATCTTGACAACTTCAAGAACCTGTTTGACCTTTATATCACAGATTCTACCTGTGAGCCAAGCCTTCTTTCCAGCAAGACTATCGATGATGCAAATGCTGAATTTGGTCTTGGAGAGGCTGTGTTCTATCAGAATGGAACCTGGGCTTATGATAACATCAAAGATAACGAAGTAGCAGACGAGGATATGGGAATGCTTCCAATCTATATTGGTGTAGATGGTGAAGAGGACCAGGGACTTTGCACAGGCAGTGAGAACTACTGGTGCGTAAACAAAAAAGCAGATGAGAAGGATATCCAGGCAACTCTTGATTTCCTCAGCTGGGTTATCACAAGTGATGAAGGAAGAGAATCTATAAGCCAGGAAATGGGATTTACAACACCATTCAAGACCTTTGATGAGAATTATGAGTCTGCAAATCCGCTTGTAAAAGCAGCCGACGAATATGTAAAAGCTGGTAAAACTCCGGTTTCATGGAACTTACAACCATGCCTTCTGAAGAGTGGAAAAACCAGGTCGGCAGTGCAATGCTTGAGTATGCACAGGGTACCGGCGAGTGGGATGCTGTGAAAACTGCATTTGTTGACGGATGGGCAAAAGAGTACAAAGCAGCAAATGAAGGCTGATAAGGTATAACTGAAACGTGATCACGAAGGGGTGGGCGGTTTCCGCCTGCCTCTTTTAATGAAGAGAGGATGTGTAAAGTAGGGAAGGATGCATCCTCAGGAGAAAGGAAGAGAAAACATGCAGAATAAGATGATGAAAAAGTATTTTCCGGTTTTTGTCCTGCCTACCCTGCTGGCATTTACCATTGGATTTATCGTTCCCTTTATCATGGGCGTATATCTTTCCTTCTGTAAATTTACCACAGTAACGGATGCAAAATTCGTGGGATTACAGAACTATGTGAAGATTTTTACTGAGGATGGAACCTTTGGACATGCATTATGGTACACCACCGCATTTACGGTTGTATCAGTAGTTCTGATCAATGTTGATCGGTTTTGCTAGTTTGCTGTTGCTTACTGACCAAGAAGATCAAAGGAACCAATATATTCCGTACTGTATTTTTTATGCCAAACCTGATCGGTGGAATCATCCTTGGTTATGTATGGCAGCTTCTGTTAAACGGTCTGCTTCTTCAGATCAATAAAACACTTACATATTCTTCTGTTTACGGATTCTGGGGCCTTGTGATCCTGATGTGCTGGCAGCAGATCGGATATATGATGATCATTTACATTGCAGGTATCCAGAATATCCCGGGTGAACTGATCGAGGCTGCACAGATCGATGGTGCGAACAAAGGACAGCTTCTGAAGCATGTGATCATTCCTATGGTCATGCCGTCCATCACCATCTGTACTTTCCTGACACTTACCAACTCCTTCAAGCTTTTTGACCAGAACCTTGCTCTTACAAATGGTGAGCCTTCCAATATGTCAGAAATGCTTGCACTGAATATTTACAATACCTTCTATGGACGTACCGGATGGGAAGGTGTAGGACAGGCGAAGGCCGTGATCTTCTTTATCCTGGTTGGAGCAATTGCCATGATCCAGAATCGTCTCACAAGAAGTAAGGAGGTACAGCAGTAATGAATAAAAAAGTAAAATTCAGCGGTCTGTGGACTGCGATCCTGAGTGTGGTATCTGTTGCTTATATTTTCCCGATCCTTCTGGTTTTGATTAATTCTTTTAAGAAAAAAGCATACATTAGTCGTTATCCCTTTGCAATCCCAACGGATAAAATGTTCGTAGGTCTGGAAAACTATGTAAATGGTCTCACAAAAACCGGATTTTTCCAGGCATTTGGATGGACATTATTTATCACAGTATTTTCTGTTGCGGTAATTCTGCTCTGTACCTCCATGTGTGCCTGGTACATCAACCGTGTTACCAACACGCTGACAAAAACCATGTACATGCTGTGCCTGTTTTCCATGGTCGTACCATTCCAGATGGTAATGTTTACTCTTTCCAAGATCGCAAACATCCTGAAACTGAATACTCCGTGGGGACTGATCATCATTTATCTTGGATATGGAGCAGGACTTGCGGTATTTATGTTCAGCGGTTTTGTAAAATCCATTCCGATCGAGATCGAGGAAGCTGCCATGATCGATGGCTGTACCCCGATCCAGACATTTTTTAAAGTGGTTCTTCCGGTTATGAAACCGACCTGTGTAACTGTAGCGATCCTGGAAACATGTGGATCTGGAATGATTATCTTCTTCCATATCTGGTACTTGATATCAAGAAATATAAAACCATTTCCATTGCCATCCAGTATCTGAAGGGCGGTTACGGAACCATTGATATGGGAGCGATGATGGGCGTTCTTGTCCTTTCCATCATTCCGATCATTGCCTTCTATCTTGCATGCCAGAAATATATCATTGAAGGTGTGGTTGCAGGAGCTGTTAAGGGCTGACAAATTAGTTGAATAATGTTAAAATGAAAGAAAAACGGCCTGATCTGCGTGCTTTTACGTGGATCAGGCCATATTTGGCGAGGTGAGGAATGTACAGAGTTTTGGTGGTAGATGATGAAAAACTGGAACGTGACGGAATCCGCTTTCTTCTGTCTATGGAGGAGGGAGAGTGGGAAATTTATGAGGCGGCTAATGGCAAGCTGGCATTAAATGAGCTGAGAAAGCATCCGGTGGATCTGATGCTGACAGATATCAAAATGCCGCATATGGATGGTCTGGAGCTTTCAAAAAAAGCAAGAGAGGAATATCCGGATCTGGAAATTATCATTTTCAGCGGTTATGGAGATTTTGCTTTTGCTCAGGAGGCGATCCGCTATGGTGTGACGGATTATGTACTGAAACCGGTGGATCCGGACCGCTTTCATGACACCATACAGAAGATCCAGAAGGAGATCGCATCCCGGAAAAATAAAGAGCAGCAGTCCATAAAAGAAAAGAGCTTTCTTCAGCAGTATTTTCTGCTGGGCTACATTTATTCCGGAGATCAGGAGCGTCTGAAGGAAGCGGAAGGAATTGTGGATTTTTCTGTCTGGGAGCAGTGGCACTGTGCAATTCTTATTGAATCGGATGAAGCTTTTTTTGATTCTGCCAGTGATGAGGTTCCCCTTGAGATCCGGGAAGAGCTTCGCCGTTCTTTCTTCTATTTGAATCTTAATGGCCGTCAGTCTTTGCTTCTTTTTAAGGATGTGTACTGTGATTATGTCCTTGTGGCAAAAAATGTCTATAATCTTCTGAAGCGCTTCATCCTGTTCGCTTTCATCTGGCTGTAAGCCGGCGTTTTGACGGATATCAGGAATTGCCGGAAATCATGGAACAGCTGGAGCAGCAGATGGAAGAAAAATTTTATCATCCGGATATCCATGTCTACACCAGCGAGGAGGACGAGGAAAAAAATACCGGAGAAGAGGAGCAGGATTCCAGGCTTATGGAAAAAATCTCAGAAGATATTTCCAGAAGGATGTGAAGCAGCTGTGGAGCCATTTCCGCAGCCTGGCATCCAAATATCAGTCCAATACCCAGTTTTCGGCCATGTATGTGAAATTTGTTTTTCCAATGTGATAAGGGAGCTGTTTCAGGAGAATCGTTTTGCCGGAGAGCACAGCTGGATCTGGAGGTGGATCATCTGTATGGCTGTTCTACCATTCAGGAGATCATTGAGGTTACAGAAAAAAATATCCGCCAGTACGAGGAGTTCCTGGACCGTTCCATGAGCGAATCCAGAGATGAGGTGGCAGCAGTCAAAAATTATATTTACAATCACTATGCGGAAGATCTGAATCTGGAAACACTGGCAGAAAAAGTATATCTTTCTTCCGGCTATCTCAGCTTTATTTTCAAGAAGGAGACGGGGATGAACCTGAATCGTTTTATCCGTGTGTTCCGCATGGAAAGGCCAAGGAGCTTCTACGAACCACCAACATGAAAGTAGCCATGGTCAGCGAGCAGGTAGGATTTGCCAATTCTTCGTATTTCTGCCGGAGCTTCCGGGAATATTACGGAAGCAGCCCGGAGCCTATCGGAAAGGAAACAATGAGGATGAAGAGTCTTCTGAAGAAGTATAATAATATGAAATACCGGTACAAGCTGACAAATCTTCTTGTGGTGGTATCCCTGGTGCCGATGACTGTGTTGGCACTGTATAGTCACAGTCGTATGAGTAGTCTTGTACGGAAAATGAGATGGAGGATATGTACTCCATTTTGGAGCAGACCAGAGAAAACATTGACGGGCAGATCGAAATTTATGCCAGCCTTTTGAATTATCTTACCTATTCTCCTGAAATCCAGGAGGTGATCTTCAACAAAGATATGGATCGTTATACTGCATATGAACAGTATACGGAAGTTGTGGATCCGCTATTGACGGTGCCGAAATCCTACCACGAAGCAATTCTGGGGATACATCTTTTTGCAGAAAGCATTCCCGTGCGCCATGAATATACCTTGGCTCCGCTTTCAGAGGTTGATGGGGAATGGTGGAGTGACAAATTAAATAATACCGTGACGGTTCAGTGGATCGTGGACCGGGATAATCGTCAGATTGCGGCAGTCAGGGAAATATATGATGGTAAGATCAGGGAGGCTGTGCTCTGTATTTTGTTGGATTACGGAAAAGTATTCCAGCCTCTGGCTAATATTATTGAACGGAATTCCGGAGGCTTTGTGGTGGATGATCAGCAAAATATCGTCTATCATGGAGAAAATCTGGCGGCCAGTGATATTTCAGCACAGAAAGAAACCGCAAAAAAGCTGGATCGTCTGAGGGAAGAATATACCTATGTCAGCAGCAGCGGACATGAAACAAGATGGACCTATTATTTTTACAAACCTCCGGCTGTGATCGAGAGCTCGGTTTCAAAAGTATTGATCAGTGAGATCCCACTGATCGGCTTCTGCGTTGTGATCATCATTGTGCTTGGAATGACGTTTTCCAAGCTGTTTACCAGAAAGATTGAGCAGCTTACCAGAAATATGGAACAGGTGAACCAGGGAAGCCGTGAAGTTACGGTTTACAGTGATTCCGGAGATGAGGTAGGACAGCTGGTGAGAAGCTTTCACCATATGATGGATGAAATTAATCGACTGATCGAAGAAGTGTATGAAAATAAGATCGCTCTGAAGGAATTTGAACTGAAAGCGCTGACTGCCCAGATCAATCCTCATTTTCTTTATAATTCTCTTTCTATTATAAACTGGATGGCGATTAAGAGCGTCAGAAGGAGATCAGCCGTGTGACACTGGCATTATCTACATTTTACCGGACAGCGCTCAGTAAGGGAGCAGATATGGTGACTGTGGAAACCTGTATTCGGAATATCGAAGCTTATCTGGAAATCCAGCTGATCATGCATGACAATGATTTTAAGGTGGAGTGGAATATCGATCCGTCTGTTCAGCAGGAGTTGGTTCCGAAGCTTGCCCTGCAGCCCATCGTTGAGAATGCTCTGGAGCATGGCCTGGATGTGAAGGAGGAAGGGGAAAAGCTTCTGAAACTTTATTTCTTTGAAGAGAATGGAGATGTAGTGATCCGGGTTGAAGATAACGGAATAGGGATGGAGCAGGAGCAGGCAGAAAAGCTGCTCACATATCAGGCAAAAGGCTATGGTCTTAAAAATGTCAATGACCGTATGTGCATTTTATATGGAGAGAAATATGCCATCCGGATCCTGAGCAAGGTAGGTGAGGGGACAAGCGTTGATATGAGGATCCCGAAAGAGGTAAAAAAAGATGAGACTTAGTCTGGGAAAAACAGTGGTATTTCTGAGTACGATACTGAGCCTGGCACTTTTTGACGGGGTGTTCTTTAGGAACTGCAGAAATGGAAAAAACAGATATAGATGTTCTGTCCGAAAAGAGCAGTAAGAGCTGGGAACAGGCAGAAACCACGCCTCTGGGGAAATATCCGGAGCTTGTAACTTATACTCTGGGACAGATGAAAGGGGCTAATAATTCTAATCTTCCGGACGGGCAGACTTATGAGGACAATGCATATACCCGGTATCTGAAAAAAACACTGAATATTCAGAATAAGAATGTTTTTATGGAGAGTGAGGAGCGGTATGACGAAGCCCTGAACATCCTGGTCAAAGATCGGGATCTTCCGGATGTTTTTCTGGTGTCGGACAGGGAAACTCTGGAAGAACTGGTTGAAAATGATCTTATCGAGGATCTGACGGAAGTATACAAAAGCTGCGCTTCCGATAAAATAAAGGAAATGTATGAGAGCTATGGAGAGGAACTTTTGGCATCCGGGACTTTTGACGGAAAACTGTATGCACTTCCGGAGACTGCCATTGATGATGGGCAGCAGCTTTTATGGCTGAGACATGACTGGATGGAGCAGCTGGGACTGAAAGAACCGAAGACACTGGAAGAGGCTTTTTCAGTGATCCGTGCGTTTCAGGAAAACCGGATGGGTGCAGAGGATGGTGAAGATCCTGTGGGACTTGTCTGTGATCCGGGACTTGTGGGCACGGTCAGCACCAGCTATTCGGTGGACTCTGTGTTTGAAAGTTCGGGGCATATCCGCAGCAGTGGATTGAAAATGCAGATGGAGAATTGTCTATGGATCGCTGACGGAGGAGACAAAGGAGGCTCTGGGGTGTCTCAGAGAGCTTTACAGGCAGGGAATACTGGATTCGGATTTTGCTTTACGTGCACAGAATAATATCCGTGATCTTGTGGTGAATGGAAAATGCGGAGCGTTTTTCGGGCTCTGGTGGACTCCGAATAATCCTCTTATGGATGAGTATCGGAAGAATAAAGAGGCAGACTGGGAACCGTATTATCTGACTGCGGATGTAAAGCGGACTGTGGAGGTATACTCTACGTTTCGAGATAATAAATATGTAGTTGTGCGTAAAGGGTATGAGCATCCGGAGATTGCAATGAAGATTTTGAGTGTGTTGTTTGACCATTCCAGATATGAGGCAGAGGATGCGGATGAGATGAACACTTATTTTGCCTTGAATGTGGATCCTACGGCGCGTCCGCTAATGATCAATGTGGATTATAATGAGGCTACTTATATAGTGACAAAGCATATCCGTGAGGTTCTTTACAGTCCGGGCGATGAGAAGACCAGGGAGGATCTCAGTGCCATTGAGGCGTCTTATTTTGATGCGTGTAAGGAGTATCTTGAGGCGGAGGTGCCTTCGGTAGAGGCCTGGGCGGCGTATAAGTCCAGGATTTCGGCGGTGGGGCTTCTGGTGGATGCGAATTACCGTGCTCCGGAGAAGAAGTATCTGGGGGATGGTGACGGGGAGATTCCTCAGACTTTGCGTTTGCTGGAGAAGAACGCATTTATCCAGATCATTATGGGGAGGATGCCTGTGAGCTCTTTTGACTCTTTTGTGGAAGATTGGTATCGTAAGGGTGGAGACAGTCTTACGGAGCGGGTCCGGGAAGGGCTTGTGGACTCGTGAGGCGGATGTATAGAGGGACGCTAGAGGAAGGTGACATTGGCCCGGGATGGATGTTGTCGGGATTTTGTGAGGCGGATGTATAGAGGGACGCCAGAGGAAGGTGTCATTGGTCCGGGGTGGATGCAGTCGGGGATGTTTTTGAGATTTGAGAGGTGGATGTGGTTGAGGGACGCCAGAGGAAGGTGGCATCGCTCCGGCAGGGACTCCGTCGGGGGATACTACTAGGGCTCCGTGAGACGGCTAAAAGCATTGCGGCAGGGCCAGAACTCGCCTGCGGCTCAGACAGCACGACCCTGCCGCAATAACGCCGTCTCTCGCAGCCCAAGTAGTAATCACCCCTCCTCCGCAGCAGCCGGCCCGATGCCACCTTCCTCTGGCTGACGTTTCCAGCCGACAGGAAAAAACATGCGGGGTATGGAAGCGGACTGGGCGTCCTGTCCTGAAATGTTAGACTGGCACAGAATATTCCTATAAGTATCGAAGAATACAGAAACGGGATCGGCACAGCGTATCACCATAAATATCGAAGAATACAGGAACTAGATCGGCACAGCGTATCACCATAAATATCGAAGAATACAGGGACCAGATCGGCACAGCGTACCACTATAAGTACCGAAGAATACAGAAACCAGATCGGCACAACGTTCCATTCTGAGTACCGCAGCATACAGACAAAAGTCAACAACGCAGCACACACAACAACGCAGAACTCCTTCCGTGCCCAACGGGGTGGGAGCGCGAGGGAGGGCGTTCGGGCCAATGCCATTTAGTTAGAACATAGTATTCCAAAAGATTGCAATGTATGGTAAAAAAGAATTATACATTGCAATCTTTTTATACAAAAGGAGGCTCGCTTATGAACTCTACTTTTGCTTCCAG
>ENA-OQAS01001576-OQAS01001576.1-human-gut-metagenome-genome-assembly--contig:-NODE-1576-length-10475-cov-4.953614_pt1 | contig 10475 bp, 11 predicted proteins | sample MGYA00242733_ERZ504523 | MGnify/ENA primary metagenome ERZ504523 (study PRJEB26092, sample SAMD00036239) | human gut metagenome | host: Homo sapiens | study: EMG produced TPA metagenomics assembly of...
ATCAAAGTTCAGAGCCTGGCTGACAGCCACAGACTGAGCAGCAAATGCCTCGTTGGCCTCGATCAGATCCATGTCAGCAACGCTCATGCCGGTCTTAGCCATGACCTTCTTGGTAGCAGCGATGGGGCCCAGACCCATGACTTCCGGCTCAACGCCAGCCAGAGCACCTGCGACCCAGGTAGCCAGAGGCTTCACGCCCAGCTCCTTAGCCTTCTCCTCGCTCATGATGACCAGAGCAGCAGCACCATCGTTGATGGCGGAAGAGTTGCCGGCGGTCACGATGCGTCCTTGGTGAAAGCGGGCTTCAGCTTTGCCAGCACTTCGGGAGCGCTCAGACGGGGGCCTTCATCGGTATCGAACACGGTGTCGCCCTTCTTGCCCTTGATCACAACGGGAACGATCTCGTCCTTGAAAGCGCCGTCCTTGATAGCCTTGTCAGCCTTCAGCTGGCTGTTGTATGAGAACTCGTCCAGCATCTCACGGGTGATGGGGCTGTAGCCGTACTTCTTCTGATAAGTCTCGTTGGTGCAGACATTCTCAGCGGTCATACCCATGTGCTTGTTGAAGCCGCAGGCATCCCACAGAGCATCGTTGACCATGGTATCCACGATCTCGCTCTTGCCCATGGGTGCGCCCATGCGGTAGCCGTAACGAGCCTTCTGCAGTGCGAAGGGAGCCATGTCCATGTTCTCCATGCCGCCTGCGACCACGATATCAGCATCGCCAGCCTCGATCATCTGAGCAGCCATATTGACGCAGTTCAGACCGGAGCCGCACACCACGTTGACAGTGACAGCCGGGGTCTCGATGGGCAGGCCAGCCTTCAGAGCAGCCTGACGAGCGACGTTCTGGCCCAGACCGGCCTGAATGACGCAGCCCATGTAGACATGATCGACCTGCTCGGGAGCGACGTTTGCACGGTTCAGAGCTTCCTTGATGACGATGGAGCCAGCTCAACTGCGGGAACGTTTGCCAGAGTGCCGCCGAACTTGCCAATAGCGGTACGGCATGCAGATGCGATAACGATCTTTTTCATGTGAATAGCCTCCTGAATTGTGTATGTGTTACTTTTCGTAAGCCATTTTTATCAAAACGCCCGTAAGCGCTTTTACAAATTAGGTCTCGGGGTCTTTTTTCTGCCGGATCAGCGCATACTTTTCGTTGACCGCCTTTTCCACATTGGGTGTGACGAACTTACCGATGTCGCTGCCGTAGTAAGCTGCCTCTTTTACAATGGTGGAAGAAAGGTAGCTCCACTTGATGCTCGTTGCCAGAAACATGGTCTCGATGCCGGGCATCAGTGCGTGATTGGTCTGCGCAAGCTGGATCTCGTTTTCAAAATCCGTCACCGCCCGCAGGCCCCGCACCATCACCGAAGCGTGCCGTTTCTTGGCGAACTCCACGGTCAGGCCGTCGAAGCTCTCCACCGAAACATTCTGGATGCCCTTGCAGCATTCCTTTAGAAGCTCCACGCGTTCCTCCACGGTGAACAGCGGATTCTTTGCGCTGTTGTTGAGCACCGCCACGATCAGATGATCGTTGATCTTTGCTGCGCGCTTGATGATATCGAGATGCCCTTTTGTGACCGGATCGAACGAACCGGGATAAACTGCTGTTGCCATCGTCTGGTGTCCTCCTTGAGCGCTGTGAAAAGCGCGTTTTGGTTCTGCCATGATAGCACTTTCCAGTCTTGGGTGCAAGATTTTTGTGCAAGCTGTACGTTTTATCGTTAAAATTTAAACAATCAATGTCATGCTGCATCGCAGCTGCTTGCTACGCTATAAGTAAACCATATCGTCAAAATTTTATCAAGTCCTTTTGCAAAGATTTTGGTTTTTCAGCACCAAACAATCGTCCAAAAACTCCGCGAATTTTGTCCATATTGCCAGTCGGTCAAAATTTTCTCGATAAACTATTGATTCTACACATTGTTAATGTTATAACTAAGTTGTGCAGATCTGCTGCCCTGTCCGACAGCTGCCTTCTGCTGGTTATCAGGATATCATCCGCCTGTGTCAGAGCTGTGTTCAAATTGCCAACAGGTGGTAAACATCCTGCAAAGATTTGTCCGTGCAGGAAGAGTAAATGATAAATTTACAATTCCTTTATGTTATTATAGGAGAGGATGGTTTATAATGGATTTTACGGAACTGTATGCTCAGAAGAAAATGACCGCCGCTCAGGCTGCCGCACTGGTCAAAAGCGGTGACTGGGTGGATTACGGCTGGGCTGTGAACACCCCTGTGGCGGTGGATGCCGAGATTGCAAAGCGTCTGCCTGAGCTGGAAGGTGTCAACTTCCGCGGCGGCATCCTGATGTGGGTGCCCGCGATCTTCCAGATCGACGATCCCGCTGCACACATGACATGGAACAGCTGGCATATGGGCGGCATTGAGCGCAAGGCCATTGCACAGGGCTTCTCCTTCTACTCCCCCATCCGTTATTCCGAGCTGCCCCGCTACTACCGCGAAAGCCCGGATCCGCTGGATGTGGCGGTGTTCCAGGTGACCCCCATGGACGAGCATGGCTACTTCAACTTCGGCCCCAGTGCATCTCATCTGGGTGCTGTGTGCGAAAAAGCCAAGAAGATCATCGTTGAGGTCAACAAGAACATGCCCCGCTGCCTTGGCGGCATGGAGAACTGCATCCACATTTCTCAGGTCACCGGCATCGTGGAAGGCGAGAACCCGCCCATCGGCCAGATGGCCGCTCCCGGTGCTGCTACCGAAGTGGATCTGAAGGTTGCCAACCTGATCGTTCCGCAGATCCCCAACGGTGCCTGCCTGCAGCTGGGCATCGGCGGTATGCCCAATGCCATCGGCAGCCTGATCGCACAGAGCGATTTGAAGGATCTGGGCGTGCACACCGAAATGTATGTGGACGCCTTTGTGGATATCGCCAAGGCCGGCAAGATCACCGGTGCATGCAAGCAGCTGGACAAGGGCCGTCAGGTCTACGCCTTCGGTGCCGGCACCCAGAAAATGTACGATTACCTGAACGATAACCCAGAGTGCATGTCTGCACCCGTGGACTACACCAACGATATCCGCAGCATCTCCGCACTGGATAACTTTATTTCCATCAACAACGCTGTGGACATCGACCTGTTCGGTCAGGTGAACGCCGAGACTGCAGGCCTCAAGCACATCTCCGGTGCCGGTGGTCAGCTGGACTTCGTTCTGGGCGCATACCTTTCCAAGGGCGGCAAGAGCTTTATCTGCCTGTCCTCTACCTTCTTTAATAAGAAGACCGGCCAGCTGGAGAGCCGCATCCGTCCCACTCTGGAAAACGGCAGCATCGTCACCGATACCCGTGCCAACATCCACTACCTGTGCACCGAGTACGGCTGCGTGAACCTGAAGGGCCTGACCACCTGGGAAAAGGCCGAAGCTCTGATCAGCGTAGCACATCCCGACTTCCGTGAAGACCTGATCAAGGAAGCCGAAAAAATGCACATCTGGCGCAGGAGCAACAAAATCTGATAAGTGCCGCGGAGATTCCTGCTGTCCGCGGCTGAAATGGAGTCTATCATGATGGACAAAAAGCCGCACGTCAAGCCCTATCTCTACGGGATGTTGGCAGGATTTGGAGCGATCTCCCTGAGCATCATCTTCTTTTTCCTGATCTACCGCTTCGATGGTTTTGGTGATGCTATCTCCACGCTGACCGGCATTCTGATGCCGTTCATCTACGGTGCCGTCATCGCCTACCTGCTCAAACCTGTGTGCAACACCATCGAGAGCTTTCTGCGCCGGTTCATCCCGGAAAAGATGCATGGTCTGGTCAATATGCTGTCCATTACGCTGACCATCCTGTTCGGTCTGCTCCTCATCTACGCTTTGTGCATGATGATCATTCCGCAGCTCATTACCAGCGTGACCACCCTGTACTACACTGCGCAGCGCAACCTTGCAAAGTTCGTGCAGTGGGCGAATCATGTGGAGTTCATTGAGAACAACCAACAGATCATGGACATGCTCAACTCTGCTTATGCCACCATCAGCACCAATATCGATGATCTGATCAAGACCCGGCTCCTGCCCTCCATGCAGAACATCGTCAGCGGTGCCGCAGTGGGTGTGCTGAACGTAGTGACCATGGCCAAGAACCTGATCATCGGCATCATCGTGGCCGTGTATATGCTGGCCAGCCGCAAGCGCTTTGTGCAGCAGGCCAAGCTGGTGCTCTACAGCATCTTCAAGCCCCGCTGGGCAGAGCTGATCAAGGAAGAAGTGAAGTACGCCGATAAGATGTTCGGCGGTTTCATCAACGGCAAGATCATGGATTCCGCCATCATCGGCGTGCTGTGCTATATCGGCTGCCTGATCTTCAAGTTCCCCAGTGCCCTTCTGGTTTCCGTGATCATCGGCGTGACCAATGTGATCCCCTTCTTCGGCCCGTTCATCGGTGCCGTGCCCGCCACCCTGCTGATCCTCATTCAGAACCCCATCAAGGCGCTGTGGTTCGTCCTGTTCGTTCTGGTGCTGCAGCAGCTGGACGGAAACGTGATCGGCCCCAAGATCCTGGGCAACACCACCGGTCTTTCCAGCTTCTGGGTACTGTTCGCCATCCTGCTGTTCGGCGGTCTGTGGGGTTTTGTGGGCATGATCGTAGGTGTGCCGCTGTTTGCAGTCATCTATGATGTGATCAAAAAGCTGGTCATCCACGGCCTGAAGCGCAACAAGGAGATCGACCTGCTGCAGACTTACCACAACAACTTCGGTGACCCGGAGGACGATGTTCCGGTAGAAACGTCTGCATCGGAAGCACCTCCTGCCGAAACAAATAATCTATAAATCACAATGCCCCGGCATTCCATGTGATACGCTACCCCTAGAGTAGACAGAGACAAAAACTCTGAGTACTCTGGGGGTATTTTCATGTCAAGAAAGAACAATCACTCTTCACGATTGACTGCTGCAACAGCCGCCGTTGCCAGCACCGTCTGTTCATCCAGATGCCGATGCAGGCTCATGTCGGTGCCATGAACCGAGCTGCACAAAAAATTCGCCGTCTCCTTGTGGAAACGGCGAACAAAAACCTTATATTATTTTTTCGTCTACTTGACAGAATGCACTTCAGTGATTCAGCACGGGTCCTGTTTTGTTATTTCTGTTTCGTGCAGGGCTTTCTGGCTGCGTTTTGTGCCGTCACTCCACGGTCACGCTCTTGGCCAGATTACGCGGCTTATCCACGTCACAGCCGCGCAGAACAGCCATATAATAGGCGAACAGCTGTAACGGCACAATGAGCTGCAGCGGCATCAGAATGTCCTCATACTCATCCAGCCGGATCACGGCATCTGCCACGCCTTCCGGCACCACAGCATCCTTTGTGGTAAACAGCAGCACCCTTGCGCCGCGGCTGCGGGTCTCCTTGGCATTGGAAATGGTCTTTTCGTACACCTGTTTCTGGGTGGCCAGTGCGATTACCGGCACGCATCGGTGATCAGGCTGATGGTACCATGTTTCAGTTCACCGGCTGCATAGGCATCCGAGTGCACATAGCTGATCTCCTTGAGTTTCAGGCTGCCCTCCAGCGAGAGCGCATAGTCGAACCCGCGCCCAATGAAGAAGCAGCTCTGGGTGTTCACATAGCGGCTGGCAAGGTACTTGATCTGCTCACAATCTGCAAGGCGCGGCTTGATGACCTCCGGTGCGCGCAGCAGCTGGGCCGTATAGCGGCGGGTCTCTGCCTCGTTCAGCCGTCCGCGCGCGTAGGCCAGCCGCAGTGCAAACAGATACAGCACGCACATCTGCACCATATACGCCTTGGTGGATGCTACCGCGATCTCCGGCCCGGCATAGGTGTACATTACATAATCTGCGGCACGTGCAATGGAGCTGCCAACCACATTCACGATGGCCAGCACCGGCACGCCGCGGCTCTTGGCCAGCTTGAGCGCTGCCAACGTGTCGCTGGTCTCGCCGGACTGGCTGATGATGATGACCAGATCGTTTTTTCCAGAATGGGGTCCCGGTAACGGAACTCGCTGGCAATGTCCACCTCGGCGGGCACACGGGCCAACGTTTCGATGGCAGATTTGCCCACCATACCGGCATGCATAGCCGTACCGCAGCCCACCAGATGCACCCGGCCAATACCGCGCAGCACTTCATCGGTCAGCTCCGGGATGCGCAGCACCGGCAGTCCGTCCTCTACACGGGGGCTGACCGTGGCCATAATGGCCGCAGGCTGCTCGTTGATCTCCTTGAGCATAAAGTGGGGATAGCCGCCCTTTTCGGCAGCTTCCATATCCCAGTCCGCCGTCAGCTGCTGGCGCTCCACCGGCTCACCAAATTCGTTGTAGAAGCGGATGCCCTCTGTGGTGCAGACGGCCATATCCCCTTCTTCCAGCACGCTGTATTTCCGGGTATACTTGAGCAGTGCCGGAATATCCGAAGCCACAAAGTTTTCGCCCTCGCCCCAGCCGACGATCAGCGGGCTTTCCCGCTTGACTGCAAAATGGTGTCCGGGTAATCCCGGAACAGCACGGCCAGCGCATAGCTGCCGCGCACTTGGCAAGCGCCTGCTGCAGTGCACGCAGCGGGTCACCGGTATAGCAGCTGTCGATCAACTTTACCAGCACTTCGGTGTCCGTCTCACTCTGGAAGGTATAGCCTTTTGCGGCCAAGCGCTCCTTGAGCAAGCCGTAATTTTCAATGATGCCATTGTGCACAATGCTCACACGCGGGGTCGAATGCGGGTGGCTGTTCACATCGCTGGGCTCACCATGGGTAGCCCAGCGGGTGTGGCCGATGCCGCAGAAGCTTTGTGCCAGCTGCTGCGCCGCCAGCTTTTCCCGCAGGGCGGTGAGCCGTCCTTTGCTTTTTACCACGCGGATGCCTCCGTCCAGCGCAAGCGCCACACCGGCGGAGTCGTACCCGCGATACTCCAGCTTTTCCAGACCATCCAGCAGCACGTCCTGCGCACTGCGCTTACCGACATAACCAACAATGCCGCACATACAAAACACCTCCATACCGACCGTTCCCGCGCAAAAAGGCGCAGTGATATCCAGTCAGCTTCCTAGTACAGTTTATGTTCTTGTATGGCTTTCTTTGAAGGGATCTGTTGCGGTATTGCTGCCGTTTTTTGCCCTTCTCTGCGGCTGGTCTAGCCTCAGCCGGAGAAACATCCGCCGAATCTTTCGATGATTCCTCTCCTCGTCACCCTCGCGGCTGTCACCCGCGTGGCCCGGCGCTTTGCGTTACCTGTGTGCTGCGCTCTCCCCTTTCTGATGCCCCATTATAGCACAAAGGCTGGCTCAGCGCCAGCCCAAGTTTTATGAAGTTTCGGCCGCCAGACCAGCCGGTACATCATGAGCATGTTATGCAATGCCCGGTCGTACAGCACAAAGGCAACATTGCCCATGACCAGCGTTGCCAGCGAGACAGCCAGCGCGGTGGTGCGCAGCTCCTGCGAAATGCTGCCTGCCGGCACCAGCAGAAATACCAGCCCGTACATGGCCAGCACTGTGCCGTTGCACAGCAGCAGCTTGCAGACAATGCGCAGAACCGCAGGCGGATGCGCTCAAACTTTGGCTTTGCCAGCGGATAATACCCCAGCAGGAACACAAAGATCAGCGCTACTTCCTTATCCGGCACGAACAGCAGTGCCAGCAGGCTGACTGCCGCATAGGCTGTCAAAGCCAGCTGCATCCCGCACTCCACGCACACCGTTGCAACAAGAAAGCCCGCCACTGCAGGCGCAATGAACATGGCAATGGGGATCACAGCTCCCAGCAGCATCAGTGCGACACACAGCGCCGCCACAATGCCGCAGTAAGCCATGGCCCAGCTTTTTGATGGTTTTGCTTCATGGGATCTCCCAGTTTTCGCGCTCAGCACCGGCTTCCAGCGGGTCCACCGCATGGTGCAGACCAAGCAGCATGATGTTATCCAGCAGGCCGCGGTTCAATTTGATGTCCAGCATACTGTACACGCGGATCAGATCGTTGGCGGCAGCCAGTGCCTGACGGCGGGCATTCTCCACCGCCGCAGCCTGTCCCCGCAGGTCGTTGACTACGAACACGTTGTAGCGGCCGCTGCTCTTGTCCATCTCAAAGCGCTCAGCCTTATCCAGCAGGTAAAAAATGCGGCCGATGCTGCTGCCGATGTAGCGCATGCTCTTGCGCTGGCTGGGGTCGTCGGTGGCAAGGGTGGAATACAGTGCACCGTAAATGTTGCTCATGGGTTCAGCGGCAAGAGAGTAGTTCTTGGCGCTCAGGTTCATCTGCACCACGGCCTGATCCCGCTCCTGCACGAACAGCCGTTCCAGCGCCGGGTTCTCCTGCACGGCACGCTCATAGCGCGGCGCAGCAGCAGACGGTCCACCACACGGCGCAGGCGCTTGAGCGGCCGCAGCTCGCTGTATTTGCGGTCCTGCAGGTTGTGCCAGCCAGCAGCACCTCCACCTGTGCGGCCAGCCGGATGCCCTGGGTCTGGCACATGAGCCTGCGCCAGGCCAGTGTGCCCGGAACCCGCTTGCGCTGGCAAGTGGCCTGCCGCCCGGCCAGACTGTCCGAAAGGATGGCAAACAGCACGCCGTTGCTCCGCAGCAGATGGCAGGAATATAATCCGTACGCCTCGTACAGCTGACGTCGCACCCCGCGCAGATAGCGCAGGTAGATATTGTAATCCCGGATGGTGAGCTCCGGCAGATATGGCCGCATCCTACCCTTCATACGCACCTTTTCCTCCTCGGAAGAACCGCAGAATAATAAGGTAAGTATAATCCATTTTCAGCCCGGGTTCAACCATCCTTTGTAAAAAGAGCATGAATTTGTCTCATCTTTGCTGCACATGGCGCGGAACACAGCGTAAAACTTCCTGTATTTGCGTCCATTTCCATCTCCTGCCAATTCAGATCCCGCTTTGTTTTTTTCCGGTAATTACCGGCTGCAATGTAAAAACCGCACTGGACAGCTCCGGTGCGGCAGGTAACATTTTTCAATTACTTCTTGTTAAAGCGGTTCGGTGCAGTGCGCTTGCCGTCAAAGCCGGACTTCGGCATCGGCTTTGCAGTGTGCTCAAGCTTGGGCGCGCTGTAGTACATATACAGCTGGCAGGGGATCATGCCGTTGTACATCTTGCGGCGCTTGTTGGCACGCTTGCCGTAGTGGGTCTCAAAATCCATATCGGCAGTGATCGCATACACGCCTGCACAGGGGTGTGCTTCCATCTGCCGGCCAGCGTGCGGGCCAGCTTTGCAGCACCTTCAATGGTGCTCATGCGCTCGCCATACGGGGGATTCGTCAGCACGATGGCCTCCTGCTTCGCGGCAAAGTCGGCCACATCAGCCACTTCAAAGTGGCAGCGCTTTTCCACACCGGCCAGCTTTGCGTTGGCGTTGGCCAGAGCCACAGCGGCAGGGTCGATATCATAGCCAAAGGCTTCAAAGCCCACATCCAGCTTGGCCTCGGCCAGTGCCTTCTGACGCTGCTCTGCCCAGATGGCTGCCGGCACAAAGCCATAGCGCTCGGCGGCAAAGCGGCGCTTCAGCCGGGGGCAATGTTCATGGCTTTCTGAGCAGCTTCGATCAGCAGCGTGCCGCTGCCGCAGAAGGGGTCCTCCACCAGACTGTCGCGGCGCACACGGCCAAGGTCTGCAATGGTAGCCGCCAAGTCTCGCGGATGGGTGCTCCATGGCGTTGCGGCGGTAGCCGCGCTTGTGCAGGCCGTCGCCGGTGGTGTCCAGCATGATCTCACACTGATCCTTGCGCAGCATGAAGCGGATCTTGTACTCCGCGCCGGTCTCCGGCAGCACAGAGGTGTGGTGCTTTGCCATCAGGCGCTTGACCACAGCTTTTTTGATGATGCTCTGGCAGGCAGGCACACTGGACAGCTGGCTGTTCAGCGAAGAGCCGGTGACCGGAAAGGCTGCGTCTGCGGGCAGCAGCTCCTCCCACGGGATATCGTACACGCCGTCGAACAGGTCATCAAAGGTGGCGGCCCTGTAGCGGGCCAGCAGCAGCATCACGCGCTCCACCGTGCGCAGATTGAGGTTTGCAGCAGCAATCATCTCTGCGCCGCCGGCAAAGCTCAGACGGCCATCGTCCACGCGGATATTCTCTGCGCCGATGCGGGTCAGCTCAAATTTTGCAGTGGATTCACACCCAAAAAAGCAGGGCGCGATCAGTTCAAATTTTGCAGGCATTGTGGTTCCTTTCTTTTATTACGGAAAAAACAGACCTGCCCGATCAAATGAGACAGGTCTGTTTCCGTTATTTTGATCAGGCTTGAAAAGCGCAGGCCTTTCCGCTCAGCGGCGGCCACCGCGGCCGCGAGGCGCATAACCACCGCCGCGGCGGTTATTGGTCTCGTGATCAAGATCGGCCATCTTCTCTTCGCTCTGGCTCTTGAAGCGGCTCATCATGTCCTCAAAACTCATGTTATCGGAACGGACGGGAGCCTTGGGCTGCCATACACGGGGTGCGCTGTCGCGGGCAGGGCCTCTGCCGCCCTCACGCGGGGG
>ENA-OQAS01001577-OQAS01001577.1-human-gut-metagenome-genome-assembly--contig:-NODE-1577-length-10474-cov-2.615734_pt1 | contig 10474 bp, 13 predicted proteins | sample MGYA00242733_ERZ504523 | MGnify/ENA primary metagenome ERZ504523 (study PRJEB26092, sample SAMD00036239) | human gut metagenome | host: Homo sapiens | study: EMG produced TPA metagenomics assembly of...
ACGTTGGAGGCAGCGTGGCGCGCATCTCGTCCGGCGTCAGGTGGTCGTAATCGTCGGAGAACATCAGCCCGGCCTCCTGCTGGTTGCAGACAAAGCAGTCGATCTCCTGCAGGAGGCTGCGGCGCTCCATGGCAATGCTCATGTTGGAGACCGCGGCGTAGACCTTTTTGCGGTACTTTTTGGCGAAGTGCAAAATCTGCTTGACGGTCTCCTTCTCCAGATCAAACTCGATGGCGATGCGGTCGCAGTCGAAAAGATCTCGTCGCCCTTTTCCTTTAATAATGCGGTCAGCGGCTTCGTGTCGGGCCGCTTCGAGATGGCGGCGCAGACATCGCCGTCGTTGTTGAACACGGCCAGCCAGGTGCCCATGCCGTCCGGCATGCGCTGGATGTAGCGGGTGTTGACCTTGTGCCGGGCCAGCTTGTCAATGACGTCCTGACCGGAGCCGGTGTCGTCCACCAGACTGACGAAGGTGGGGCGCAGCTCAACATTGGGCAATGTCCTCCGCCACGTTGCGGCAGACGCCGCCGTGTACCTGCTCGACCCGGCCCGCGTTGCGCCCGCCCGGGATATAGGTGGACAGCGGATACCCCTTGATGTCCACAAAAACCGCACCGATGACTACAATGCCCATAAGATGACCCCCAAAAAGCTGATTTTACCTGTATTTTACCATACATTCGACATTTGCGCAAACCCCGCCCGAACGGGCAAAACATGTTGGCGTGATGTACACTTTATGCTTGTAAGAGGGTCGATTCTGGTATAGAAGCTTGAATAATTTCGTACATCTTGTTTACTTGAGGTAAAAGTAATAAATGTTCCAGACAGAACGGGTGCAAAATGTACAAGCTCTTGCAGTGTGGGGTTAATACTAGCTGACAAAAAACAAGTGATGCTATGGACATTTGAAATATGTCTGCTATAGTGAATACACAAGCCGCAGGCTATACCAAAGATTGGTATCCGGCGAGCCAAAACAAACCGCGAAGGGAGCTCTATTGTGAAGCATAAAAAGAATGGCTTTACCCTTGTAGAACTTATTGTAGTATTGGTAATTCTTGCTGTGCTGGCAGCATTGCTTGTACCGGCTTTGACTGGCTATATTGACAAAGCCGCAAAGTCAGGTAATTGCCGAAACAAGAATGCTCACGCAGGCCGCTCAAACGGAACTATCTTCTCTATACGCAACAAACGAATTCGCTGAGCAAAATAAGTATGCTATATTTACTGTTGCTTCCAAGAACGATAAGCCTTATATCCTTGACACTTCTGAGCGAGAACTGACAGGCCTGAGAAAGAAATATGATAATATCGTCAGTTTATCGGAAGTACCAAGTCTTACAGATGGCAAAGGCGACTTTTTCATTATTGCTGACCATGCCGGAAAGATTCAGTTTACGGTTTTCAAGGACAGTAAGAATTATGTAGGCGTCTACTGTGAGGAAGATGGATCTTATGGCGCATATATTAATGAGTCAGAAATCAAATTTGCAAATGGTGGTGATTATATAGGAAAAGTAGTAATCAACAATATTTATGACAGCGATGGGACGAAAGCGTGGTCTAAGGCAATGGTCTTTGGTTGGCTGGAAATCGAAGGATTTAACCCGGATCCATAATGTGCTTTTGCGTGTAGGTAAGCAAAATAAATTGCGATAAACATTTCAAACGTATAGAGCACCTGACCTGGCAGGCGTACACAAGCCGCCACATCGGACGCCGCCTTGCTGGAAGGCAAACAGAAAATCCAAAAGCCCCTGCGCCAATACAAAAATCCGCCCCGGATGCTGAAAGATTCGACATCCGGGGCGGTGGTTGTTTTTGCGCTTTTTAGGGCAACGGGAGGATCGTATCCTCCTTCTCGGTGTAGCTGCCTCCATCCATGCGGGCGCGCACGAAGGGCACGCCGTCACGCAGATAGAACGTGATTGTGCTCCAGCAGGGCATCCGGGTTCTGGGAAGGGCTGGTATACTGACTACAGGCTTTCTGGCAACGGTCTGTGCATTCTCTGCGTTGGCTTCTGGCAATACAACACAGTTAGCGATTCACAGCAATCAAACTACTGTGGGAACAGGAAAAACCGTGCAGCTGTCACTGACAATCGATGCCACAGACCAACCCATTTTAGGGGCAAGTTTTGACATGCGGATTGCCGATGGCTTTCAGTTTTCTTCTCTAAGTGCTGGCAGTGGCATTGAGCAAAGCGAGCTGTCCTATAACTACATCGAGGGTGAGATAATTGCCGTTTACATGGACAACGATGTAGGAGGTTCGGCAGCAGGACAAGGAACAGAAATATTGACCCTAGATCTTGTTGCAGTGTCACCCACAGCGGCTGAACCGGTAACGTTCTTGTCTACTGATGTTGTGGGCGGAACGACTACAACGGATATCCAGATGGATGCATCCGCAACGGCAGATCAGGTCAATGTTACAGGAGCGACTGTTGAGATTCCGACACCGGAACCTGTGCTGGTGGAGGATGGACAGCAATCTGAAACACCGGCACAAAATGCTGCGATGGATGAACAGCCAACAAGCCCTGCGGCTGAGGTGATTCAAGATGCCCCGGAAGTCCGTAGTGGAGATTCCAACAGTAGTTCGGGGGAACAACCTGCTGAACAAAATGAAACCAGCCAATCAATTGTCGTGTCAGGCGTGACAAGTGAAACCTATGATGCGGCAGACACGGCGGAAAATATGGAATCCGAAGAGAATGGCCAGCGTGAAACGGTGAATTCTTCAAATGCGCTGATTCTGCCAGTGATATTCATTGTTCTGGCTGTACTTATGGTGGCAATTGGGGTGATCTCCTTCTGTAAACGTAAAAAGCAATAGTTTGGAGCAATACCCCCACTTTTAAACGTAAACGAAAATGTTGTTTTGAAAGTGGGGGCTTTTTGCATAATTTTACTAAATATCATTGTATCAACAGATAGGAGAAGTTACGAGCAGTTCTATGTTGACGTGATGAACGCCAACCGCCAGAAGGCGAACTTCTTCGCCAGCGGCGACGGCAACTACCACGTGGAAGAAGCACAGATCGCCGACGGCCTGACCCTGTGCATCAAGAACCCCCTGACCTACGGCACACCCGCCACCGATCTGGAACTGAACCAGTGTGAGCTGGTGGACTGCAACGGCCATGAGTACGACCTGCCCGAGGCAGATCAGCGGTGCAATCGTGGGCGACAACGGCGTTGTGATGCTGCGCATGAACGAGCACCTCTCCGCCGAGGACGACGGCCTGCCGCTGGCTGAGCACCTGAGCGAAACGTATTCCCCCTGGTATACGATCAAGCTGAACTACATTGCCCCCGATGACTATATCGTGCCCGCCGACCAGATGCGGGGCCTGACCCCCGCCGAGGCACCCCCAGGGCCGAGACCGTCATGCGCACTCGAACTGCGAACAGTTTGTGGCCTGGGTGGACGCCGGCGTACACGACATAAAGCTGCATTTCAGCCTGTCTGACCAGAGCGCGGACTACACCGTGCAGGATAGCGAGTACGAAGCCTGGGGCGAAGATCATGTGCAGGTTTGGGTGCGGTTCCATTGGCTGGACCAGAAGGCAACCGACGACTACCCCTACGAGCAGCCGGTCATCACCGCCAAGTGGCTGGATGCCGACGGAAATGCCCATCAAGGCACTTATGATGGGGGCAGCCTAACAGAAGACGAAGCATTGGATGATTGCAAATCATATTAAAGTGGCAAATCAATTGCCACTTTACGCTGTTCTGTATTGTAATCCATTATTACCGTACATTTCAGCTCTCAAAGTGGTCCAACTTTTCGTCTGCACTCCCTTTCCCAACAAAATACTTCGTCTGTGACAATAGTACGAACCAATAGTAAAAATAATGTAGGAGAGGGGTCTGTTCGCTGTATTGCATCGTAGGATTCAGCAACTCAACACATACACCAGATGTAAGCGCTCAACAATTGCCGCCCTGTGAAAGAGGCGACTCCTGTGCGATAATATAGTTATCGAGAACTTTTGAGAATTCTCAGTAATTCTCAGTAATTCTCGATAGTTATTGAGAATTCTTAAAAAATCTCAGTTTGGGAAGTGGACGGTTTTGTTCTGCTCTCGAAGCGTTTGCAAAACGGAGTATTTCAGTGGCCGCGTGACAGGCAGGAAGTCATGGATCTTACGCAGAAGCAGTTCTCGGATTTAATGAACGGGCTAAGTATTGTCAGTACAATACGAACTGCGCAGCCTAAATATTTGTGCTGAAGGATATGGCAAAACGTAAAATTTTCGCTCTGCCAGATTCATTTTGCCTTGCGGAAACTCTACCCACCACAACGTCTGCATCCCGAGAGAGCTGCTGTTGTAGAGGTTCTTTTTTCGGTTTGACCTAAACCTAACGGGCCTTTCTCCTCAGCTCAGCGCACGCTGTGCATGGGCAAAATGCAAATGCTGGCTGGGGTTCGATTGGACAGCATAGCCAGAAAAGAGTACAATGGAATGTAAAGAGAAACTGCTAATGGAGAAAACCGCTATGACCAAACTTACTGCAGAAGAATTGAAGGGCTATACCAAAGAGGACATGATTGCTTTGGTGATGCAGATGCAGGAAGCACTGGCGGTTTCAAACGCAAAACGGTTTGGCAGAAAAAGTGAAACGATGGAATGCTTTGGACAGGTAAGCCTGTTTAATGAGACTGAAATGTATGCGGATGCATCTGTACCTGAAGCAACCGCTAAGAAAGCACATGGCAAAAAGAAGGCCGGCAAGCAGAAAGAAAATATCTCCAGACTGCCCTTGCGCGTACAGAACCACGAGCTTCCCGAGGAAGAATTGGTTTCTGTCTTTGGTGAAAACGGCTGGAAGCGGTTGCCGGACAAGGTATATCTGAAAGTGGAATATCTGCCGGCTCGACAGGAGTGCGTGGAACACCATATTGCAATCTATGCGGGTATACGCAAAGGGGACAGGCAGAAGACTGTCGTGCAGACACCGCATCCTGTTGAAGTTATTGAGAAGAGTCTGGCAACATCCTACCTCATTGCCTGCATTATGAATATGAAATATGTAAACGCCATCCCGCTCTACCGCATGGAGCAGGAATTGCGCGCAACGACCTTGTCATCTCCCGCGCCAACATGGCGAACTGGATGATCTATTCCACGGAGCATTATTTCAGCCTCATGTATGACCTGCTTAAAAGTATATTGTGCAAACAGCATGTGGTGCAGGCAGACGAGACTACCTGTAATGTGGTACGGGATGACCGCCCGGCCGGCACAAAGTCCTATATGCATGTGTACAGAACGAATGCGTTTCAAAAGGGCCGGCAAATCGTTCTGTACAAATACAGCCCGGGGCGTGGGCACAAGGTAGCCGCTGAGTTTCTGGAGGACTTTCACGGATATCTGGAAACGGATGCTTTCAGTGGCTACAAGGCTCTTGAAAAGGAGCAGACGCAAATTACAGCAGCTTTTTGCTGGGCCCATGCTCGCAGAGACTTTTCCGATGCCTTAAAGCAGTCGGTGCTAAGAGCGGAGTTGCAATACCGCAGGAAGGTTCCGTTGCCGCTCAGGCACTAGCCAAAATAGCAGAGATCTACCATCTTGAAGGCTTACTGAAAGATTTCTCACCAGAAGAACGTCTGCGCCGCCGCCAAAAGGAGATTGCTCCTTTGGTAGAGGCTTATTTCGCATGGGTAAAAGAGCAGAACCCTTTGCAGATTGGCAGCAAGAAAACCTGTGATGGATTGGCTTACAGCCTGAACCAAGAAAAGCAGCTGAAAATGTTCTTGTGTGACGGAGAAATCCCTATTGACAACTCTGCAAGCGAGCGTTCTATCCGCCCCTTTACAGTTGGGCGCAAAAACTGGATGATGCTCAACACCCCCAGAGGAGCACAATCCAGTGCGATTCTCTACAGCATTGCAGAAACAGCCAAGGCCAACAATTTGAAGCCGTATACAATGCCACACGCCGGGGCGAATGGTGAGCATAACACCTGCTGGTACACGAAACGCCACCAGGTGTGTCTCTGCTTGTTCCGCTGTATAAAACGCCGGGGCAAAATACACATACATATCATGGTCCAGGCTGAGGATTCCTTCCCCGCCAGGGGCCGTTGGTTCCACCAGCCGAGAATAGCTACCAAAGTTGCGGAAATTGTCTGGGGTAAGTGGACTTATTTCAAGCGTTTTCATATTTTTTTTCCTCTAAAATTTCCAATATAACCGCATTCCAGGGGCCCAGTTCAACACAAACCTGCTCGCTATACGCCATTTCCGCCCCTGTTTCCAGGTTGCGCGCGATTCCTTGCTCCGGTAAGCCGCCATCTGCAGCGGCAAAAGACAGTGTTTTCGTTGCGTTTTCGAAGTTGAATACCGCCGCATAGCGCCGCCCCTCATGGCACAAAGTATAAAACGGGGTGGTGCCATCGCACAGATAAACCGGACGGAAAGCCTGTCCCAGCCGCGCCACCTCATTGATCGCCGCACAGTTGGCGATTTTTTCTGCGCGGGAGCGCGCCTGCCGGATGATTGTGTCATCGCCCACCGGCCCGTAATTGTCCGAGAGCATCATGACTGTTCCGGAAATAACGGCCGAATAATACCGTGCACGCGCCTCGTTTTCGGTGGTCACCCCCCGCCCGTCAACTACAGAATGGCACAACGACACATGGTCCGGGTCATTGAAAGTATATAGGCGGTGGTTGGTCCACCAAGCAAAGTTCAGGGCGTTCCACACATATCGCACATCTTCATGGTGGCCGAAAGCATCACAGCAACAACGGCGGGAGTGCCCAAGGAAAGTGGGGAACAGCGGCGCAATGGACAAACTGACGAAAATTTCACGTCCTGCGTGGTCGATTTCCTCTGACAAAACCGAGTAGGCATAGTTCAGTGCCATGCGCTGTAAACTCGGGGCGGTAGTGGCTCCTTCCACACTGCCGTGGGAAAGAAAGTCGATCTTGATGTAATCCACGCCCAAATCAATCAGATGCCGGATGGTTGCCCGGGCCATTTTTTCCCATTCCGGGTGGTGACATCCAGGGGCTGGGAACATCGATGGCCGGCAGCAACGCGCCCGTATCGTCCCGTAGGAAAAGATCCTTCATCTTGACGTTGGTACCCTGCGCAGGAATATCACCAAGTGCTGCGAACCAGTTACAGGGGATGGCATACCAGCCTGCTTTCTGTCCTTTTTTGTGCAGTTCCTCTATAATCTGTCGGATTTTTTGCTCATCCAACCCCAGCGCACCATCCAGGTTGATGAATGTTTCCCCCTGTTCCCCGCAGAAGTTCGGCAGGGCAGTACGGATAAATTCCCCTGCCTGTTCCCAATGAGCCAGTTGCAGCCCTGGCCCCACAGCAGAATAGCTGTTCCATCCGAACGGGACTGAACCTTTCCGCCACGGGCGCGGCGGGACCAGGGCCGCATACAAATCACTGTAATGCTCCATACCGTCCCGGATGCTGTCGCACCAAAACATGACAAAGCAGGAAGATTTCACCCATTCGCCGCACACCAGGCCGTGGGGGCATACATCGTGCGTGCCGGGCCCCGCCGCCCCGCAGTACGCCTGTATGCTGCGGGCATCGTTGTGCAGCCAGCGGATGCGTTTTTCCATACGGAAAATCCAACGCACCCACCACAAAGCTTTCTTGTGTGCGTTCATCATACAGCGCAGTAACATCATAACTTTCCCGACCGCAGGCAGGCACCGCAGATTCGTACCGGGACCACATGTCGTTGTCATACGGAACGACCAGCATTTTCTGGTCCAGCGATAAAACAGTGGTCGTTCTTCCCACGTGGATAGGGCGTTATCACCGGCGCTAAAAAACGTGTGGCGGTTTCCCCCGCGTATCATGCAGTTTCACCTGTACCGTCAGTTCCCCGCCGTCATACGCCGTCACTATCTGGTGCAGACGCAGCGCCCCATGGCGATACCGCGCCGTCATTCGATGGTATCCGCCCAGTTTATCAGTGCCTTCCTCGCAGCTGTATCCTTCCAGGCTGGTATCCCTGGTACTGATCACCTGGCCATCGCGGTTTTTCCTTCAGAATAAAACGCGCGAATGAACGTTCCCTTCTGGTAATAACGGCATATGCCATTGCTCAACAGTTCCGCCTTCGCCAGACCGCGCTCGCAAACGCATTCGACTTTGGGCGGCTGCATGGTCAATGCTTTTTTCAAAGTATCTTTATCAACAGTAGCGTCCATTCGGTTACCTCCTTTGTGCAGTAGCACAGCATCTTTTCTGCCCAAATCAACTCAAAGCCAATCCGGACAGTGTATAAAAAAACCAATGGCTGACCGGTCAAACGACTGGTCAGCCATTGATCGCATCACGGATTAAACGGCCTGTATACTATAATGCCCACTGGATCAGCCGTCAAATTCAGCACCCGTGATCTTAGCCATATCAACACCTTTGGTCTCTCCCAGTTTGGTCATCACAATGACAAGGCACAGCAGCACCAGCGGGATGCAGACCACACCACATACCAGCGCCAAAGAAGAAACATAGCGCATGCAGATCGAGATGATGGTGGTAGAAACGATACCTCCGGCGATCAGGACCAGCGACAGAGTCCCAAGGACAGATGCGCGCAGATTGGTCGGGGTGGACTCGCCGGGGATAACCAGATACAGCAGGTCGCTCACACTCCAGTAAGCACCTACGAAAATGCCGTAGCAAGCACCTACCAGGTAGCATTCCAGCCTTGGGAAGCCGCAAATACGAACGCGCCCAGCATCACAAAGCAGACCATACCCATGGTCAGGGCGGAACGCTTACGGCCCAAACGGTCGGTCAGGAAACCGCCCAAGAACGTCATACGGGCATTAAGGATCGGGTAGCTACAAGTGCCTGGTTGATTTGATTACTATCCATGCCGGAAGTGGACATGATGGAGGTGTAAACACCTGTTATACCAATAGACATCGCAAAGACAAAGGCTGCCAACACATTCCAACGAAGCTGGCGATGATGGGCAATAAAGCGGATAGCATGAAACACACCACCGGTCTCGCCCTTTTTCTTGGTTTCTTCGCTCGCCACTCCGGAATTTTCCAAATGCTCGATTCGCTGCTTAAGGAAGACCGGCGTTTCGCGGAGGGTCAAGAAGCTAATGATAGCCACACTAAAAGCCAAAATGACAGGAACAATCAGAACATTGCGTCACTTGGTAACAACGTCACCCATAAAAGCCATTCGCAGGAAGGGGATACCGGCAACGCGATATAGGCAATTGTCTTCGTCATAGAACAAAGCTTGGCACGGTGCTGTTCCGGGGCGCTTTCCATAATATACATAACCTGTACATCGTTAGGAATAAAAAAACTTGATAACAAGCAAACCAACGATGTAGATGTAGATGTTAGGTGCAACCATGCAGATCAGCATACCCATCCCCATGCCAATGGTATTGATGAACAGGAACAGTCGCCGCCCCAAACGGTCTGCTAATGCCTTATAAAACGGAAGAATGAGGATGATGATATTGGCCGGCAGGGACATCAACGCAAGGTTGGACAAACCAATGTTATAATCAAGGCCTTGTCCCATGACAAAAAAAACCTTAATCACTTCCGGCTGGATCGAACTAGAAATATTTGAAGTCAATTCATCTACAATAAAGATAAGCGCCAGCATTGCAATCAAAAAAACAAAATACCCTTTGCCTGTTGACTTCTCCAGTTGTCTTTTTCGTTTTTCCAATTCTGTAACACGTTTTGCATCCGTCATTGTTTTTCCATATCGATTCTCCTCGCATAATTAAGTTTTGGGTTTCATGGTCTGGTGCGGGATTTCTGTACACTTTACATTTCGACGCACTAACCGAGAGGGCACATCAGGTCATCACCATTCAATCACCGCTATTTGTGCAATTCGAACAATTGCTTTCTACAATTTTGCATTTTTTATGTATTGCGTTCTTTAGCTTCAGTATAATGCTGTCTCCCAAAATAAACAATCGCAAAAAGCGACACCCGGAAAAAATATTTGTATCATTTTACGAGAATCATAGTCTTTGTTTCCCTTTTCTCTCACGCTGCCCCCCGAACACAGCACTTCACCCATTCACTCTTTGACTGTCCTACTGCCACATTTAAGTTATACAGTAAAATTTTTTTTACGAAAGAAAATTAAAACAATTTTGCTACGAACTTGAAAGGCATTTTCAGTTTCGACCAACAGCTGCATTTTTGTAATGTCGGACTTGAGTAGACATATCAATACCAAAAAGGCTGTTGCACAAGGAAAAATCCAAGTGCAGCAGTCTCTTTACGGTTAAATGCCTCCAGAAGCACAAAAACGCTCGCCATAGACCCCCTAATTTCTAAAAAGCAGATAACTCAATCAGGCCCTTCTGAATAACGATTGTTTTCCAGAGGAGCCTGTTTTCCAAATTTTCAAAAATCAGAAATTCAGGTATGCTTTAGGCTGAATCAAATGCAGATTTTGCAGTCCACTGTTGCACTTTGCCA
>ENA-OQAS01001578-OQAS01001578.1-human-gut-metagenome-genome-assembly--contig:-NODE-1578-length-10464-cov-3.707555_pt1 | contig 10464 bp, 12 predicted proteins | sample MGYA00242733_ERZ504523 | MGnify/ENA primary metagenome ERZ504523 (study PRJEB26092, sample SAMD00036239) | human gut metagenome | host: Homo sapiens | study: EMG produced TPA metagenomics assembly of...
AAGTCCGTTTCCATTTGAGCGTTTATCTTATCGCCCTCGGCCAGCCACGCGAGGTCAATCTGCCGGTCGGCTACATTCAGTGCCTCGATTTCGGCCCGCTTGACCAGTCCGAGTCGATGGCTTCCGCCTCGTCTGTCTGGTTGTACAGGTTCACACCCGCCAGCGTGCGGAACGACAGTTTGTTCTTGCTTGCCGCCGACTTCTTGTACTTGTTGTGCAGCAGCGTGTAATAAAGTTCGGGCGACAGAGCGCCCGTACCGGTTTCCATAACCGTAATCTGGTTCTGTTTCGGCGAGTCATGGTTGTAAGTAACCGACTGCGCCTTGACACCGCTCGTTGCAACTGCTGCAACCGCCATGAGTAAGAGAGTTCTGTTCATATTAATTTCCGGTTATTCATTATTTTACAGTTATTTATATCGTATAGTCATACTTTTTTTGAGCTTCCTTTACTGTCATAAATATTGGTATTCATTCCTGACTCGTTTCTCTCCTTGCGAGAAATATGTCTCGTCTTTTTCAATGCAAATACATTTTCTATTCGTATAGATACAGGCAATTGCGGTGCTCATGCTCCCCGAAGCAAAATCAAGGACAGTATCTCCTTCCTTTGTGTATGTTTTTATCAGATACTCCAATAATGCAATCGGCTTTTGGTTGACATGAATCGTTTTGCCTTCCGATTCCGCTGTTTTGAAGTATATCACACTTCGTGGATATCTTGTCCCTTTGTTTTCATGCCTGAATGTAGGATTGGGTACATTGTTTATCCCTGTCCAATTGCTTCCTCTCTTCGTGCGGTTCCCGTAAGGCTCGCCTTCCTCCATGATTGGATAATAAGGGGTTCTGCCTTTGCCAAAGACACTTATTAGCTCATGTGCTTTTAGAGGTTGTTTTTTAGCGAGAAGAAAATTGCTTGCTTTTGACTTTTCCCAAACCCAGTCATATTTAAATTCATCTAAATTGCCGCAGCGTAGAAAGCTGCTGAACGGTTCGCTGCCAAATAAGACCGTAGGTGCATTTTCTTTCCTGACTCTCCTGATCTCTTTCCACATTTCCGGGAATGGTATTATTTTATCCCACTGTGAAGCTGTAATTCCAAAAGGGGGATCGCATAAAACCAAATCAATGCTTGATTCCGGAAGAAAAGGCATCACTTCAAGACAATCGGCCTTATATAACGTAATGTCTTTTGCAAAAACAATCTTTTCCATTGCATCAATCTGAATGTCTTTTTATCCCTTGGTATAATCCCAATAGGCTTGTTTGTACTAAAAATTCTTTCTCTGTTTTTATTTCCCGATGTCGATGGCATGGAAGTCAAACTCTAACCTGTAGATAGTTTGCCTTCTTTCCCTTTTATCGTTCGTTAATAATCCAGCCGTCCCGCTTTGCGCCATCGTCCGAAAGCCCCGTCGATAATCTCCTTGACCTTGGGACGGTAAATCTTCGCTTTCCAGTAACCGATGCGCACCTGTATGTACCGCCACGTCTCGATATACGCCCGGTTCAGGTGCCGCTCGATGTCGTCCAGCGACGTGTTCACCGCTTCCAGCACCATCAGCAGGTCGGAGGTCGAACATTCTGCCGCCCCTGTGGCATACAGCACGAGGTCACTGACCGATTTGTAAAGCTGTTTCCCGTCATCGGCGATGTCCCGTATTGCCTTTTCGTTGATGGCCAGTATCACGGCATCGCCGGGGTCGATGCGCCCCCGTTTCACGATTCTATCGTTGAAGTCCTCCAGCAGTCTCTTGTAATCGCCGATACGGTCGCTGACCGCCGTATAGGTGCTTTTCACGTTCAGCACCGTCCGCAAGGACTGGTACATCACGTCGATGACGTCGAAGGCACGGGTGTAGCGGTCCAAGTCCACATTCAGTTCCTTGTACTCGCCGACCTCTTTGCGGCTGTACTCGTGCAGCAGCTTGTTGCTGTATTCCAGCGTACTGCGGGCCAGCAGCAGGCTGCGTTGCTTCTTGTGGTCGTTGATGTAGGCTTCTACCGACACGATGTCGAACGTCCATTGCGCTTGGCAATGCCGGGCAGGAGAGCCAGCAGCACGACTGCCATCAGCAGGGCACGTTTCATGGCCGCACCTCCTTTCCGCTGCCTTTGCCGTTCCTGCCGTTTCCGCTCCGCAGGTTCCGCGCATTCTCCACCCAGCTTCGTGGCATTCCTCCACGAGCGTCAGCCTGCGTCCCTCGTCCATATCCAATTCGGGCAGCACGTCCTTCAGCACGTCGATGATGCTCCGTTTGTAGTGCATCATCTTCTCCAGTGACACGAGGTCGGCATATATCATCGTAATCCGGGAATCCACTTCCCGTGCGATTTCGAGCCGGTCGCTTGACCACAGCAGATGGTACACCTCCCCGGTCGGAGTCTCTTCCAATGGTGGGGTACGGGCATATTCCGTCGTGATCTTGCACGAAGGATGCTCTCGTGCAATCTCCGCAATACGGTCGTTCACCAGTTTCGTTTTCTCCGCGTCCGACAGGTTAGGGTCGAGCGTCAGCACGTCGGCCACATACGTGTCGGTGTATTCCGTGGTCAGTTCCCAACTGATCTGCACGATGGCACGGTGTATCTTGATACCGAGGAAATATTTCGGTTTGCGGGCTATCGAGACCGTCGCCTTGAACGTGATGACCCGTTGATGTTCGGCATGGTCGCCTTACGGACATAGGTGTAGCCGTTCCACGCCCCGCCGTCCTGCCACGACAGGCTGTAAGCCGTCTTGCAGTCCTGCATGATGGCCGGTATGCGGTAATAGTCGTCTGTTGCCACATCGTTATCGCCCGCCGCCTCGGTTTTCGCGTCGGTGTATTCCCGTTGTTTCTTCTGCCATTCGGACAGCTCGCTTTTCAGGCGGTCTATCTGTGTCTTGTTCGCGTTGTACTGCTGCCGGTACACCGCCGCATCTTCCACGCTTGCCTCGGCGATTTTTTTCAGCAGGTCGGCATTCTCGCTCTCCAACGCGTTGATTTGCGACTGGATGGCGGCTACCTGATTCTCTGCCTCCTGCAGCATGGCGTCCAGCTCGCAAGTCCAGTTCGTTCTCCGTAACCGTGGTCTGCATGGCACACTCCTTTGAATGGGCGTTCAGGGATTTGCCGCACGTTCGGCACTTGTACTGCGTCGTGCCCTGACCGAGCGTAGCCCCGTCCGAACAGGTTACACTGATGGTCACGCTCTCGCAGCCTTGCAATTTCGCGGCGTCCGTCGCCTGATAATAGTTCCGCGCGTCAGAAGCTATATAATAGGTATAACCTTCCTCGTTGTCGTTGAACTCCGAGAGTCGGGCGTTAAGCCCGGCTTTGAACGTGTTCAGGTCCATCGAGTAGGAATCGAACACCTCTTCATAGACGACCTCTTCCCGGTTCCAGCTTTTCTTCACATGGATTTCGTAGGCGTATGCCTTCTTCGTCTGTTTGCCGCCCCGGCTGATGATATAGCCGTTCTGCCAGTAGTTGATACTATAGGTATAGCCGTCATTCTGGTTGTTGAGCTGCTGTACCCGGCTTCTCGACCAACCGGCGTACCGTTCCGAATTGGCGAGCGCCTGCTCCCGTTGCGAGGCATTGGGATAAAAGTCGGGATCGGTTGTCTCGAAACGCGTCCATTCGCCGCCGTTCAGTATGCTGTTATCGTCCGTCGGCGGGTAGTAGTCGCACAAGGCGATACTCCCTTGCTCACGCCGGGCGATATACCACCGTTGCGTGTAGTAGTTTCCCGCCGTCTCGTCCAGATAGTCCGTCATCCAGGAGGTAAGGTCGTAGTTGCTGAAATCGAACAGTCCCGCCACGTTGTCCTCACCGCCCACCATGTCAATCAGCAGGCCGCCGAGGTCATGCTCCGCCTGCTCGAAGAGCGCACCGTAATGGTCATACAGGTCGATGACCTTGCTGACCCTGCCGCCCATCAGCTCATGGAACGAACTGGTTTGCAACAGGGCGTCACCAATGTTCCCGATACCTGCCGAGGCGAGACCGACACCCATGTTGTAGAGGTTGTCGATGTCGTGTTGCAGGTTCTCCTTGGTGAAATTGCCCGGCACGCTGGCGATGTCGTCCAGCATGTGCTGCCAGTCGATGTCGCCTATCTCCGAGAGTTTCAACAGAGGGGCGATGTTCCGGTTGATTTCCAGAAACACGATGTCCGAAAAGCCCAACGTGCTGTTCGTCACTACACTCTCGAACTGCATACACAGGCTTTTCGTTTCGTCGCAGATTTTCATCAGGTAGCTGCCCCAGTAGATAGCCGTTTGCGGTGAGCGGAGCATCAGTTTCGCCACCACCCATATCTTGGGTATGATCTTCTCCGAGACCATGCGGTAAATGCGGCGGTAGTAGTAGTTCTCCGTACTGCTGTTCCAGATACCGAGGTCGGAAAAGGCTTTATGCTCCAAGAACTTGGAGGCAAAAATCCCCGCCGTGGCCACTTCCGCCGCATTGTAGTGCTTGAGTATGTCATCGACCTGCTCCCGGTAATAGCTTTCCGCCACGGCTTCCGTACCGAAAGCGGTAGCCATTGCCGCCACGGTACGCGCATCGTAGTTCACGCTGTAATACTGCGCGTGGATGTGCTGTACGACAACGAGCGACAGGAGCATAAGGATAAGTGACAGCCGTTTCATCATGGATTCCTCCCCGGTTAAAAACAGCCCCCGTCAACGGCGCGTCATGCCTCTTAGTGCACGTATCAGTCGTCGGCCTCATATACGGCGGAATTTGCCACCAGACGGTGGTGTATGAATACCTCCTTGGCTATCTCGTACCTGCGTTGTTCCCACTTCGCCTCTTCTTCCTCGTCCTGCACGGAATTTCCGATACCGGCGTATTCGTCCAGTTCCTTACCGGGCATTCCCAACCGGAGATTGTACCTTTCCAGAACATCCTCTATTTCCTCGATGCTTTTTCTTCCCATGTCGCGTACCCTTACCAAGTCCTTTCCGGGCCATTGGCACAAATCCCGGATGGTTTTGATGTCGAACTCACGGAATATCCGTTGGATACGGGCTTCATATTTGCTCCCGAACTCAAGTGTCTTCACACTTTGGCTGATGTCTATCTTTTCCATTTTCTGTAATTGATGATTTGATTGTTATTGTTTTACATGAAGGTTCAATATCCGCCCGGCCTCGTTGACCTTTTGGGCGAACGGCAGGGATTTTCCGATACCGCTGGCGTTCCAATCCCGACAGTACGCCTCGATAGCTTCCTGATGGCTGCACCGCAATTCCCGCTTGTAGAGTTTCAGGCTTCTTTCTCCGCCCGCTCGGTGGTGTAGGTCATGTAACACTCTCTTGGTTCTTCCACGCCGTACACGCCGCTGGTCGTCCCCCGGCGGATGAACACCTCTCGGAAGAAGCTGCGCCCTTCCTTGTTTTCCAGCCGTTGATGGTGAATATCTTTTTGCAGTCCACGTCGGTAAGTCCGAGAATAGCCTTGATTTCATCGAACCGCTCGCGGAACTTGCTCTGGTCAAGCAGCATCACCACGTCGGAGTTGTTGATGATGGCTTCCTTGACGATAGGGCTGCCGATGATGTCCTGTATCTCCTGCGTCACCACGCCGACCGAGGCCCAGAACTTACGGGCCGTCTTGTACATAAACTTGATGTATTCGGCCATGAGCGGGCTGGCAATGGCCTTCCACGCTTCCTCTATGACCAGGACTTTGCGGTTCTTCTTGATACGCATCTTCTGTAAGATACATCCATGATAATCAGTGTGACAAGAGGGAACAGGAGAGGATCATCCTTTATACTGTCAATTTCGAAGACGATGAACGTCTCATCGAACAATGAACTGTCCATGTTCTCGTTCAGCGTCTTTTCATGATTGCCGCCCCGATAGAAGTCCTTCATCATGTAACGGTACGTCGATATGTCGATGCCCGAAATATGGTTTTCGGCACAGATGTCGGGGATGCGCTGCACGGAAAATTCATAGAACGAGTTGAACGACAGCTCTTCCACTTTCAACTCCTTACGGCGGCGTTCCATCTCGTCGATCATGCGCTCGATACGCCCGGTCCGCTCTCCTTCGTCCTCGTCCTGCTTCTCGGCATGGTTACGGTCGTCGATGAGCAGCCCCTTACGCAAATCCTCCCGTTGCAGGGTGTGAAGCCGTCGAACCCATTGAAATAAGTGTCGTAATACTCCGTGATGACCTGTTCTATCAGGCGGTCCTCTGTCTTTGTGACCGTACCCTGCGAGCCTTTCCAGATGAGCAGCACGAGGTTTTTCAGGAAGCCCGTCTTCTCCACATTCATTTCCGCCCGATTGATGCGGAATGGGTTCATCGTAATCGGTCTTTCCTCGGTATAGGAAATGTACTTGCCGCCGAGGTATTCGCAAAGTCCCTCGTAGCTGTTACCCGTATCGACCATCACCACGTCCGTTCCTTGCTCGTACAACTGGCGCACGACAGAGTTCATGTGGAAGCTCTTGCCGCTGCCCGAAGGACCGAGACAGAAAAAGTTCGAGTTGTCCGTCAGCTTGTTTTTCCCCTCCTTTCCCGTGATGTCGATAGCCACCGGCACGCTTGGCGGTCTGTGTAGTAGATTTTCAGCGGTGTCTCCTCGCTGTGCTGTATGTGCTCCTTATACATCAGACACATCGCCGCGTCACCCAGCGTCAGGAAGCGGTCATAGTCCTCGTTCATGCCGTAACAGTTACCCGGAAACGAGTTCACGAACAGTTCCAGTTGGTTGTACGCCCTTTTGGAAATATGGATACCCATACGTCCGAAAGCATTCTCCAAGTGGTTCGTGCATTTTTGCAGGTCCGTATCGGCCGGTACGGCGACGATCAGGTTGAAATGGGTGTACACGAGCTGCTTGCTTTCCCGCGCGATGACCTCCTGCACCCGCTTGATGTCCTCCACGGCCATCTGGTTGCTCGGATTGGGAATACTGGCGTGCCGGTTCTTCTTTTTGTCCAGCAGGGCCAGTTCCCTTTTCTGGTTGGGCAGGAAGACAATCTGGTTATAGACGACCGTCTCCGCATTCGGAATGTTGTCGATGGCAGCCAGCAGGTCCACGGGCATATCCGTGTTATTGACCTCTATATTGGTGTAAGGCCGTATCAGTGAGGGCAGTGCGGCACAGTCCACATCGACAAGGCTATATACCTTGCAGCGTTTGTCGCCCATCGAGACCGTTTCGTCGTCCGCCTTGAAGTTGGTCATCGACACGATCCGCTCCTTGAAGTTCATGGCGAAATAGCGGTCCACGTATTCGCTCGCTTCGGCTTTGTTCAGGAACCTGGCCTGTACCCCGGCATCGTGCAGCTGGTCATGCACTTTGCGTATCTTGACCAGAAAGTCGCGCCACTTCTTGTTGTCGAACGAGAACAGGCGGCTCTTCTTCGCCTCCTGCGTGATGGTCAGGTAACACACGCTGTCCGTATAGTTACGCCCCTTGAAGTAACGGAAGTAGGCCGATGAGAGGAACTCGTGTTTGTCCCCCGTCTCGTTCTCGAACTGTTTCCGGATGAAGATGTCCTGTTTGTGCAGGGCATATCCTTCGCCGAGCGTCTGCGCGAGGGCGGTGAAAAGGTGCGTGAACTCGTAGTAGCTGTCGATGTTCGCACAGTATTTCTGCACGGGATTCTCTATTTTCAGGATGGCTGAATATTCGCCCGTCTTGGTGTACAGCACGCCCACGCCGTTCGTATCTTCCACAGAAAAATAGATGTCCTGAAAGATACGCTTACGCTTGCCTCCGGTACCGAACGCATAGACCGACAGGGCCATGCCGGCACACAAGGCGATAAAAAGTAGAATGATGTACAAGGTCATTTCAAAATACAATAAAAAAGGCCGGTCCACCCGGATTTCAGGCGGCCGGCCCGCGTTCAACATTCAACAAGACCACACGTTGCCCGTGATGGTTTTTCTTTTCTTCTCACAGTTTCTTCGAGTGGGCGTAGATATACACTCCGCGACCGTCTTTCTTGGTATGCAGCCCTTTCCGCTGTTTGAGCATGATAAGCGCAATACCCGTCGAGACGACCGCAACCAGCACGACCAGTCCGGCCACGAAACCCACGAGGCAGTAGGCGATGATAAATCCGACGATGGCTCCGCCGGCAACGCCCGCCGCCCAGTAGATGTAGCGTCCCTGAATACCCATGAACTCCAAAGGCCGTTGCAGGCCCTTGAACAGCGGGTAGTCGGGATAGCGTTCGTCCTTGCCTTTCATCGTGCGGGAGGGTTATGCGCCGATACCGAAGAACATCGGAAGTGCTTGTGCGGCAGCGATTAAGAAAATACATGCGCCAACGATCATCATAATCTTTTTCTTCACGTCCTGTTCCTCGTTGTTCATGGCGATGTACACCGAGATAGCGCCTACGATAGCCACTACACCGGCAATGGCGTAACACAGTTTGACCATGACGGGGACGTACTTGGCGATTTCCTCCGTCACGGTCGCCAGTGCGGTCGTACCGGCGGAGTAATCGCCTGCGGAGTTTTGGGCCATGACGGCCGTCGTGCCACACAGCAACATCAGTGTGAGCATCTGTACCTTTTTAGCAGAAAACATTCTTTTCATTTGTCTTTTTGTTTTTTGAAACATGATTATTTATTTTAGGGTAAGTATTGCAGTTCTTTCGAATCGTTATGGCGGCACCTCATTCCTGCATCCCGTTTCTATATGCGATAGCCGAAAAAGGCAGGAAAGACAAGGAAGGCACCGATCAGGAACAGGCACGCGCCCACAAGCGTTACGACGGACTTGGTAATACCGTCCTCGCCCGTGTTCATCTTTACGTAAATCTGGAATCCGGACACAATCACACAAATCCCGGCGATGGCACAACAGAGAGCTTGGACGTAGAACATCATCGTTACCACGTAGTCGTGCATCGTCGCCAGCGCATCCGCCCCCCAACTGTAATTCACGCTGCCACTTTTCGCCAGAGCCGAACAGGGGATGATGGAACAAAGCGCACATAGTATCTTCTTCGTTTTCGACATCTTACAGCTTATCTTTGACCGGTCTCCATTTCAGGCTGGGACGGTTGTCCAAGCGTCCTTTGGAAATCATTGCCTTATACATCTCTTCGTCGGTAAAGCCGTCGGACAGGTAGGGTGCGACCTTTTCCATCTGTGCCTCTGCCTTGGCTTTCAGCCGTTCGAGCCGATCCTTGGCTGTTCCATCTTTTTTCCCGGTGTCGCCGTTTTGGGCGGCAGGCGAAGCGGCAGGTACAGTCTCCGTGCCGTATGTTTCATTTCCGATTTTGAACCCGGTCTCGTTCTCCGAAACCTCGACACTCTCTTCCGTGGAATCCATCGGACCGAGGTCGAAAACTTCCTCGTCAGTCTTCTCCGTTCCCTTCTTTCCATACAGGTCACGGATGATATTGACCGCGAAATAGACGATGTACAGCACCGTCAGTACAAGGGCGAATATAAAGTATGAACCCATCTGTTTTTAAGTATGAAATTAAACTTTAATTGAACTTTGAAAGTACGGTTGCAAAGAAAAATATTATATTTGATGTAACAAAAACTCTTTATATCAAACAGTATTTTATTACATAGAAATAAGTTTGAAACACTAAAATTGAACTTTAATTTCATACTTTGAGGTATCGAAGCAGAAAAATCGGGCATAAAAAAAGCCTCCGGGAGGAGAGCTTTCAAGGGAAAGGGTAACGATGATGCCTTACCGTTTCTTTCCGCGTAGGTAATCGTTCAGGTCCTTGTATTCGCGATAACGGGGTGCTTCGTTGCGTACACGCCCGCCATACATGCCGGCGATGGTCTCTTCCGTTTTCTGCCTGCGAGATCATTGTCGAGATAACAGTGGATTTCCTCGTACACCTGCAAGTGTTCCAATGCTTTTTTCAGGTTGTTCACCGAGTTCATCACGAGGTAATCACAAGGTGCGTCGATGCAGACCGTATCATCACCCGCCTGTTTCAGCGTCAGGTAAGAGAGAAAATCCATGAAGCCCTCGAACACGCAAACACGGTTCTGTGTTTCACCATGAGATTGCCTGATGACAGAGATGTCCTTACACCGGATACAGCCCTTATAATAAGGATTGCGCACCTCGTACCCGCCCGCCGCGTTGCCGAAGGCAAGAGCGAAGTGCGCCGTTTACGTAATTCATAATGGACCTCCCGGCAGAACATGCGGCCGATGTCCCCGTCGATTCCACGGGAATGAAGGTACGAGAGTAGCGCATGGTGCTGCAACGGCACGACGAGCACGTCCTTCATGTCAGCTTCGACGGGACGGGGTGTTGTCCCCGGAATCCGCACTCTTTGTATCGGGGCAGCATTTTCATGTCTCCCGATACAGGCAAGCACTTCGCTCACGCTGTTCGTCCGGTACAGGTATTTGCCCAGTTCCACAAGGTCGCCGCCCGTCGCTGCGCCAAAGTCATACCATCGTTGAGCCGGTCGTGACCTTGAACGACGGAGTGCGTTCGATCGCGCCAGCGGT